>Ga0116111_1000178_pt1 | contig 56009 bp, 45 predicted proteins | sample June2015DPH_8_10_FD_89720 | JGI IMG/M metagenome (GOLD analysis project Ga0116111, IMG submission 89720) | Peatland microbial communities from SPRUCE experiment site at the Marcell Experimental Forest, Minnesota, USA - June2015DPH_8_100 | ecosystem: Environmental > Terrestrial > Soil > Wetlands... | reverse complement strand
TGTCCTCTTGCTTCTCCCGCTGCTTGCGCGTGCCCATTGCCATGCGCACATTCTACGAACCAAGCCTGTGGATACTTCAACATTTTTTGCTCACGCATCTAGACTTGCACCACAGGCTGTTAGGGGTGTGCTAGGTCGGCCATTCACACCCTTAAGGAGTTAGGGCGCCCGCAAAAGCAGGTCCCTCGACTATGCCGCCAAAACCTGGCGGCTCCGCTCGGGATGACAGCATGAAGGAACTGATGGCTGACAGCTGATAGCTGAGGGCCGACAGCTTTCTACTGCAGCAGTTGCCTCAGCACGTACTGCAAAATTCCGCCGTGCTGGTAGTACTGCACTTCCTGCGGCGTATCAATGCGCACCGTGGCATCGAACTCGGTCGTCGTGCCGTCGTTCTTGGTGGCGCGCACCTTCACGGTCTTGCCGGGCGCGAAGTTCTTCAGCACATCGGTCAATCCGACGATGTCGAACGACTCTTCGCCGGTCAGGCCGTTAGTCTCAGCCGTCTCATCGTCGAGATACTGCAGCGGCAGGATGCCCATGCCCACCAGGTTGGAGCGATGGATGCGTTCGAAACTCTCGGCCAGCACCGCGCGCACGCCGAGCAATCTTGGCCCCTTCGCCGCCCAGTCGCGCGAAGAACCTGAGCCGTACTCCTTGCCCGCAAGTATCATCAGCGGAATGCCGTCGGCGCGGTATTTCTCCGACGCCTCGAAGATGAACATCTCTTTCCCATCCGGCAGGTGACGGGTGTACGCGCCCTCGCGCTCGGGCGTGAGCCTGTTGCGCAGACGCACATTGGCGAAGGTGCCGCGCATCATGACTTCGTGATTGCCGCGACGCGATCCGTAGGAGTTGAAGTCGCCCACCGTGACGCCGTGCGCGATAAGGTACTGTCCCGCCGGGCTGTTGGGCTTGATGGAGCCGGCGGGTGAGATGTGATCGGTGGTGACGCTGTTCCCCAGATAGCAGAGCACGCGCGCGCCGGAAATGTCCTTCACCGGCGCAGGCGTCTTCGGCATGTTGTCGAAGTAGGGAGGATTCTTCACGTAGGTCGAGCTGTCCTGCCACGCGAAGGTCTCTCCCTCGGGCACATGCAGACTGCGCCAGCGTTCATCGCCTTCGAAAACTTTGCTGTAGGCATTTTGGAACATGTCGCCGGTGACGTACTTCGCGAGCACATCGTTTACTTCCTTCGATGTGGGCCAGATGTCCTTCAGGTAAACCGCTGTGCGTTTGCCGTTGCGGCTGTAGCCGAGCGGCTCGTTGTACATGTCGATGTCGGCGCGGCCGGCGAGCGCGAACGCCACCACCAGCGGCGGCGACATCAAATAGTTGGCGCGAACCTCGGAGTTGATACGCCCTTCGAAGTTGCGATTGCCGCTGAGCACCGACGCCACTACCAGGTCTTTCTCCGCGATGACATTCGACACTTCCTGCGGCAGCGGGCCTGAGTTGCCAATGCACGTCGTGCAACCGTAGCCGACGAGGTGGAACTTCAGCTTTTCGAGGTAGGGCATCAACCCGGAACGCGTGAGGTAATCCGTCACCACCATCGATCCGGGCGCGAGCGAGGTCTTAACCCAGGACGGCACTGACAGCCCTTTCTCGACAGCCTTCTTCGCCAGCAATCCCGCCGCGACCAGCACCGACGGATTCGAAGTGTTGGTGCAACTGGTAATGGCGGCGATCACGACGCTGCCGTGGGTGAGCGCCTGGTTCAGCACGACGTGCTCTTCCACAACGTCTGCCTGCGAGTCCATTCCGGCCGGATGTCCGCCTTCACCTTCCCAGCGGGCAACCTGCTTGGGGGGGACCTGCTGGCCTGGCTTCAGCAAACTGGGCAACGCCTGATCGAATGATTTCGCAGCCGACGACAGCGCTATGCGGTCTTGTGGACGCTTCGGGCCGGCGATGCTGGGCTCAACCGTTGCCAGGTCGAAATCCAGCACGTCGGTGTATTCCGCCTCAGGCGTGTCGGCAGTGTGGAACAGTCCCTGCTCCTTGAAGTAGGCCTCGACGATGCTGACGTGCTCCGCAGTGCGTCCGCTGAGGCGGAGATAGCGTAGCGTCTCTTCGTCCACCGGGAAGATGCCGCAGGTCGCGCCGTATTCGGGTGACATGTTGGCGATGGTGGCGCGATCGGCGAGCGGCAGATTGTGCAGGCCGGGGCCGAAGAACTCCACGAACTTGCCGACGACACCTTTCTTGCGCAGCATCTCGGTCACAGTGAGGACGAGATCGGTTGCGGTCGAGCCTTCGCGCAATTGGTTCTTCAGGCGCACGCCGATGACTTGCGGGATCAGCATGGAGACCGACTGCCCCAGCATCGCGGCCTCGGCCTCGATTCCTCCGACGCCCCAGCCGAGAACGCCGAGACCATTGATCATCGTGGTATGCGAGTCGGTGCCAACCAGCGTATCGGGATAAGCCAGCGGCTTGCCTGACTCGCCATTCGCTCCGACAAAGACGACGCGCGCCAGGTATTCGAGGTTGATCTGGTGAACGATGCCGGTGTCGGGCGGCACAATGGCGAAGTTCTTGAACGCGGTCTGTCCCCAGCGCAGGAAGGCGTAGCGCTCTTTGTTGCGCTGGAATTCCAGTTCGGCGTTGAGCTGAAACGCCTGCGGGGTGCCGAACTCATCCACCTGCACCGAGTGGTCGATTACCAGTTCCGCCGGTTGCAGCGGATTGATCAGCTTGGGATCGCCGCCCAGAGCCTTCATGGCATCGCGCATCGCGGCCAGATCAACCACCGCGGGCACACCGGTGAAATCCTGCAAAAGCACGCGGCTGGGCATGAACGCAATCTCCTGCACCGGGACGGTCTTGCCCGTCCAGGAGGCGAGCGCGCGCACGTCGTCGGCCTTCACCGTCTTGCCGTCTTCGCGGCGGAGCAGGTTCTCCAGCAGAATGCGAAGCGAGTAAGGCAGGTGGCCAACAGAGCAACCCTGCTTTTCCAGCGCGTCAAGACGGTAGATTTCGAATTCCCGCTTGCCCACGCGGAGGACGGAACGACTGCTAAAACTGTTCATGGATGAGTCCCTTCTTATTAGAGGAGCGATGACTGGGCGCAGGTTCTTAGAAAGCGAAACTAATTATCTTAAACCGCCGGGGTGGGCAGTGGATAGGGCCATCAGTGCAGACTGACTTTGTGCGGCAGCAGGTAGGTGAATCCGGTAAACGCTTCCCACCGCGTGGACGTACTGGTTAGCCCACGATTGAAACCGCCATCGAGCACAAGATTTTTCCGCACATTGTAGTTCAGCGCCCACAAGTTGCCGACGGTATTGCTGCGCAGGAAAGGCTGCGTGAAATGCCATAACTCTCCGGAGATTCCAAATTTCTTCCCCAGCGAGTGTGACACCGAGAGCGTCTGCCCAAACTCGGCCCGGCGGACCGCGCCGTTGACCACTTCGTTGAAGAGATAATTGGTGTCGTAGTGGAAACCCTTCACATCCGCGCTGACCAGCAGAATGGCTGAGTTTCGAAAGCTGTCGATGTCGAGGCCAGGTGCATCTCCGACGTAAACCCGGCCAAAGTAACTCATCGCAATCGTCGGATTAGCGCCCTCCCCGTGATGGACAATTCCCTGGACTCCCAACACCACGTCGCCGGACGCATTCGTGGGTCCATCGGAAGCGTGGGAATGCGCAAAGGGCTCTGCCCCGGCTAACAATTCAAGCCAGCGCGACACGGACAATTTTATGACTTCGGTAAGATTCTCCTGCGACGACAACCCTGGAGAGTTCCACGCCGCCAGAACTCCGGTTTCAAATTGAAAATAGCCGACTGGCGTGAGGGTTGCGGGGGTGGAGACGGTGGGTCTGGCAGGATTGGCTACGGCATCGTCCGGGGCTGCGCTTGCTGGCGGGTTGCTGGACGGCCCCTGCTGCTGCGCCGCAGCTACCAGCGCCACGGCCAGAAACAACGCCAGTAGCAATACAGGAGAGGTCCGAATCATCGGTCTCGCGTCCAACGGTTATTTCGCCTTGAGGAGAAGGACAGGCACGCTGACGCTGTGCCGGACTTGCGTGGCTGTGGTGCCGAGAAACAGGTCGGCTAGGAAGCGGTGTCCGTGGGTGCTCATCGCCACCAGATCGCAGCCCTTTCGCTGCACCCATTTGATGATTTCCTTCACCGGCTCGCCGTACGCCAATTCAGCTTCTGTAGGAATGCCGATGGCCTGAAACTCCGCCCGCACTTTCTCTAAGTACGCGGTGTCTTCCGCGATTTCCGGACTGATCGCGTCCGGGCCATAGGTCCGGGCCGCCCATCCGTCGGCCACATGCAGCAACACCAGATGGCTGTGCGCCAGCTTCGCGAGCTGTTTGATGTGCTCGATGATCGCGCGGTCCGTCGGAGTACCGTCCAACGTCACGAGAATGGTGTCGTACATGGTCGTCCCGTTTATCTCGTCGCCGGGTTACGTGCCGGCGATGACTTGCCACGCAGCTTTCAGCGATTCGGGCAAGCTGTAAACGTCCATCGCGGTGATCAGGATAGCACTGCCCCAACCTGCCAGCAGTAGAAACCAACCGTTCCTCCAATTCCCCATTCGCTTGCGGGAGCTGGTGAACTGCAGGAGCGGAAACATCGCGAACGGAAGCTGCAACGCCAGGACCACTTGACTGAGGATCAGCAGATCGGTAACGCTGCTGTCGCCTCGCAGGCCAATAATGAAGACTGCGGGCAGAATGGCGAGCGTGCGGGTGATGAGCCGCCGCACCCACGGTTTGATTCGCCAATGCATGAAGCCTTCCATCACCACTTGCCCGGCGAGCGTGCCGGTGATGGTGCTGCTCTGGCCGCTGGCCAGCAGGGCCACCGCAAACAGCGTGCTCGCGAAAGCCGTCCCCAACAACGGCGCCAGCGTCAAATATGCGACGCGAATCCAATCGCTGTCCGCCTTGAACTTGATCAACTGGCCGCCGGTTACGGTCACGCTTTCCTTGCCAAAGAACACCATCGCCGCCAACACGAGAATCGCCGCGTTGACGAAGAAGGCGATGGTCAAGGCCACAGTTGAGTCAATGGTGTTGAAGCGGACCGCGCGCCGCATGGAAAGTTCGTCCTTCTGCAGCTTGCGGCTCTGCACCAGGGCCGAGTGCAAGTACAGATTGTGCGGCATCACGGTCGCGCCGATGATGCCGACGGCGACGTACAACATCCCCGCTTGGCGAAACTGCGGCGAAATCAGTGCCCGTCCCATTTCAAGGAAACTGGGCTGGGTCTGCGGCAGAACGAAAATCTCGATGAAGTAGCACACCCCGATGGTGGCGATCAGCAGGACGACGATGGCCTCGATGGTGCGCATTCCAAACTGCTGCATGGCCAGCAGCAGGAGCACGTCCAAGCCTGTGATGATGACCGCCCAAAGCAGCGGGATATGGAACATCAAGTTGAGGGCCACCGCGCTCCCCAGCACCTCCGCCAAGTCACAAGCGCCGATGGCCACTTCACTCATCAGCCAATTGGGCCAGCGCGTCCACCTGGGATACCAGTCGCGGCAGCATTGCGCAAGGTCTTTCCCCGTCACCACCCCCAGCCGGGCGGAGATTACCTGCATGAAAATGGCCATCAGACTGGCCAGCCCGACCACCCACAAAAGCCCGTACTTAAACTGCGCGCCGCCTTGCAGGTCCGTCCCCCAGTTGCCGGGGTCCATATAGCCGACGCTGACCAGAATCGCCGGCCCGACGAAAGCCCGCCACTGCTGCCAGAAGCCGGCCTCATGGTGCGGCACCGCGACGGAGCTGTGCATCCCCTCCAACGACACATGGTTGCCGAGGGCGGTTTCATCCGGCCGTACATCCTGCGGGCTAGGCGGTGCCTGGGGTTTCGTGTTCAAAGCTCACCGAGCGAGAAAGCGGCGGCGTGACTCGCCGCTGTGGATCCACACCATTAGCCGAAGTATACAGGATTTACTAAACCGTGGTTAATTCTTTTTTGGACGAGAGGAACTGTCGCCATTGGCAGGTGCAACCCACACTTTTTCCGCAGCGCTGCGGCCTAGCGACACCTTGCCCGCCGTGGTGACCAGGCTAAGGGTGTCGTCGTAGTTCCGGAGATGGACCGCAATCTCTGCTCCGGGGCGAATACCAAGCTTCTCCAGGAACTCTCCCAGCCTGCGGTCGCGTTCGTAAACGCTCTGCACCGCATAGCGGCCGCTAGGCTGCGATTCGGAAAGCAGCAGCAGCCCGCGTTTACGCTTGCTGCGCGGCGGCTCAGGAGTCGGCGAATTGCCATGCGGACAAGGCCCGCCGCGCCCCAATTTGCGCGTGAGCATGGCTTCGAAGTCGCTGGAGACGGCATGTTCCAGGCGCTCCGCTTCATCATGCACTTTGTACCACTCCATGCCGAAGATCTCGTGCAGCATGCGTTCGATCAGGTGATGCCGTATGGCCAGTCGCCGGGCGATCTTCCGCCCTTCTGCCGTGAGTTGTACTCGCCCGTCGCTGCGCACGGAAACCAGTCCGTCGCGCTTGAGTCGCCGCAAAGCCATGGTGACCGCCGGCGCGGAAACCGAAAGCCATTGCGCCAGGCGGGCTGAGATGACCTGCTCGCCTTCGCCCTCCGCTTCCAGGATGGCCTTGAGGTAATCTTCTTTGGAAACCGTGATCATGAGATTGTTAAGTCTTAGTTAACGACAGTTAACAGAGGATTGCAAGGCGATCCCAGATCTGTTGCTGGGCGAGACGGCGACACAGCGATCCTGCGGCTATAGGGGTCCTTCGACTCGCTGAGCTCGCTCAGGATGACAGATGGAGAAGCAGCTGCACTGCAAGTTTGACATCGGGCGCACTGCGCCCTACTCTTTTCTTTCGCTTCGCATCTCATTCTCGTCAGTAGACAAGTCGTGCGAAACCTGGTCCCATGAAAGTCCTGGTCCTCGGCAGCGGTGGTCGCGAACACGCGATGGTATGGAAGCTGCGGCAGTCGCCGCGGGTCACCAAGCTTTATTGCGCTCCCGGCAACGGCGGCATTGCAGCCGACGCCGAATGTGTCGCCACGGACCTCAAAAGCCTGGATTCACTGGTGCAGCTCGCAGGCCGGCTCAGTCCCGACGTGACTGTGGTCGGACCTGAGCTGCCGCTGACGCTGGGCGTGGTGGACGAATTTCAGAGGCGCGGCTGGCCTGTCTTCGGACCGACGCGCGCCGCAGCGCAATTGGAGTCCAGCAAGAGTTTCGCCAAAGAGTTCATGCAGCGCCACCGCATCCCCACGGCCAAATACTCGGTGTGCACCAACAACGAAGAGGTCGTCGAAGCCCTTAAGTTATTTCATGCTCCGATCGTGGTGAAGGCCGACGGTCTCGCCGCCGGCAAGGGTGTCGTCATCGCGCAGAGCAAGGACGAAGCGCAGCGCACCGCCGAAGACATGCTCAGCGGCAAGATGCTGGGCGAGGCTGGATCGCGCGTGGTGCTCGAGGAGTGTCTGGAGGGCGAGGAGCTGTCGTTCCTGGTGATGAGCGACGGCGAGCGGGTAGTTCCGCTAGTGGCTGCGCAGGACCACAAGCGGGTCTTCGACGATGACCAAGGCCCGAACACCGGCGGCATGGGCGCCTATTCGACCGACCAGATGGTCGATGCCCAGATGCGCGACTGGCTGGTGAGCCACATCGCGCGTCCGGTCGTCGCCGGCATGAGGGCCGAGGGCGCGGAGTACAAAGGCATCCTCTATTGCGGCATTATGATGACGGCGCGCGGGCCCATGGTGTTGGAGTTCAATTGCCGCTTCGGCGATCCGGAGACCCAGCCCATCATGATGCGCATGGAGAGCGATCTGCTCGAAGCGATTGAGGCGTCCATCGAAGGACGCGTCAGCGAAGGCGACTTCCGCTGGAGCCATGATCCCGCGGTCTGCGTCGTGATGGCATCTGGCGGCTATCCTGGCGGGTTCGAGGCGGGCAAGCTCATCAGCGGTCTGGACGAAGCGGAGCGCATCTACGGAGTAAAAGTCTTTCATGCCGGCACCAACCGGCGTGATGGCGCCTATTACACCTCCGGCGGCCGCGTGCTGGGCGTGACTGCGCGCGGCAAAGACCTGCCGGACGCGGTCGAGCGCGCCTACGACGCGGTCATGAAGGTCCGCTTCGACGGCATGCACTACCGCAAAGACATCGCGGCGCGGGGGCTGAAACATTTGCGCGCGGGGAAATAATTGCGAGGATCATATTGCACAATTCGCCGTCGTGGCCTAAGTAGCAGAAACCGAGTCCCGCTTGCGGGACGGAAGAGCTTAGCCCAGCACGGAGCCGAAGGCGGAGTGCTGGGTAAGCTGTGAAATAGATCTGAGTCCCTTTAGGGACGGCACAGTTCTCACATACCCGCTTCAGCGGTGGGTAAGCGTTTAATCAAATTTGAGTCCCGTAGGGACGGCAGAAGTTCATCACAGAAAAGCCCGAACATGAAAAATAATCCTCTCGTCTCCATCGTCATGGGCAGCGACTCCGACCTCGAGATCATGAACGAGGCCGGGAAGGCGCTGGCCGAGTTCGGCATTCCGTATGAGATCGACATCACCTCGGCACATCGTTCACCGGCGCGCACCAGCGAGTATTCGCGCGGACTGAAGGCTCGTGGCATAAAGATCGTCATTGCCGGCGCCGGCGGGGCTGCGCATCTCGCCGGCGTCATCGCCGCCGAAACTACGTTGCCCGTAATCGCTGTGCCGATCCCTTCGACCGCGTTGCTGGGACTCGACTCGTTGCTGGCGATGGTGCAGATGCCGGCGGGAATTCCCGTCGCGACCGTCGCCATCGGCAAACCGGGGGCGACCAACGCCGGCATTCTCGCAGCGCAAATGATTGGACTTTACGATGAGGAAGTGGCCAGAAAACTCGAAGCCCATAAGAAGAAGCTGGCGAAGGGCGTGGAAGCGAAATCGCGCAAGCTGAAAGAAAGTAAAAAGTAGTGAGCTAGGTCGAGGGACTGTCGCCGCTTACAGCTCCAACGTCTTCAGATACTCCCGGAAGTCGCCGCCGAGATCGTCGCGCTTCAGTGCAAACTCTACCGTCGCTTTCAGGAAGCCCAGCTTGTCGCCAGTATCGTGTCGCTTGCCTTCAAAGGTGTACCCGTAAATCTTTTCCTTCTTGAGCAATTGCTTCAGGCCGTCGGTGAGCTGCAATTCGCCGCCCGCCCCCAGCGGAGTCGAATCCAGCATTTCGAAGATTGCGGGCGTCAGAATGTACCGTCCGATGATCGCCAGGTTCGAAGGGGCATCTTCCAGCTTCGGCTTCTCCACCAGGTTCTGAACTTCGAAGAGACGGCCCTTCCATTTGCCCGGAACCGGTTTGGCATCGAGCACACCGTACGAAGAGATGGCTTTGCCTTCGATGACCTGCGTCGCCAGCACGGAACATCCGGTCTCGTCGTAGATTTCGATCATCTGCTTCAGGCACGGGACCTGGGCGTCGATAATGTCGTCGGCCAGAATCACCGCGAAGGGCTCATCTCCGACCAGCTCGCGCGCCATCAACACCGCGTGACCCAGGCCCATAGCTTCTTTCTGCCGGACGTAGGCGATGTGGATCATCTCGGAAATCTGACGAACGATGGCCAGCAAGTCGGTCTTGCCGCGCTCCTCCAGCATCTTCTCCAGCTCGTAGCTGACGTCGAAGTGGTCTTCGATGGCGCTCTTGCCGCGCCCCGTCACGATGATGATCTGGTCGCAGCCGGAGGCCAGCGCCTCTTCGACGCCGTACTGAATGATGGGCTTGTCCACCAGCGGCATCATCTCCTTAGGCTGGGCCTTGGTGGCGGGCAGAAATCGGGTGCCCAGTCCCGCCGCCGGAAAAACCGCCTTGCAAACCTGCTTCTTCATGGGTCCTCTTGGATGGAACGAAAAGCTAACTTATCACGCGACTGCCTGCTGCTCTCCCGCCAATTGTTCGAGCAACGATTTCAGCCGCGACAGCACCTGCTCCGGCTGCTTCTCTTTCAGGCTGAACTTCAGCACGCCCGCCGGCGTGAACTGGCTTCCGGGTTCTCCGGCAACAAACCGGGCCAAGCGTTTCGGATCGACCGAGGCGCTCTCGGTAAAGCGGATGCTGACGGCCTCACGGCGGCGCTCAATCTGCGCCACCCCGATCCGCTGTGACAGCAATTTCAAAGTTGCATACTCCAGCAGGCTGCGAACCGGCGGAGGCGGCGCGCCGTAACGGTCGCCCAACTCTGCCGCGACATCCTCCAGTTGCGCCTCGGTCTCCACCCCGGCGACGCGCTTGTACATGCGCAACCGTTGGTTCTCTTCTGGGATGTAATCGGAAGGAATGCGGATGTTCAGCCCCAGGTTCAATTGCGTCTCGGCCGTCTCCGCCTGCACCTCACCCTTCAGTTCGCGCACCGTGCGCTCCAGCATGGTGGTGTAAAGCTCGAAACCGACAGCCTCAATGTGGCCGCTCTGCTGGCCACCCAGCAGATTTCCAGCACCACGCAATTCCAGATCGAGCGCCGCAATCTTGAATCCTGCGCCCAGATCGCTGAACTCCTTGAGCGCCGCCAGTCTGCGTCTTGCCAGGTCGCTCAGTTCGCGGTCAGGCGGGATGAGCAGATAGGCATAGGCCCGGCGGTCCGAGCGGCCCACGCGTCCGCGCAACTGGTACAACTCCGAAAGCCCGTGCCGATCGGCGCGGTTGATGACGATGGTGTTGCACAGCGGAATGTCGAGACCATTCTCGATGATCGTGGTCGCCACCAGGATGTCGGCTTCGTGCCGCATGAAGGCGAGCATGATGCGCTCCAGTTCGCTCTCCGGCATCTGGCCGTGGCCGATCAGAATGCGGGCCTGCGGCGCCATCTCGCGCAGCTTGTCCGCAATCTCGTAGATGCTTTCCACGCGATTGTGCACGAAGTAAACTTGCCCGCCGCGCTCCAACTCCTTCTCGATCGCCGAACGAAGCAGCTTCTCGTCCCATGCCGCCACCACCGTCTGGATCGCCATGCGGTCTTTGGGCGGGGTCTCGATCACGCTCATGTCGCGCAGCCCCAGCAGCGACATGTGCAAGGTGCGCGGAATGGGCGTGGCCGACATGGTAAGCACGTCCACCTCCTTGCGAAGCTGCTTCAGCCGCTCCTTGTGGCGAACGCCGAAGCGCTGTTCTTCGTCCACGATGACCAGCCCCAGGTCGCTGAACTTGACGTCCTTCGACAACACCCGATGAGTACCGATGACGATGTCCACCTGGCCCGCCTCGACCTTGGCGATGGTTTCCTTTTGCTGCTTCGTGGTGCGGAAGCGGCTGAGCATGTCGATCTTGATGGGAAAGGCCGCGAAGCGCTGCCGAAAGGTGTTGTAGTGCTGTAAGGCGAGCACGGTGGTCGGCGCCAGCACCGCGACCTGGCGATTGTCGTTGACCGCCTTGAAGGCCGCGCGCATGCCGACTTCCGTCTTGCCGTATCCCACATCGCCGCAGAGCAGGCGGTCCATCGGCGTGGCCAACTCCATGTCGCGCTTGACATCAACGATCGCGTTCATCTGATCTTCGGTTTCGCTGAACTCGAAGGCGCCTTCGAACTCGCGTTGCCATTCACTGTCGGCGGCAAACCCGTGTCCCTCGGCGGTCTTGCGCACGGCGTAAAGTTTGAGCAGCTCCTCGGCCATGTCTTGCATGGCCTTCTTCACGCGGGCCTTGGTCCTCTGCCACTGCTGCGTGCCCAGCCGATTCAGTACCGGCTTCACTCCTTCGGAGGAGCGGTACTTCTGCACCAGGTCCAGCCGGGTGAGTGGGACATACAGGCGCGCCCCCTCGGCGTATTGCAGGACCATGAACTCGACGGTGCCGCCATCTTCCTGGGGAATCTCTTTTAGTCCCTGGTACTGGCCGATGCCGTGCTCGACGTGCACCACATAATCGCCGATGGCCAGATCGCGAAAATCGGAGAGGAAGGCCGAGACTTTGGACTTCTGCCGTTGCGGATGGGCCAGCGAAACCTCCGGCTCATCGAACAGATCGCGCGCCCCGAAGAGCACCAGGTTCGCCTCCGGCAGGGCGACTCCTTCGGGCACATACGCCTTCACGATGGTTGTGGCCACTACGTCCTCCGCGAAGTACGACGACTCGTCCACATACACTTCGCTGCCCGGCTTGGGGGTGCGGCTGCCGATGCGGAACGACAAGTTGTATTCGTTGAAGACGTCGGCCAGGCGTTCGACCTCGCCGGTGCTGGAGACGGCAAAGAGGACGCGCTTGCCTTCCCGCACGAGGCGTCCCACTTCTTCGGTCATGGCAGCGACCGAGCCGTGAAAGCGCGTTGTGGGCTGGGTTTGCAGGGTGAAGTGTTCTTCGTCGGCACCGGTCTCGATCCCCAGTTGCTCGACGGCGATGGTGGCCGCGTATTGTAAACGCTCGCCCCACTGTTCCGGCGTGAGATACAGATTTTCCGGACGAACCAGATTGCCGACCAGGCTGCGTTCGTGGGCCTCAGTCACTTTCGTCCACCACGCATCGTGCGCGATATTCAGGGCGTCGGGTTCGTCGAGAACGATAGTCGCGCCCGGCAGCAGATCATCGAAGAAGTTTTCTTTCCTGCCCGCCGCCGGGGCGTAGAGTTCCCAGCCGGGAAACACGGCAACGCCGGTCGCGCGGACCACCTCCTCAATCACCTGTTCGTCCCCCGTCAGCCGGGCGCCGGAGAGCCGTGCATTGATCGCGGCCAGCGTCTCTTCTTCCACGGGAGTTTCCGTCAGAGGAAGCAGAATGGCTTCTTCGGTCACCGCCGCCGAGCGCTGGGTGCCAGGATCGAACTTGCGGATTGACTCCACTTCATCGCCGAAAAGCTCGATGCGGACCGGCCGGTCCAGTTCCGGCGAATATACGTCGAGCAGGCCGCCGCGATGGGCGAATTCGCCCGGCATCTCGACCACGTCCACCTGGTTGTAGCCTACGATGCGCAGGTGCTCGACCAGGCGCTCGGGATCGATCATCTCACCTCGTCGCACCACCTTGGCCAGGTCCGCGTAAAATTCGGCGTCGCGTAAACGCATTGCTGTCGCGGCCAGCGGCGTGATCACCACGCTGGCGGCTCCGGTGGCAATCTTCCATAAGGCGGTGGCGCGGGCCTCCTGAATTTCAGGATGAGGCGACAGATTCTCGAAAGGCAACACGTCGTAGGCGGGCAAGCCAATGACCGCGTCCGGCGCGACGGCGCCCGTCAGATCGCCAAGCGAGCGCACGACCGGCAGCAATTCATCCACCGCGCGGTTGTCACTAACGACGACGATGACCGGCCGCGATGTAGAGCGATGCAACAGTGCATAGAAGAGGGCTTTGCCCGTCGGAGTGAGTCCAGAGACACGAGTCCGCCCCGCGCCACCCTTTACCCGGGTTACAGCACGCGCAAAGGCGGAAGACTTTTCCACGTCCGCGAAGAGTTCGCGAACGAACGGGAGGATCATTGCCTGACTAGTTTACCTTGTCAGTAGCCAGTAGTCAGTAGCCGGTTGTCAGTTGCAAAAGCCTGCCGGTAGAAGATGCGTGGGCAGCATAGGGGTCCTTCGACTCGCCCGCCGCGGCGGGCTCGCTCAGGATGACAAAGCTTGTATAGCCAACTGAAAACTGACGACTGACAACTGCTCTCAAAATTCCAAGTGCAGCCGCAACCCGGGCACAGTCACGGGGCCGCGGACCTGGTTATATCCGGGATTGTTGATGTGCTGCAGGTCGAAGGCGAGGAAGACACCGCGCCAGATGTGGGTGGTGTAGAAGGCCTCCTCGATGGTTTCGCGGCCGTACGTGAGTCCGCCATCGCCCAGCAGAAATCCCAGGCCTCCGTCGGCCAGATATGCCTGATGCGCTTTCGAGATGCCGCTCGACACGAACGCCACTCCGCCACGGTCGAGGCTGCGATGCCAGCGCGCGCCCTTTGCATACGCCCCCAATTCCACGCCTTCGTTATCTTCGGTATAGGCAAACGACTCGTGCTGCCCTTCGTTCCACCCCCACCGGCCGAACGCCCAAATGTCGCTGGACACCTCCTGCTCGAAATTGAATCCGAAGCCATACTTGACCGTTCCCTGCTTGCGAGTGGCGGTGACATCGGGCGTGGGCGTGACATGGTCCAGATAAAGCTGCACCGCCTGTTGGTAATCGCCCATATTAGCGTGATTGACATAGTTCAGAACGCGGATGGTCGTGTCTTTGTTCTTCAGCAGCTTCGGCCGCAGTTCCAGTTCAATATTCTCGGCGCGAGCACGGGCCACATCGGCATCGAGGTTGGGGCCGTTCGCGATCTTCGGCATCAACACTTCCGCGAAGCGCAGGCCCCAGTTGCGGTCTTCGTAGTCGAGAATGGCGCCAACGGTGTAGCCGCGGGTATCGGCGGCATAGTCCCATGCGCCATTGTTGTCTATGACCCAGTTCAGAAACTGGTAGTGGCTGTCGGTGCCGCCAACGTTGACGTCAAAGAAGTCGGCCAGCGAAAATTTCCCGAAGCGCATTTCAAAGCGCCGCACCGGGACCTGGGTTGGAAGTGACAACGCCGTCCGCTCGACTTCCATCTTTTCCTTCGACAGCGGAATGATCTGCTCCATCATCAGCCGCGCGATATAGGGCTGAGCACCCAGCGAGGGATTACGGACTACGTCCAGGTTGGTGAAGCCCGCCAATCCCAACGCGCCACTGATCCCGCCCCAACCTGCCTCCTCGACGTCGAGATAAGCCATGGTGTTCGGGTTGAATTCGTAGCCGCTGAAGAACGTCAGGACACGCGAGGTTGCGGTCTCGGCCTTGTTGTGGAGACTGTTGCTGCCATTGTAAAGCGCGTAAAAGTCGCCGTGCGCCTGGAAGACGATGTTCGCCTCTCCGGAAAACCACCACTTCGAAGTCTGCGAGTGCTCGAAGAAAGTTGCCTTCGAATCAGGAGCAGGCGGTTGCGCGTCGCCCGCCGGGACATCCTGCGCGAAACAAGATACGACCAATGCCGTGACAGCCAGTGCGAGCACCATCAGGCTCCGACGGAAACCCTGCAGGAACCACGGGGTTTCCATGGGAAGCCAAAGTGGTCGAACTGGAAGATGACCGCGCATGGCTACCTATCTCCTGCACATTGTAAGGGACCACATCTGTTCCCCTTCGCGCGCGAATCCCTGAACTTTTACACTTCTCTGATTACAGCAGGGTTACAGACTTTGCAGAGCCCAGGAGCTCCGATCGTCGGCGTCGCGTCCGGCATGGAATTCTAGCGTGAGCCGCGGTTTGACAGCCCATAGGGCCGCTTCTAGAATCAAGAGTGGGCTGGACGCGGTCACGTCCGGCCTTTCTTATGATCGAGCGCGGTAGACGTTCTTATGCGCTCAGGCATGTGGCAGATTCTCTGCTCACGTTCTCTGCGGCCCGACGCGGCCCGTGTGTCTGACCTTTGGCGGTGTAGCTCAGGTGGTTAGAGCGACGGTCTCATAATCCGTAGGTCGCTGGTTCGAGTCCAGCCGCCGCCACCAATCAAACCAGCCTGGTACTTGATATCCTGCTTCGCTCTCATCCCATTCTTCCCGCCAATTGACGCCAATTCCGGTGTAGCATGTATGCCAACCAGATATTTCAGGTCGTGGGAACCACCGTGTCAGCCGGAGCCGTGCCATGAATGTACTCCTCCTTTCCATGCCCGACTCCTTCGAGCACATGCCGACGGTCGCGGTGCGGATGCCCAACGGTGCGCTGTGTTCCCTGGCAGGAAATATCGATGCGCACCACACAGTGGCAGCGGCCGACCTGATCCTGGTCCAGCACCAGGTGCGTGAAACGGTGGAGCGGCTGGTGCGCGAAAACCAGCCGGACGTAGTTGGCCTTTCCGTCATGACCTTCCAGCGCAAGACGGCGCTGCGCATCATCCAACTGTTGCGCTCATTGCGGCCCGCTGTTCGCATCGTCGTGGGTGGCTACGATCCCAGCCTGGCGCCCGAAGCCTATATGGAAGACGGGTGCGGCATCGATTACATTGTCCGCGGTGAAGGCGAGATTACCTTCCGCGAGCTGCTGCGCTCGCTCGAAAGCGACGAAGGCTTCGCTGCGATCCAGGGACTGTCGTATCACGCGGAGGATGGCTGGCATCAGAATCTTCCGCGACCTGTGCATTCCCTCGAGGGCGATGAAATCCGTTTGCCCAAGCGCGACGCTCGTGTGCTTAGCGGCTATACCATGCTGGGGCGCGGGGTGGATGTGGTGGAGACCTCGCGCGGATGCACCTTCGATTGCGGTTTCTGCTCGATCATCGAGATGCGTGGGCGCAACTTTCACACTTACTCGTTCGAGCGCGTGCTGGCCGACATTCGCGACGCCAGGGAGCACGGCGCGCGCGCTATTTTTATCGTGGACGACAACATCAGCCTTAACATCCGCCGCTTTGAAGCGCTATGCCGCGCCATCATCGATGCCGGCTTGAACGACATCGATTACACCGTGCAGGCGATGACATCGCCCATTGCCATGCATGGCGAGACCCTGGCGCCGCTGATGCGCCAGGCCGGATTTCGCTATGTTTTTCTCGGCATCGAGAACATCCTCGAAGACGATCTCCACTTCTTGAAAGCGGCGGCCAAGAATGAGTTCCGCGAAGACGGCCGCATTACGGGCAATGCGACGCTTCGTGCTATTGAGCATTTACACAGAAACAAGATGTATGTGGTGGGCGGACTCATCGTCGGCAATCCCGATGACACCCGCGAATCCATCCGGGCCAATCTGGAGTTTGCCGGCAAGTATGTGGACTGGCCCTACATCCAGCATCCGACGCCCTATCCGGGTACGCCGATGACGAAAGATTTTCGCGCGCGCAATTTGATCGTCATCGACAAGATGGAGGAGTACGACGGCACCACCGCCGTTGTCGCCACGCAGCACCTGCAACCCGAGGAAATCGAGTATGAGAGATGGCGCGCCGAGCGTTGGATGAAGACCCGGCACATCCCAGCCGTGATGGCGCATGAACCGCTGTTCGTGTTGCGCAACTGGTGGAAGATGTTGGCGCACACCTTCCGCGGCACCTCGATCAAATCGCTGCTCGGCCTGGAAAGCGACAAGACAGTTTTCCAGCGCTATCGAAATCTGCGCAGCGCCGAGCGAGTGTACCTGTAGGGCCCGCCAGTTTTCGAGCCGATGCGCTTTTCCTGCCCCCCACCATTTCTGCTGCCCCGGCACGCGGAATCGCTGTAGAGTAAAAGCAAACAGGATTCAATCTCATGCCGCCGCGTCCCCCCACTCACGACAACAAAGCCGGGCTCGCCCATTGGGCGCAGCGCACGCTGGAGGAGTGTGACAACGCCAGCCATGAATTTGCCGCCGATCCCGTGCACGATCTGCGGGTCGCCATTCGCCGTTGCCGCTCGATGGCGGACGGCTTCCTGTCGGTCGATCCGGACCCCGCATGGAAGGAGATGAAGAGGCTGGGCAAGGCCCTCTTCAGCAGCCTGGGCGATCTGCGCGATGTGCAGGTCATGTTGGAATGGGTCACCCGTCTTTCGGAACCTGACGATCCTGTTCGCCTGGTCCTGCTCGAAACCCTGGGCCAGAAAGAAAGCCAGCTCAAGGCGGCCGCGCAAGAGGCGCTCCACAACTTCAACCGCAAGCGATGGACCGCGTTGAATGCTCGGTTGGCGAAACGGGCGGGCCGGGTCCCAGTGGAAGGGCTGGTGTTCCAGCATGTCGCGCTGGAGCGCTGGATGGACGCACACGCGTTACACCGGCAGGCCCTGCGAAACCGCACGCAAGTCGGCTATCACCGGTTGCGAATCGGCATCAAGCGCTTCCGCTACACCTGCGAAAATTTTCTTCCGCAGCGCCACGAAAAGTGGGCCAAGGACCTGCGCGAGCTGCAGGACGCTCTCGGCGAGGTGCATGACTTCGATGTACTGAAGGCGACGATTAAGGCGCATCCTGGAATTGCGGCCGAAGATCGCGAGCGCTGGAACAAGAGAATTGCCGAGGAACGGCAGCAGCGGCTGGATTTGTATCGCCAGAAAATGCTCGGCAAGAATTCGCTTTGGCCGGTGTGGCGCGATGAACTGCCGCGCGGTCCCTCATTGCAACAGGCCGCCATGGAGAAGCTGCGGACCTGGGCTTCCTTCCTGGATCCTGACGTGAACCACTCGGCGCATGTGACCCGGCTTGCGCTGCAACTTTACGACGGCTTGGCGAAGCAGGGGATCGTGATTGCCGAAGCAGAGTACCGCCGTATCCTGGAGGCGGCAGCCATGCTGCATGAGGTGGGACGAAGCCGCGGCCCCGAGGGCCATCGCAAGCGCGCTTATTCCATGATTCGCCGGCTCAAGCCTCCCCTGGGATGGAGCGCGGAGGAACTCCAGTGCGTCGCCGTGATTGCCCGCTATCATGGCGGGGCGCTTCCGCAAACCAGCAACTCCGCGTTTGTGGGACTCACGCCAAAACGGCGAAGGGCGCTCTTGCCCATCGCGGGTATTCTCAGGCTGGCGGACGCTTTCGATTTCTCTCACGACCGGCAGATCGACCGGGTCGCGGTGGAACGACGGGACGGAATGCTGATTGTTTACGGGCGGGGCCTGCAAGAAATCAGTCCGGTGGCGGAACGTGTGGCCCGCGCGCGATACTTGCTGGAAACGACCTGCGCGTGCCCAATCATGGTCCGTCCGCAGGCAGCCAAGCCGGCGGCGGCATCTCCGGTTGCGGGACACGCGCGCAAAGTGGCCGCCGGTCCGCGCTCAAGCGCCTGATTCCGAATCAGGCAACCGACTTCTTCTTGTAAGGATCTCCAACCACCACAAAAGGATATTTGCGGAGTGCCTGCACATCGCCCGCGGCGGCATAGCCCTCAACTTCTGCCATCAGATGCGTAACCTCGTCCGGAGGCATGTTCTTGGTGGCCCGCCAAAACTTGTCCGGAAAAAACCAAATACGTTCTCGAGGGTTGGGCTCTGTAGGATTACCGGAATTTGGTGTCATAATTCTCCTCCCACAATGTGGGATATGCAGAAATCTCGGTGAGTTTGGAAAGGTGAGAACCCGGGATTAACCAATCGCTCAAACATAATTATGAACCGCGGCTGTCCGATTGTAAACCGCTAATGGAGCGCATCTTGATCGCATTCCCGTTTAGCATTTACATTTACGTCGCCGCTTGCTAACTGCAAGAAAGCAAAGGAGAGGATTTTTTCTTGCAGGCGCGAGAGGCGGCGCACACAAGAACTTAGCAGGGGGATTCTCCAAGGGCGGCCCCATTTTCTCCACAGCAGCGCTCATTGGGCCACGGTCCCTCAGTAAGTTGAGGCGCACTTTGCTGCGGCCAGTTTCGGTATCTGACATTGTGGGACATGAGATCTGCAGGGCGAAAGACGGCGTTCGAAATGTCTGCACGCCATCCGCGGGCGACGATCAATAATCCAGGTCGGCTGGCCGCCCGGTAAGGCGCTCGATGCGCTTGGCGATGGGCGGATGGGTGGAGAACAGATTCGCGAAGGTGACGCCGCTAAGCAGCGGCGCAACGATGAAGAGATGCGCATTCGATGGCGAAGCCTGCATCGGGATGCGCTTGGAATAGGCATCGAGCTTTTGCAGCGCGCTAGCCAGAGCATAAGGATTACCGGTGATCTGCGCGCCGGTGGCGTCGGCCTGGTATTCCCGCGATCGCGAAACCGCAAGCTGAATGAGAGTGGCTGCGATTGGCGCTAGGATCAACATCAGCAGCGCAACGAAGCCGCCGCCTCCACGGTCGCGATCGTCGCGGCCTCCCATGCCCCCGAAGAGCGAAGCCCAATAACCCATGCGCGCCAGCATGGTGATCGCACCCGCTAGAGTTGCGGCGATCGAGCTGATGAGAATGTCGCGGTTCGTCACGTGTCCCAGTTCATGCGCCAGCACGCCTTCCAGTTCCTCGTCGGTGAGCAGGTTCAAAATCCCTTCCGTCATCGCAACCGACGCGTGCTGGGGATTGCGTCCGGTGGCAAAGGCGTTAGGCGAATCGGTGGGGATCACGTACATCTTCGGCATGGGGATGCCGATCTTTTGCGTAAGCCGCTCGACCACCTGGTAAGCGCGCGGCGGTTGTTCGCGGGTGACGGGCTGCGCGCGGTACATGGCCAGCGCGATCTTGTCACTGTAGAAATACGAAACGAAATTCATGATGACGGCGAACGCGAGGGCGATCTCCATGCCTCGCTGGCCGCCGAAGATTTCGCCCATCAACAACAGGAAAAGCGTCAATGCGGTCAGCAGTAACGCGGTCTTGAAGGTGTTTCCCATATCTACAAATGTAGATGATAACGGAGGCGTCCGGTTGCGCAAATTCAGTTGCCAGTGGCCAGTTGCACGGTGCACTCTTGACGGGCCTGCTTCAGCTTTTCCTGGCCAACTGACAACTGGCAACCGGCAACTGTAATATCTCCCCATGCCCGAGTTACACGTTCTTCACCACCGGCCACACGAAGAACTGGTCCTCATTGGCTTCCGTGTGGACGGCGGCCATGATGGTCCGCAGTTTTACACCTTGTTGGCAGTCGGCGGCGATGATGAACGCCCGCTTACATCCGACGGGCGCATCGTATTCTTCGCTCACCCCGGCTCAGCTGCGCAGGCGCTGGCGCTCGATCCCAGCATGGCGAAGCTTGGTCCTCCTCCCGAAGCAATCGAAACGTTTTGCGATATCGCGGAGGCGCTGTATCGGGTTAATTCGCAACCAGCTGATCCCGACGGAGTGATCCTGGACTGCCTGCTGGTCTTTGACGACCTGGTGCGCGCCACCAAGCTGCACATGCCGGACCGCTATCAGGGCATCTTGACCGAGTTGGCGGCGCGCCTGACGGAAGGCGCGCAACTGGGAAATATTCTTACCAACCAATCGCTGCGAGAGCACGTAGAAGATGCCTTGCTGTGGTGCGTGGGCGCGATAGCGGTGAAAGCGCGGATGCTCACCCAGTGAACTCGGCATATACCACAGATGACGTTGACCTGACGCGTAACGAAACGTTCCCCCGTGCCTCTGTCGCACTTTCATACGCCATCCTGCTGGCCGGTCTGCTGACCGCGGGCGCCGCTGTGTACATGGTCATCGCCAGTTACTCGAGCCTTCCATCGACCGACGGATGGGAACAGATCGACGTTGCTTTGCGAAGGGTGAGTCCATTGTCCCCCGCCTGGTTATGGGAGCAACACAACGAACACAGGATGGTAATTCCGAAGCTATTCCTGGCAGCCGATCTGCTTCTGTTTCGAGCCAGACAGAAATTCTTGCTTAGCAGCATTCTGGCAACGCAATTCCTGCTCTTGATGGTGCTGGGTTGGAGCATGCGAGTGCTGGGCGGTTGGCGGGGAACGGTGTGGCGAACCGGCGTGGGCATTGCGGCCTTCTGCCTTTTCTGGCCCACGCAATGGGAGAACCTGATCATCGGCTTTTCGGTCTGCTTCATCCTCCTGGAATTATTTGCCACCTTGTCGTTGGTTGAGCTGATGCTTTACTGGAAGCATTCCGAGCGACAACCTGGCGATCGGCATACATGGGTGTATCTCTTGCTCTCACTCCTGGCGGCCCTGGGGGCAACTTACTCGCTGGCCAACGGCAATCTCTTGTGGCCCCTGCTGGTGGCGGCGGCGCTGTTGCTCCGGTTGCGTCTGGCAGCCGTGCTGAGTTTCCTGGTCACGGGGACAGTCAGCACGGCGCTGTATCTTCACCACTACCATCGTCCACTCGGCCACGGCAATCCAGCCTCATCAATCCAGACGCCACTCGAAATTCTCCAATACATAGCCACCTACTTCGGCAGCCCCTGGGTGCGGCATGACGTTCGCCTGGCGGCATGCATTGGAATCGCTGGCCTGGCTGCCGCGTTTTTCGTGCTCTTCCGCTTCCGCGCATACCTCCGCGCTGGCCGGCCGTTTCCAGTTCTGCTCGTGCTGATCTCGGTGTTCTGCCTGGGGACCGCCTTTCTTACATCATTGGGCCGCTTGAATTTTGGCATTCGGCAGGCGTTCGCCTCCCGATATCACACGTTTGCTCTTTTGTTCTGGTGCTGCCTGGGGCTGCTGTTATTGATGTCCGAGTCGGTCTCGGCGAATAAGCGAGCGCGGTTTCTGGTTGTCCAGGTGTGCATCCTTGCCATCATCGTTTGGTCGTCCCACATCACCCGCAACGACGTGCGCGGAGCAAGAATACGAGGGTTCCAGATCAATGTGGCGGCTGCCGCGATGTTTGTCGGAGCACGCGACGACGTGCAATTCGCGAAGGCAGCCATCACGAATCCGGCCGTCGTGTCCGCCGAAACACAGTTCATGCAGAAGAACGGGTTGTCTGCCTATTCCGACAATGCTTACACCCAGCTTGGCAAGCCCCTGGAATCGGTATACCGCTTGGCTTCGCCCGAGAAGTGTACGGGCGTCGTGGAATCCACGGCCACGGTGGAGGCAAGCGGCCCATCGCAGGTAGCCCGCGTTGCCGGCTGGGTTTGGGACCGCGAGCAGCAGCGTCCTCCCTCTGCAATTGTGATCACCGAGGATGGAATCATCACCGGCCTGGGCGTGGTCGGCGAGTGGCGTCCCATGACCCTGGTGGACAATCGCCGGATCAAGGACGGCTACCTTGGCTACGCGGGATATGCGCGAAGGGTTCGGCCGGACGCGCCGCTAAAGATTTATGCCATCCTGCGCGGCCAGCCGCAATCGGCGTGCTATTTTGCGACGGCGGAACCATTCGGAAGACAGTGAGGAAAACAGCCTGCGGCGCAGGTTGCTGGCGATTCGAATTCACTCCGAGGTGAAGTAATCCACCGTGATCGGGTTCTCGAACAGCGAATAATCGCGCGTCACCACGGTGATGCCGCTGTCGGTCACGTGATACTTCTGGCGGTCGGCTTCGGTGTCGTAGCCGATGACCGTTCCCTCGGGGATAGCCACGTCGCGATCGATGATGGCCTTGCGAATGCGGCAGTGGCGGCCGACGTTGACATGGGAAAAAAGAATGCTGGTATCGATCTCCGAGTAGGAGTTCACGCGCACGTCGGGCGAGAGCACGCTGTTGCGCACGGAGCCGCCAGAGATGATGCAGCCCATGGAGACGATGGAGTCATGCGCTTCTCCGGTGCGGCCGGGATCGCTGAACACGAACTTGGCCGGAGGGTACTGCCGCATATGCGTGCGAATCGGCCAGGCCGCGTCATACACGTTGAAAACCGGCGCCACCGAGACCAGGTCCATGTTGGCCTCGTAATAAGCTTCCAGGGTCCCCACATCGCGCCAGTACAGCGCCTCTTTGCGGTTCTCGTCGATGAAGTTGAAGGAGTAAACCTTGTAGTCGTCCACCATGCGGGGGAGAATGTTGTGCCCGAAATCGTGGCGCGAAGTTGCGTCTTCCGCGTCTTTCAGCAGCGTCGGAATGAGCACATCGGTGTTGAACAGGTAAACGCCCATCGAGGCCGAAACCATGCGCGGGTTGTAGGGCGAGCGCAGGTCGGTTTGCTCGGGCTTTTCCTGGAAGCCGACAACTCGGCCGGTACGATCAATCTCGACTACACCGAACAGCTTGGTCTCCGCCGGATCGACCAGGATGGTGGCCAGGGTGACGTCCGCGCCCGAATCCTGGTGCTGACGCAGCATCAAGTCGTAGTTCATCTTGTAGATGTGATCGCCCGACAGGATCAGCACGTAGCGCGGCTGCTCGGAGCCAATGGAGTACAGGTTCTGATACACCGCATCGGCCGTGCCCATGTACCAGTTCTCGCTGACCCGCTTCATGGGCGGCAGGATCTCGATGAACTCTCCCAGTTCGCGTCCCACAATGTTGCCCCAGCCTTCGCGGATGTGCCGGTTCAGGGACAGCGCTTTGTACTGGGTCAGGATATAGACTTTTCGCAGATCGGAGTTGATGCAGTTGGAAAGCGTAATGTCAATGATGCGGTAAATGCCGCCGAAGGTGACGGCCGGCTTGGCGCGATCGCGCGTCAGTGGATATAGACGTTCGCCCGCTCCTCCCGCCAGTAAGACTCCGAGGGTGTCTCTCATCCTGATGGTTTCCGATTACGAATTTCCCCGATGGGCTAAGAATCCTCGTTTGTTGGAAGGGCTGACGGCGCCTTTGGTGGCGCGTGCCGGCCCACAGGCGAAGTCGAATGTTAGCACACCGCACGCGGTCCGGGCGTGTCAGGCCGGATGCCAGGCTGCGAGGCTACTTCTCCTCATCGACCCTGATGCGAAGGGACTTTAGAAACTTCACATCCTGTGCCGTCACCTGAAAATCGGCGGCTGAGCGCTGGCCGTTGATTCGAGCCGGCGCCGCGGCTTGGTCACGCTCATTCAATCCCACGGTCGCCTCGAGTACCAGAAACACATCGTATCCCCCGGCTTTAATACGAGTGATGACCTCCGCGATTTGTTCGGAATCGGAAAGCGAGTTGTTGATCGCTTCCCCCAGTTGTTCCATCAGGCTTTTTAGTCGTTTATCCACGATTGCACCTAAGCTAGCTGGCTGGCGACGGACCGCGCAATTTTCTTGGCGATGGTGCTGAAAACCTTGGCCCGCCCACTCTACCAGCTTAATACGTTGGATGCTTCCTGTGGAGGCCGAGTTTTGTGATTATGGGGGCGCTGTTGCGTCGCGAAGGGAGCCATCTCCCGCGTTAGTCCACTGATAGAATGAGGAGTTAGGCAGGCAACAGCGCAGGGCGAAAGGTAAAAGCGTGCCATCCCACAATTTCGGTACCCAGGGCCGGGCGTTTCTGCGCGTTGCGGGCCGCAAGACCGGAGAGAATCGTTGGATACGGGCCTTTTACCGGGGAAGTAGCGTCACGCTCGGCAGCGTAGTGCGGGTGCTGCATGTGCTCTGGCTGGAGGTGGCAGGACTATTTTTCCTGGTGCTTGCGGTGGTCGGGGGCGCGGCTGCCCTGCGCGAATACCATCGTTACGCTGCCGGGCACGGGTCAACCGGAAAGATGTTGTTGGCATCGGCATTCGCGCTGGCTTTTTTGTACTTTGGCGTGAGCTCGTTCGCCAGGTCCCGAAGAAGGTAGTTTCGAGTTTCCAGTTTCGAGTTTCCAGGGGGAACGAGAACTCGAAACTCGAAACTCGAAACTCGAAACTGGGGTTCTCCTCTTATGCCCGAAAACAAACCTAAAGGGTCTGTGGCTACCAAGCTTGCGCCCGAGCAAGAAACCTCCTCCCACATCAGCGTTCACCCGCTTTACACGCCGTCCGATCTGGAAGGTTGGGATCACGACCGCGATCTCAACTTCCCGGGACAGTTCCCCTACACCCGCGGCGTGCAAGCCACGATGTACCGCGGGCGGCTGTGGACCATGCGGCAGTACGCCGGCATGGGCGATGCCGAAGAATCGAACCGCCGCTACAAGTACCTGCTGAGCAATGGCACCACCGGATTGAGCGTGGCTTTCGACCTGCCGACGCAGATCGGCCTCGATTCCGACAACCCGCTCGCTACGGGAGAAGTGGGAAAGGTCGGCGTGGCCATCGATTCCATCGACGACATGATGCGCCTCTTCGACGGCATCAACCTGGAGAAGATTTCCACCTCGATGACGATCAATGCTACGGCAGCCATTTTGCTGGCGCTTTACATTGTGACGGCGCGGCGCACCGGTCGCGACGTGCGCAAGCTTTCCGGCACCGTACAAAACGATGTGCTGAAGGAATACATTGCGCGCGGGACGTATATTTATCCGCCCGCACAGGCCATGCGCATCATCACCGACATCTTTTCCTACGCCCACGAGAACGTGCCCGAGTGGAACACGATTTCCATTTCCGGTTACCACATGCGCGAGGCCGGATGCACGGCGGTGCAGGAAGTGGCGTTCACACTGGCCAACGGCATCAGTTACGTGCAGGCCGCCATCGACGCGGGGCTGGGCGTGGATGACTTTGCGCCGCGGCTGTCGTTCTTCTTCAATGCGCACAGTAATTTCCTGGAAGAGGTGGCGAAGTTTCGCGCCGCCCGCCGCATGTGGGCACGCATCATGCGCGACCATTTCGGCGCCAAGAACCCAAAATCGCTGATGTTGCGTTTCCACACCCAAACGGCAGGCTCGACATTGACCGCGCAGCAGCCAGAGAACAACATCGTACGCACTGCATTGCAAGCCATGGCGGCAGTCCTGGGCGGGACGCAATCGCTGCACACCAATTCGTTCGACGAAGCGCTGGCCTTGCCCACCGAACAGTCGGCGCGCATCGCCCTCCGGACCCAGCAGATCGTCGCTTACGAATCAGGCGCGGCGCAGACCGTCGATCCGCTGGCCGGTTCGTACTACATCGAATCGCTGACCAACCAGATCGAAACCCAGGCCCGCGAGTACCTCGACAAGATCGACGCCATGGGCGGCACCTTGAAGGCAATTGAGCGCGGATTCATTCAGCAGGAAATCCAAAATGCCGCGTACGAGTATCAGCAGGCTGTGGACAGACTGGAGGCAATTGTCGTGGGTGTGAACGCCTTCGAACAGGAGAAAGAAAAGCCGATTCCGCTGCTACACATGGACGAGTCTCTGGAACGCAAGCAGGTGGAGCGTTTGCGCGCCGTGCGCACCAAACGCGATCCGGCGAAATGGCAGGCGGCGCTGAAGAAGGTGGAAGACGCGGCGCGCGGCACTGGCAACCTGATGCCGCCCATTGTGGAAGCTGTTGAGGCCAACGCCACGGTCGGCGAAATCTCCGACGCCATGCGCCACGTGTACGGCGAATATCAGGAGACCGTGGTGATTTGAAGGGCCGCGTTTCGCTCTTCGCTATTCGCCGTTCGCGTTAGGGCGATTCGATCAAGATTTGTTGTGCGCGCTCAAAGAAAAAACCCGCTTTAGCTTGGCTAGAGCGGGGGCGTGCCGTTCGCTACGAATCATCTCAACCGCCGCAGCCCATGCCTATTAGTACTTTCCTGGTTCGCGCATAGAACCGGCGCGCCACCCGAGCATGAGCGCCGTTACGACGATAGCCATCCATTGAATGTTTTGAGTCACTCCGGGACTGGAAGCGAAATCCCGCCAATAGCGATGAGGAAGTAAGAGAGCGCCGACCAGTCCCGTTCCAGTAATAAGTACGTTGTAGCCGACAAGCATAACGCCAACGGCTAAGATTACGACGGCGACGGCTGAAAGAATTCGCAACATACCATAAGTGTAGGACTGCTGTGTCCCGGAATCAATGGGCACGTGCAGAGAAAAAGCGCACGGCACTAAAAATGGTAATCATAGGCATTAGTTGCGGCCGGCACAAAATAGCCATCCATATCCAGCAGGACATCAGTCGCTGAAGACTGAAAAAGGCCGGCGTCGGAAGGCGCCGGCCAGGAAATTCAGGCGACCATCTGACGAATACTCAGTGCTCAAAGACGAGCACTGCCGCGTCCGTGTCTGTCACCAAGACAAGCCACTTGCTCGGTGATATCACGTAGAAGACGACCGGAGGGTTGTCGGAGCTCGTACCTCTACCGTTCGCAGCGATCGCGTAGTTGTGAATTTGTCCGAGGGTTTGGCCCAAACCCTTGTGTGAGCTGCTGTCGGTATTGGTGGTGAGATTGCCAACGCCGTCCGCCGAGCCCATATCTACTTCATTACGTGCATTTGCATAATCCAGCGGAGCCAGCGAGCTCGCGGCGTAGGCCCCAGCGATCGATGCATTGGAGAACGGGCCGCCGGTTTGCGGTTCGATCATGCCGAAGATGGAATTGGAACCCGTGCCCACGAAGAAGCCGTGGTTCTGGCCCACCAGGAAGCCCGCCGGATTTCCTGCGCCGGTGTTAAAGGCTCCGTTGGCCGCTACCGTGTAGTTTGACTGCCCAGGCGGCCTCTGTGTGATCGTGCCAGCCAGGTCTTCGTCCGCTGCGATAACGTTACCGCTGCCGTCACCATTGGCGCTGAGGATCATGGCGCCCGACTGATCGGCCCCTTCCGCGGCGTGGATGTCCTGATAATAGAGAACACTTAAGCCGTTCAGCGAGCCGTTGTTGAACGTCCCGCTTTGCTGCAGCACCGAGCCTACGAGCAATGGTGCCTGTGTGATGGGAATCGAGTCAATTTGCTCCATTATCAACTCGCCCGCGGAGACCACATAGATCGCCTGATCAGTGGTGCCAAAAGTGCTTTGGACCGTGCTTACCCCGCGGCCCGTTTGTGCATTGATGGCGGACACGCTGCCGCTGAAGGTGCAGGTTTGGAAAGTTCCGCCGTCGTTGGTGTCGCATGCTCCGTTGGTGATGTTTCCGGAGGCCAGCGTGAAGACGCCAACGTTAACGAAACGAAGCTCCGAGTTATCAGCTCCCGTCATTCCAAAGACGTAGCCGCCGCTGAGTCTGCTGAGCGAGAAGGCGGTGGGATCTGCTTTGCGCAAGACGCCCGAGCCCCGGCTGCCCTGGCCGGTGGTGTCGTCGTACTCGATGATTCGTCCATTGGCAGACGAGTCAAGCACAAATGCAAACGTGACCGGTCCATAGGACTGGCCCTGAATGGTGATCGTGTTCAAACCGTTGGCCGCAATCCAATAGGTACCGCTGACGGTGGCGTTGAACGGCTGGCCGGTCACCGAATTCCCATCCACCACGCCGCTGGTAATGTGGCCGTTGCCATCGGAGATGAAGCTACCCGCCAGCGTCCATGCACCTGAGGCGTTCCAGCCATTCAAGTAGAAAGCGTAATTGCCCGAGAGCAGCCCCGGATTGCCGCCGCCCCCCGGATTGATGACGATGCTGAGTGGCGCGCTGGCCGTGGCTGGCGGGGTTTCCGAGTCGGCAGCCTGCACGGTGAAGTTCGAGGTCCCGACCGTGGTCGGCGTGCCCGAGATCACGCCGGTGCTGGGGTTCAGACCTAAACCAGGCGGCAACGTGCCGGAGATGATTGCCCAGGTGTAGGGATAAACTCCGCCGGCCGCTGTCAGCGTGGCGCTGTAGGCGGTGCCTGCGTTACCCGACGGTAACGATGTCGTGGTGATGCTCAACGGCACCGCCGGTGCAATGGTGATGCTCAGTTGCGCGCTCGCGGTCGCCGGCGGCGTGTTTGCGTCCGTGACCTGCACCGTGAAGGTCGAAATGCCCGCCCCGCTAGGCGTGCCGGTGATCGCTCCCGTACTCGCATTCAAATGCAAACCAACCGGTAAGCTGCCTGCAGTGACGCTCCAGGTGTAGGGAGTAAGTCCACCGGTGGCCGCCAGCATCGCATTGTAGGCGGTGTTCTGCGTGCCCGGGGGCAGCGACGTGGTCACCACCGTCAGTTGGGTCAGGGTCGCGTTCACGGTGATACTGAACGGCGCCGACGCGGTGGCGGGCGGCGTTTGCGAGTCGGCAACCTGCAGCGTGAACGGATATGTTCCTACCGTCGTGGGCGTGCCCGAGATCACGCTGCCCGCGGCGTCCAGATTCAATCCCGGCGGCAAGCTGCTGCCTAAAGTTAGGCTCCAAGTGTAGGGCGGCACGCCGCCGCTGGCGCCCAAGGTCACGCTGTATGGGTAATTCAAGGTGCCCGAGGGCAGCGAGGGCGTGGTAATGCCCAGCGCCGTAATCGGGGCAAAGTAGCTGAAGATGTCGGCCACCAGGTCGGTTGCGGTGGTGGCGAAAGCGTCGATGGAGCCGTTCAGCGTGGGCACAATCGCCATGTTGGACGTAATCGCCCCATCCAAGGCGTTGAGCGTCGACACCACCGGCTTGATCTCCGCGTCCGGCCACAACGTCAGATAGCGTCAACGGAATTGCCAGCAACGGGCGCGGGCAGGGCTACTACGCTCTGACGGCGACCGGCGATGTTGGTATCGGCAACCCATTCCTCGGAGGAGGAGGTCCGCGCGGCCTTCAGTTCGCCGCCAAGATCACGTTCTAGCTACCGGCGCTTCTTGTTGAGGATGCCCAGAATCTCCTGCAAGCCCTGCCGAACTTTCTTCAAGGGGTCCGCCGAACGCGGCTTGGGAAAGGGCAAGCCGTCCTGCCGGTGCGAAGGTTTGAGCTCGGCCTTGAGATGCGCGCGGGCTCCGGCGATGGTGAAGCCCTCATCGTAGAGCAGCTTCTTGACACGCAGCACAGTTTCCACATCACGCTGGCGATACATTCTCTGCCCGGTGCTGCTCTTGACCGGCTTGAGTTGCGGGAACTCGGTCTCCCAGAAGCGCAACACGTAGGCCGGCAGGCGGCAAAGGCCGGCCACTTCACCGATGCGGAAGTAGAGCTTGTCGGGGATGACCGGATCGGAGGCGCCGCGGGTCTTGCTGCGTTTTTTCTTCTCAGCAGTCATCGTGCCGAATCGTGGGATCCCTCCACCATTCCAACAGTCCCGCCGCGGCGGGGCGCTCCGTTGGAGACAAGCTACGGGACTCGGAGTCCCATTCTAAGCCTACCCAGCGCGCTGGACTACGATTATCTCGCCCTCGGGCCCTGTCAGAATTAAGACGGTCCTCGCAATGCCTGGCGCGCGCTGCTTACACCGGAGGTGGATCCAATCGAAGAAGGATCGGAAACAGCCGTCACCCTGAGCAGCAAGCCGCTGCCTCCAGGCACATGCACATTCTTGTCCGACGCCAGAATGATCTGCCCGACTGGATCGTGCCTGCCGGCGTGAACGATCTTCAGCTCGGCAAAACCGTACGCGCCACAGGCCGACGGCGAGAACAACCAAAGCGCCTGCTCGCGGTCGTTCGCGGCCGCCGCCCCGTGGCAAGCCCCGTCGCGAGAGGCAATCAGCTTCGCGGTCACCTCGCCCCCAATCGTTGATTTCCCGACTACCTGACCGTCAGTCATCACGGTTCCGTTTCCGCGATAGACCACGTCGCCGCCGATTTGCACGGTGACCCAGTCGGCTGGCGTGGTTCCATAGTCATCGATCGCGTTGGTGGGCAGTTGCGCCTCAAACACTTCCATCATGGAGGCCAGCGAACGCAGGCTCATGGTTACCGGGATTGCGGTGCCACCAATCATCAGGCGGTCGAATGACACTGCGATGCGCGATCCCCGCGATCCCGGCAATCCTGAAGCTGCGCTCGGCCGCGTCACTTCCACGACGTGTCCAACCAGCTTGGCGCCGGCGCGAATTCGCGTCTGGGAAGACAGCGGAATGTCCTGCATCACTTGGGCTTCGATTTTCTGCCCCACTCTGGCTTTTCTGGCGTCCAGCGTTGTTCGCAGCATCACCGGGATGACCGTGCCGGCCGGAATTTCTTGCGCCATCAAAGCCGAAGCCACCAACAACAGGCCCGCCGCAAGAACCTTGGGACCTCGCATAGGCAGCACTCCTTCGCTCATCCCAGATGTCACCGCCTCCGCTTACGATGCATGAACTCATCACTCATTTCGCTCAAACAGATTGGCTCGGCGACAGGGTATCAGCTAACCTGAACACATGTCGCAAGCGGTAGAGCAGGCGCTGGAACTGATTCGCGAGAACCAGCCGGAATCGACGGACCGGGCGCTGGCGCTGCTGCAGAACACCGTCTATTCCTTCAGCATGAAAGTCTGCGGCCATCCCCAGGACGCGGAGGACACTATGCAGGACGTGCTGCTGAAGTCCATCCCGCACCTCGCCAAGTTCGACAATCCGCAGGCGCTGACCGTATGGCTGTACAAGGTGGCGCGCAACCGCTGCATCAGCAGCCATCGCGGCAGCCAGCGCTCGCCCGCCAAGAACTTATCGCTGGACGAATTGATGCCCAACAGCGGCGAGCTGCAAGACCTGATGCAGAGCGCAGCGCCCAATCCGGAGGCAGCCCTGCTGAACAGCGAAAGCGCCGAGCAACTGAAGCAGGCGATTCTGCAGGTGCCTCCGCAGTACCGCATGGTGCTGGTGCTGCACGACATGGAAGAGCTGAGCACAGCCGAAGTGGCCAGGATCATGGACTTGCGCGAAGGCACGGTGCGGGTCCGGCTGCACCGCGCGCGGCTGATGGTCCGTCAGGAGTTGGCCAGGCTGTCCCAGGCCCGCCCCGCCACCGGCCTGGTCCTGCATGCCAGCGCCGAGGCGCCCCGATCGCAGCGGTGCCGCCGGTTATTTGCCGCGCTTTCCGATTACATGGACGGCGTCATCGACGATGCGGTGTGCGAGGAGATGGACCTGCATCTGCACGACTGCCAGCCCTGCCAGGCGTTCCTGGCGAGCCTGAAGAACGCCGTGGCCCAGTGCCGCTCGTATCAGCCGCAGTGCGATTCCCGCCGCGCCGAACAGCTCCGCAGAGAGCTGTTGCCTAAGTACCAGCAGGCGCTCACGGCCTTGGGACGAAAGAGCCGGGCGGTCCGCAATTAGCGCCGGCACAGAGTGGTTGTGGCGTCCACCCCGTGATTTCTTACAAGCTATAGGGGTCCTTCGACTCAGGATGACAGGCGAATTAAGAGCTAAGGCATTGCTCTACTTGGAGATACAGTAACCTTGGAATCGCGTTAGCCCGACACCGTCCGCCAGCCGCCTTTTCCCGAATTGGGAAATTTCTCGATAGCCCCCGCAGAATTCCTGTAACGGTGCGCCCTGTCACTGCGTTTATCCGTGTGGCCCGGATGTAATGGGCCAGGGAGCCCCAAAGGCTCCTTACACCACGGAGAATGACATGATCTCGGCAAGCGTAACTTTGACTCAACCTCTCGGCAATCATCGGCAATTCGTTGCTACCAGCGGTACTGGCCACCATTTCCTGCTTGACGACGCTGCCGGAAACACCGGCGCGAAGCCCATCGAACTCGTCGCCGTCGCCTTAGCCGGCTGCACGGCGTTCGACGTCATCAACATCCTGCGCAAGAAGCGTCAGCAGGTCACCGGCTACGAAGTCAAAGTGGAAGCTGACCAGACGCCGGACCCGCCGCAGGTCTTCACCCAGGTTCGCATCCACCACATCGTGACCGGTACCGATGTGTCGCCCCAGGCGCTGGAAGACGCTATCCGCCTCTCGGAAGAGAAGTACTGCTCGGTCGGCGCCATGGTTAAGTTGAGCGCCGAACTGCACACCACGTTCGAGATTGTGCCGGCGATGGAAACCGCATTGGCCGGGGCGTAAGGATGTTGGGAGTTCCACTCACACCGATGCCGGCCTTCCTGAGAAGCCGCTCGCAATCGCCGAGAATTGCAGTGACACACATCGTGCGATTCATTGCGCTCGCGGCCATGCTGGCAATGCCGCTGGCCGCGCAAACCGCGACTCCGCTTACCCTGCCGCAAGCCGTCAGCATGGCGCTGGACAAGAATCCTCTGCACAAGGCCGCACTGGCGGACACGCGCGTTTCGGCAGCCGACATTCGCGAAGCTCGCTCGCCGCTCATGCCGAAAATCATGTTCACCGAGAGCGCACTTCGCGGAAATGATCCCGTGTTTGTTTTCGGCACGCGACTGCGGCAGCAGAGCTTCACCGCCGCCGACTTCGCGCTGAACAAGCTGAACACGCCAACCCCGATCGGCAATTTCTCCAGCCGTTTCTCCGGGCTGTGGAGTCTGTTCGACGGCCTGCAGAGCTGGTTCGGCGTGAGCCGCGCGAAATACATGCGGCAAGCGGTCGCGCAGCAACTGGACCGCACTGACCAGGAGCTGGTGTACCAGGCTGTGCAGGCTTACTTCGGAGTGCTGCTGGCGCAGAAGCAGGAACAGGTGGCCGAAGACGCGTTGAGAACGGCGCAAGCCATCGAGGCCAGCAGCCAGGTGCGGGTGGAGAGCGGCCTGGCCGTGGACTCGGACTGGTTGAGCGCACAGGTGGTGACCTCGCGGCGCAAACAGGAACTGATCCAGATGCGCAACGGCCTGGCGCTGGCGCGCGCGCAACTGGCGCTGGCTCTCGGGATGCCTGCCGATACCGCCTACAAACCGCAGGAGGCGCTGGCGGAGCGCCAATTCCCGGCTGCGACCGCTGCGGAGTTGGAACTGAAGGCGCTGGAAAAACGTCCCGACCTGAAGCGCGTGGAGTCGGAGCGCAGCGCGCAAGCCAAGAGCTTATCGATGGCCAAGGGCGCACTGGCTCCCCGGCTGAACGTCTTCGGTTCGTGGGAGACCGACAGCCCTTCCCCGGGATGGAACGGCGGCAACAACTGGATCGCCGGCGCGGAGTTGCAGTTCGATCTGTTCGACGGTGACAGCAAGAGAGCACACATCGCCCGCGAAAAGGCGGTGCAGGAGAGAGCGGCAGCAATGCGCGACGCTTATCGCGACGAAATCCGGCTGCAAGTGCGCAAGGCCTACTACGAATATGACGCCGCACGCCAGCAGGTCGAAGTCGCGCGTGGCGCGATCACGCAAGCGGACGAAAGCCTGCGCATCAACCAGAACCGCTACGAAGGCGGCCTGAACACGGTCAGCGATCTGCTGCGCGTCGAAGAGGCCGCGCATCGCGCCAAGGCTGACTACTGGCAGGCGGTGTACCGCGTGCAAACCAGCTACGCCGGTGTCGAGCTGGCGACTGGGACACTGACTTCCGCTTCTCCGGTGGTGACGCAATGATGAACGAGCAGTTGGTGAAATCGGAAGATGGACGCAATTTGAGTAGAGCGGGCCTTCAGGGTTTGTGTCACGACCTGTGCCGTCCCTACGGGACTCGGTCTCATTTGCCACTCTACCCAGCGCTCGACCACCCCAACCCGCGCAAAAGCGGCGCGGGCTTGGGGACCCCGGTGAAGCGCTGGGCTAAGCTCTTTCGCCCCATTCGGGGCTGGTTTTGTGTGCTTCTTTCCGCACTGGTGCTCCTCCTCACTTTCACCGCTTGCTCCGGCGAGAAGCCAACCACGACGCGCGCGCCCGAAATCGTGCGCGACGTCACGCTGTTCACCGCGCAACGCACCACCGTCCCAGATTTCACGGAGGCCACCGGCACTGTGCGCGCGTCGCAGTCGGCGCAACTTTCCAGCCAGGTCATGGGGACCATCACCCGCGTCAACGTACATGAAGGCGATCGGGTACAGCGCGGCGAAGTCCTGATCGCAATCGACGAAGCCCAGCAGCGTGCCGCTTACTCCGGCGCCAATGCCGGACTGCAAGCCTCGCAGGAAAACATCGCCGCCGCCGATGCGGACTACGGGCTCGCGGAATCGACGATGAAGCGCTACCAGATGCTGTACGACAAGAAGTCGGTCAGCCCGCAGGAGTTCGATGAGGTCAAGACCAAGCTGGCCGCCGCCAAAGCGCGACGCGATGCCGCCCACGCTGGTCGCACGCAGGCCGAAGCGGGAGTCTCCCAGGCGAGCACGGCCATGGGCTTCACCAAGATTCGTGCGCCCTTTAACGGGCTGGTGACCGCCAAGCTGGCGGACGCCGGCGCGATTGCGACTCCGGGCGTCCCGCTGCTGATCGTCGAAGACGCGGGCCACTTCCGCCTGGAAGCCACCTTGGACGAAAGCAAGATGGGCGCGGTCCGTCTGGGTGAAACGGTCCCGGTTGTGGTTGATGCGCTCGGCGACCAGACGATCACCGGCAAGATTGTGCAGATTGTTCCCGCGGCCGATCCGGCCAGCCACACGTTCACGGTGAAGATCGATCTTCCGGTGAATTCACAAATTCGTTCAGGGTTGTTCGGCCGCGCACGCTTCGCGCGCGGAGAGCGCCGATCAATCCTCGTTCCGCAAACCGCGCTGCTGCATCGCGGACAGTTGGATACGGTGTACGTGGTGGGCAAAGACCAGCTCGCCAGCCTGCGTTACGTCACGCTGGGTACCCCTTCCGCTCAGCAGGTCGAGGTCCTCTCGGGACTCGAAGCTGGCGACCAGGTGGTCGCCCAGCCCGGCGGTCGCGAGTTAAGCGGCAAGCAAATCGGAGCGCAATGACGATGGCGGCCGGAGGAAAAACTCCGCTTCGAATCGCCGGGCTGATCGCCCGCTCTTTCATCAACTCGAAGCTGACGCCGCTGTTCGTGGCTGCCTCGCTGCTGCTGGGCGCCTTCGCCATCTGGAAAACCCCGCGCGAGGAGGAGCCGCAGATTGTCGTGCCCATGCTCGACGTCTTCGTGCAGATGCCGGGCGCATCGCCCGCCGAAGTCGAGCAGCGCGCCAGCATCCCCATGGAGCGCCTGCTGCGCGAGGTGCCGGGCGTGGAGTACGTGTACTCCATCTCCCAGCCCGGCATGAGCCTGCTGGTGGTGCGCTTCTACGTGGGGACGAAGGAAGAAGACGCGATCATCAAGACCTACAACAAGCTGTACTCCAACTTCGACCGCATACCGCAAGGCGTTTCGCAGCCGCTGATTAAAGTTCGCTCCATCGACGACGTGCCAATCATGGCGCTGACCCTGTGGGGCAAGAATTACGACAGCTATCAACTGCGGCAGATTGCGGGCGAGCTGGAAAATCAGCTCAAGCAACTCGACAACGTCTCCGAGACCAAGATCATCGGCGGCCTGCCCCGTCAGGTGCGCGTCACCCTCGACACACAGAAGCTGGCGGCATACGGCATGATGCCGGGAGCGGTGGTCGCGCAGTTGCAGCAAGCCAATGCGCGCGGCGATGCCGGCAGCTTTGCCCGCGACAACCAGCAGTTCGCCGTCGAAGCGGGACGGTTCCTTGGGACCGCGAATGACTTGCAACAGATTGTTGTCGGCGTGCGTCAGGGACGGCCAGTCTATCTGCGCGATGTTGCCGCTTCGATCGCCGACGGCCCAGCCGAGCCGGAGGATTACGTTCTCTACGCCAACGGCGCGGCGGCGAACGGCCCCGTGCGCGGCGATTATCCGGCGGTGACCATCACCCTGGCCAAACGCAAGGGCACCAACGCGACCGACATTACCCAGGCGGCGGAGAAGAAGATCGAGTCGCTGCGCGGATACCTGCTGCCACCGGACCTGAACGTCACCGTCACTCGCAACTATGGTGAGACCGCGAAGGACAAGTCCGATGAATTGCTGAAACACTTGTTGATCGCGACGCTTTCGGTCACGCTGCTGATTGCGCTGGCTCTGGGGTGGCGCGAATCGGGCGTGGTGCTGATCGCAATTCCGGTCACGTTGGCGCTCACGCTGTTCATCTTCTACTTCTTCGGTTACACGCTGAACCGCGTGACCCTGTTCGCGCTGATCTTCTCCATCGGCATTCTGGTGGATGACGCCATCGTTGTGGTGGAGAACATCGTGCGCCACTTTCGCATGCCAGCGAACTGCGGACGCAATCTGAGTGCGATCGCGGTCGAAGCGGTGGATGAAGTCGGCAATCCCACAATCCTGGCGACCTTCGCCGTCATCGCCGCCATTCTGCCCATGGCATTTGTGCGCGGTCTGATGGGGCCGTACATGCGGCCGATTCCGGTGGGCGCATCGGCGGCCATGCTGTTTTCGCTGATCGTGGCGTTCATCGTTTCACCGTGGTCGGCGCTGCGCCTGCTGCGCCATTACGCTGAACGCGTCACCAACGAGCACGAACCCGAGGGCTGGACGACGCGCCTCTACCGTCGAATCATGGACCCACTGGTTGCGCACGCAAGACGGCGCTGGCTATTTCTCGGGAGCATGGTTGTGCTGCTGCTGCTCGCTTGCTCGCTGGTGGCATTCAAGCTGGTCAAAGTCAAGATGCTGCCCTTCGACAACAAGAGCGAGTTCCAGCTCATCGTTGACATGCCGAACGGCGCCACGCTGGAACAGACAACCCGCGTCGCGCAAGAACTGGGGCAGTATCTCGGCAAGCAGCCCGAAGTAGTGAACTACCAGATCTACGCCGGCACTTCGGGTCCTTACAACTTCAACGGCCTGGTGCGGCATTACTTCCTGCGGCACGGCGCTAACCAGGCCGACATCCAGGTGAACCTGCAGAATGTTCACCAGAGAAGCGCGCAAAGCCACGAGATCGCCAAGCGGCTGCGGCCTGACCTGGTCGAGATTGGCAACAAGTATGGCGCGCGGTTAAAGCTCGCCGAGGTGCCGCCCGGTCCTCCCGTACTCGAAACATTGGTCGCGGAAGTGTAGGGGCCGGATTACCAGCAGCAGATCGAGATGGCGAAGAAGATCAAGCAGATCTTTCAGACCACGCCTGGGGTTGTGGATGTGGACTAGTACGTGGAAGACCCGCAGGTGAAGTACGACGTCAAGGTGGACCTCGACAAGGCCGCGCTGAACGGCGTTTCTGCGGCGGCGGTGGCCGAGACCGTGCACATCGGGCTCGACGGCGCAACCGCGGGCTTGCTGCACGATCCCAAGTCGCGCGAAGACGTTCCCATTCGCGTGCAACTCGACCGCCCGGGACGCTCGGCCATCGAGTCGCTGACTGCGATGCGTATGCCGACCGCTCCGGGGTCCCCAACAAGTCCCGGTTTTGGACTTGTTGGGGTGGGTGCGAGTGGCGGGCAGGTGTCAATCGCCGAAGTCACCATTGTCGAGAAGAAGACCATCGACATCACTCGCTACGGCAAGAACCTGCGCCCGGTGGTGTACGTGCTGGGCGATGTGGCCGGGCAGGAAGAAAGCCCGGTGTACGCCATCATGAAGATGGGCAAGGCCATCGACCAGTTGAGGACTGCCGATGGATACCAGATCAAGCAGTACAACGTTGCCATGCCCAGCGAGACCGACCGCCTGGCGATGAAGTGGGACGGCGAGTGGCACATCACTATCGAAGTTTTTCGCGACCTTGGCCTGGCGTTCGCCGCCGTGCTAGTGCTAATTTACGTGCTGGTGGTGGGATGGTTCCGGTCCTTCGTCACGCCGCTGGTGATCATGGCGCCCATCCCGCTGACGCTGGTGGGCATCCTGCCGGCACATGCGCTGATGGGCGCATTCTTCACCGCGACGTCGATGATCGGCTTCATTGCCGGGGCCGGAATCATCGTGAGGAACTCGATCATCCTGGTGGACTTCATCGAGCTGCGCCGGGAGCAGGGCATGACGCTGGAACACGCAGTGGTCGATGCCGGCGCGGTGCGCTTCCGCCCCATGCTGCTAACCGCAGCGGCGGTCGTGGTGGGCGCCAGCGTAATTCTGTTCGACCCGATTTTTCAGGGTCTGGCAATTTCTCTCATGGCCGGGGAAGTGGCCTCGACGCTGTTGTCGCGCATGGCCGTCCCGGTGCTGTATTACATGGTTGAAAAACGCAAACTGCCGGCGCCACCCGCCTTGGAGTCCGCGCCGGCCCCTTCGGAGGTACAGGTATGAACATCGAACGCTCAGTGCGCCTGATCGCGGGCGCTTTTGTCATGATCTCACTCGCCCTCGGCCATTGGGTCTCGCCCTACTGGTATCTGTTCACCGCCTTTGTCGGCTTGAATCTCTTCCAGTCGGCCTTCACCAATTGGTGCCCCATGATGGCATTCCTGCGCAAGTGTGGCGTTAAGCCGGCGAGTGGAGTGTAATTGAGGCATGGCTGGCTGGGTCCCAATAATCCTGATTCTGGTTGTGTACGTGGTGCTGACGCAATGGCTTTTGCCTAAGCTGGGCGTTCCCACGTGAAGAAGCCAGAGGAGCGCCGGGTCCCGGTGCGAAACCAAGCCTGACACCGACTCGTCCATCGGTCAGCCGCCTCCCGCGAAAGAAGAGCGCGGACCATAACGCTTTCCCTGCGATTTGTATTTGGCTGCCTCGGGCGTTTATACTGCGCTCCCCAGCATGAAGGTCATTGTCATCATCCCCGCAGCCGGATTAGGCACGCGCATGTCCAGCGCTGCCGGAGTTCCCAAGAGCAAGAGCAAGCAGTTCTTCGAGCTCGACGGAACTCCGATTCTCTTTCACACGCTGCGCAAGTTCGCGCAATGCCCGGCGGTCAGCGAGATCGTGGTGGCACTGCGCAAGAACGAGGCCACCAGCTTTCAAAAGCAGATCGAAAAAGAGAAACTGAAGAAACCGGTCCGCGTAGTTGAGGGCGGAGAGCACCGGCAGAACTCCGTGGCCAATGCGCTGGCGGCCATCGACGCGGCCGACAACGACATCGTCCTGGTGCATGATGCGGTGCGGCCTTTCGTTGACCAAGACACCATCGTTGGCGTGATTGAAGCGGTGAAGAAGTATGAGGCTGCGATCGCTGGTGTGCCCGCGGTTGACACCGTGAAGCAGGTGGAGCGGACGGCCGATGGCGCCGTGGTGATTGCGACCGTCCCGCGCGAGCGCATGGTGCTGGCGCAGACGCCGCAGGGGTTTCGCTTCGGCCTGCTCAAGAAGGCCTTCGATGAAGCCGCCGCCGACGGATTCATGGGCACCGATGAAGCTTCTCTGATTGAGCGCAGCGGAGGGACGGTCCATGTCGTGATGGGCTCTCCGCGAAACATGAAGATCACCTCGCCCGCCGATCTGGAGTTGGCGGAATTCTTTCTCTCGCAGGAGAACCGCCGCAAGGCCAGCTTGGGCGGGTGAAGGTAAAGGTCGAGCCCGAAGGGCGAAATTTGTTTCAGCCGTGGGCGTGAGCCCGCGGTCAGGTTGAGAATCAAGCGGAGCCGCGGAGCGGCGACACCGCGCCGCTAGGCCTTAACGAATCTTGTCAAACTCACAGGTACCACGCACACCTCGCATCGGCTTTGGCTGGGATTCGCACGAGTTCCAGCCCGGCATCCCGCTGAAGATCGGCGGGGTGCTGATTCCACACCACGCTGGTCTGGCCGGGCACTCCGATGGCGACGTACTGCTACACGCTCTGACCGACGCATTGCTGGGCGCTGTCGCCGCCGGAGACATCGGGACCTACTTCCCGCCGACTGATCCGAAATGGAAGGGCGCCGACTCGGCGGTCTTCGTCCGCGAGGCGCTGAAGCAGATCGAAGAAGCGGGCTACGTGGTGGGAAACGTGGACAGCACGCTGATTCTCGCTGCCCCCAAGATCGGGCCGCATGCCAAGGCGATCCAGCAGCACGTCGCCGCGTTACTCGGCGTCGATCCCTCGCGTGTGGGGATCAAAGCCAAGACTCCGGAAGGCATGGACACCGACAACGCCGCCATCGCACACGTGGCCGTGCTGCTCAGCGAGATTTGCTGGCCGTAGTAGGAGCTGCTACGCGCACTGCGACCACGTAAAATAGAACTCTCGGTCAGCGGTGCTCACCTTGCCACCAACGGATGGCGGCAAGGTCGGGCTTCCCTGAACTCAGAAGGAATCATGACCACCTCAAACCACGATGTGGCGGCGGCTGCCACTCCGCAAGCTGATCGGCCATCGAATTTCATACGCGACATCATCCTCGAAGATCTGAAGACCAACAAATTCGGCGGACGAGTGCAGACCCGTTTCCCGCCCGAGCCCAACGGATATCTGCACATCGGCCACGCTAAATCCATCTGCCTCAACTTCGGGCTGGCGGCCGAGTTCGGCGGCAAGACCAATCTGCGCTTTGACGACACCAATCCGGAAAAAGAAGAGCAGGAGTACGTTGATTCCATCCTTACCGACGTGCGCTGGCTGGGCTTCGATTGGGAAGACCGGCTCTTCTACGCCTCAGATTATTTCGATCAGCTCCACGCGTGGGCGGTGCAACTGATCAACGTCGGCAAGGCCTATGTGTGCGATTTAAGCGCCGAGGAAGTTCGCCAGTATCGCGGTACGCTTAACGAGCCGGGGAAGGAGAGCCCTTATCGCAATCGTTCTGTCGAGGACAACCTTGCGCTGTTCGGGAAGATGCGCGCCGGCGAGTTTCCCGATGGCTCGCGCACGCTGCGCGCCAAGATCGACATGGCTTCCCCGAATTTGAATATGCGCGATCCGGTGATGTACCGCATTCTGCATGCCGAGCATCATCGCACCGGCGAAAAGTGGTGCATCTACCCGATGTACGACTTCGCGCATGGACAATCCGACTCCATCGAGAAGATCACGCATTCCATTTGCACGCTCGAATTCGAAGATCACCGCCCGCTGTACAACTGGTTCATTCAGCAACTGGGCATCTTTCCGTCGCAGCAGATCGAGTTTGACCGTCTGAACATTACCTACACGCTGTTGAGCAAGCGAAAGCTGCTGCAACTGGTCCAGGATGGCCATGTGCGCGGCTGGGACGATCCCCGCATGCCGACGCTCTCCGGGCTGCGGCGGCGCGGCTACACGCCCGAGGCCATTCGCAACTTCTGCGCCGCCATCGGCGCATCCAAAACCAACGGCACCATCGAACTGGCGATGCTGGAGCATTTCCTGCGCGAGGACCTCAACAAACGCGCGCCGCGGGTGATGGCGGTCCTGCGTCCGTTGCGGGTCGTCATTGATAACTATCCGCAAGGGCAGGTCGAGGAACTTGAGGCGCTAAACAATCCGGAAGATCCCAGCGCCGGAACGAGGAAGGTACCGTTCTCTCGCGAGCTCTACATCGAGCAGGATGACTTTCGCGAGACGCCGCCGAAAAAGTTCTTCCGGCTGTTTCCCGGACAGGAAGTTCGTCTGCGCGGCGGATATTTCATCAAGTGCACCAGCGTGGTGAAGGACGAAAAGAGTGGCGAGGTGGTCGAGGTCCATTGCACCTACGATCCGGCAACGCGTAGCGGCAACGCGCCTGATGGCCGCAAGGTGAAGGCGACCATCCACTGGGTCTCGGCGCAGCACGCCATCGAAGCCGAGGTGCGCCTGTACGAAAGCCTGTTCACCAAGGAAGACCCGAATGATGTGCCCGAAGACCAGGAGTTCACCGCCAATCTCAATCCCAACTCGCTGGAGACGTTGACCGCCGCCAAGCTGGAGCCATCGCTGGCCAGCGCCAAGCCGGGCGATCGCTATCAGTTCGAGCGGCTGGGGTACTTCTGCGCCGATCCGGACTCGACATCGGAGAAGCTGGTCTTCAACCGGACGGTGCAGTTGCGCGACACCTGGGCCAAGATTGAGAAGCGGGAGAAGGGCGGATCGGGCTAGGCGCTCAATGGCCAGGCGGCAGAAAGCATATAACGAAAAAGTTGTTGTCATCTCGACCGAGTTGCTTCAGAGGCTGCTGAAAAAGTCGGCTTCAGTGGGTATTTTTGAAGGGGCGCACCTTTAGGTGCGCCGTTAACCTCTTTATTTTTGTCATCACGAGCGGGCTTCAGCCCGCGAGGGACCTGCTGTTTGCTGGCATTGCCTAAACTTTCAAGAGAAAACAGGTCCCTCGACTCGCTTCGCTCGCTCGGGATGACACAATTGCATTAGGACGCCGTCAGTTGACTGATGATGAGCTCTAATCTACCAACATCTCGCGCTCCCCGCCTTCGCTTTGCGCCGTCGCCTACCGGCTACTTGCATGTCGGCGGGGCGCGCACCGCGCTGTTCAACTGGCTGTTCGCGCGACATTACCGAGGCACGCTCGTCCTTCGCATCGAGGACACCGACTTCGAGCGCTCGACTGCCGAGATGGTGGAGGGCATTCTTGTCGGGCTGCACTGGCTGGGCATCGATTGGGACGAGGGTCCGTACTTCCAGTCGCAGCGCATGGATTTGTACCGCGAGGCCGCGCAGCGCCTGATCGAAAGCGGCGATGCGTACTACTGCTTCTGCACCAAGGAAGAGTTGGAGCAACGGCGCGCGCAGGCGCAGGCGAAGGGTAGCGATCCGCAATACGATCGCAAGTGCCGCAGTATCCCGCCAGAACACGCGAAGGCGCGCCGTGATGCCGACGGACCCGCTGCCATCCGCTTCGCCGTGCCGGAAAGCGGCAGCACCTTCTTCGATGACGGGGTCTTCGGCCGCGTGGAGTTCGCCAACGCCGAGTTGGAGGACTTCGTCCTGCTGCGCTCCGACGGCGCTCCCACCTATCACCTCAGCGTGGTGGTGGATGACATTGACATGCGCATGACGCACATCCTGCGCGGCGCCGACCATCTTTCCAATACGCCCAAGCAGGTGATGCTCTACCAGGCATTGGGTGCGCCGTTGCCCGTCTTTGCGCATGTGCCGCTCATTCTCGGCCCCGACAAGACGCGGCTCAGCAAGCGCCATGACGCCACCAGCGTCATTGCTTACAAGGAGGAAGGCATCGTCCCGGAGGCCTTCCGCAATTTTCTGGCGCTGCTGGGATGGACGCCGCCCGACTCCTCGCAAGAGATCATGGACGACCGTGCGCTGATTGACCTCTTCGATTTGAGCGGCATCGCAAAGTCGAATGCGGTTTTCGATCGCGGCAAGCTCGACTGGTTCAACTCCGAATACATTCGCGCCTGCCCCGCGGTGCAGTTGCTGCCGCTGATCGAAGAGGAATGGAAGAAGATCAATCTCATCCCATTCCAGACCAGCCGCGGCGCCATGGCCGCCACGGTGGACCTGGTAAAGCCGCGGGCGCGCAATCTGAAGGACTTCGCAACCCTGTTCCGGGCTTACTTCAGCGATAGCTTTGAAGTGGACCCCACCGCGGTGCAGAAGTTCCTGCAAGACAATGCAGTGCGCGAGATGCTGGTGGAGTTGGGATCGCGTTACGAGCAGGAACCCGTATTCTCCGAGGCGAGCACCGAAAAGGTGCTGCGCGACTTCGCGGCGCAGAAGAACGTGAAGGCTGGCCTGCTGATCAATGCAGTGCGGGTCGCTCTCACCGGACAGGGGGTCGCTCCCAGCTTATTCGCAGTGATGGCGAACCTGGGACAAGAGCGGACGGTAGCACGCCTGAAGAAGGCCACAACCCTATAGGCGCTCCATCGAACAACGAAAAACATTTACCACTGAGGCACAGAGATCACGGAGTTTGTTTCTATAGCAGTTTCACATCTGGTGGATAGGCGATGGGTGGAGCACGCCTTTCAGGCGTGCATAATAGTCGCCAGTTCCTGGATAGCGCTTTAGCGCCTGAGGTAATGTTTCTGTCACCTCAGTGGCTAAAGCCAGATCATTTCCGAATCTTAACTGCACCGCTTCCACCCCAGCACGCGCAAAGACGGCGTGTGCTGGGGACCCCGGCGCTGAAGCGGTGCTCCACCCTACACCAAAGGTGAAACTGCCCTAAGAAGTTTCTCCGTGATCTCCGTGCCTCCGTGGTTATTTTCATCCCTATTAATGGCGGCTGCGTGAGGTTCCATAGCGACAGGCCAAGAGGGTAAGGCGAAAAGCGAAAAGCGATTCTACTTCTTGACCACCGTCACTTGGAACTGCACCGGAATCGAGCGGGGCGGATAGCAGGCGCTATGGTCGCATGCCTGGAATCGCAACTCGCCCTTCACCGGATAGCTGCCGGCGGCGGCCTTGGCCGGCGCCTTCAACACGGCATTGATAGTGAAGTCGCCACTGTAGACGCTCAGCTTTTCGTTGGGCGCGAAAGCAAACGCCATTTCCTCTCCTGCGGGATACTTCAAATCCGCAACAGTGAGCTGCTCCGGCGCATTCAACTTGAGGGCCGTTGGAATCAAGTAGTCGGCCTTGGGGTGATGGGAGTTGATGTGGAACTCGGAACCAATCCGAAAATCCATCTCTACGCTCGTGCTGGCGCCGGCCCGTAGTTGCACATTTCCAACCGGCGCCATGGTCACCGAAGGCTGCTTGTCGCCTGGGGCTTGCGCCAAGCCAAGAGTAGCAAGGAAAAACACCACCGCCGCAGTTCCCGCGCGCTTCGTCATGGAGCATCCTTTGTGGGAGGCGCCAAGGTGTTCCCGACAGAGGCGCGGCTGGTCTGGGGAGCCCCAGAGTTGTGGCTACTCGCCAGAATCTTCTTGATGTCGTTCTCGATTTCCCCGCGGCTGAACAGTCCAGCCGCTTTGTCCACGATGACTCCGTCGCGATCAATGTAGAAAGTGGTCGGAAGATATTGCACGTCGCCATAATCGTCTGAAACCTTGTCCGTGCCCAATAGGACTTGATAGTTCACGCCCATCTCATGGGCAAATTCCGCAATCTTAGGAGGTTCGGTGTCATCCATCGCCACGCCCAGGACCACCAGGCCATCCTTACCGTATTGCTTCTGCAGCTCCACAAACCACGGCATCTCGATCTTGCAGGGCGGACACCACGTCGCCCAGAAATTCAGCAGCACGGCTTTGCCACGGAAGTCGGAAAGCTTCACTCTGCGGCCATCCAACGTGGGCAGGTCGAAATCGGGCGCCTGCACCCCTTTGACATCGCCCACCAGTTTGAGAGGTCCGTGCTTGCGGGTACGATCCAGGTACTTACCGGCAGCCAGCATTCCTATAATGGCCCCCACCAGAATTACGAACGCCAGTGCATTACGCTTCACAGATAGCACCTTTACAACGCAAACCGGTTGAGGAACGAAAGATAGCCGGAGAGCCATTTCAGATGATTCACAAAGATAAGCACACCCACCGCAATCAAGAGCACGCCGCTGACGACTTCGACGGTGTGCAGGTGACGCCGGAAGCGCCCGTAGAACGCCAAAAAGCGGTCCACTCCCAACGAGGTCAGCAGAAAGGGTACGGCCAGGCCAAGAGAATAGATGGCCAGCAGCAAAATTCCTTTCAGCACCGTGTCCTGGGTCTCCGCCAATAGTAGGATAGCAGCCAGGATGGGACCGATGCACGGGGTCCATCCGAAGGCAAAGGCAAAGCCCACCAGGAAGGAACCCGCCACGCTGGAACTGCCCTTTACGTTATGCAGGCGCTTGTCGGCGTAAAGCGCCTTGATTTTCAGCAGACCGGTCAGGTGCAGTCCGAAAATAATGACTATAACGCCTGCGATTTTCGTTAACAGGGAGCGATACTCATTGGCGAATTGCCCGACACTGGTCGCCACCGCGCCCAGGGCAATGAAGACCACGCTGAACCCCAGCACGAAGGTAATGGAGTGCAGCATTACCGTTCGAAGCATGCGCCGGTCCGACGATTGCAGGTCCTCGACGGTGGCCCCCGAAATCAACGACACATAGCCCGGTACTAGGGGAAGCACGCACGGAGACAGAAACGACAACAATCCCGCCACGAAGGCGGCGATTGGCAAAGGAAGGCTATGCATAAAACTTTATTGTACCAATTCGGCCATCGGGCGCGGGTTACGACGGTACCCTTTTGTCAGGCGCTCTTCTACAGACAGACGCTGAGGGCTGCCTAAAGTTACCTCGAAGTGCTGGACTTGGCAACCGCGCCGGCTGGCACCCGAAGAGGTGACGTTCGCAGTCCGGACCAGGTTTCGGAGATAACGGCTGAATCTCCCGGATTGTGGGGATCATATTTGACCGAAGCCGGCAAGCCCAGGCGGCAGGAATATAGGTCAATGAACTGCCGCAGATGAGTCACATCCTGCGATGCCTCGTAGGTCACGCCCGCGACATCATACTTGTAGGCCAGGAGAATCATCTGCCGGCCCGATTCGCTGTCCTCCAGCTCCAGAACATCGATGACGTTGCCGTCGATGATGCGGCCAGTCAAGGTGAGCTGGGTCCTGCGCTCGCGCTCAAGCTGCTCAGCCGTCTTCTTGTTCCGGCGTGAGAGCAGGGCGTAGCCTACGATGGCGGCAGCGGCCCCGAAGGCTAGAACTGGATACAGGCGGAGTGCGTTCATGGCTGGACTGCTGAGCTTTCGCGGACTCTTTCCCCCAAGATAATCGCATGGTGCGGCGCAGGGGAATCGAAAAATGGCCCTACCATGAATTGCCGCGGTTTGGCTTCATTCGCGCGAACATCAGCAGCGCCCCCAGCACGCAGAGGGAGACCGTTACACCCGCCGCGCGACCTGGCGTGGGCCCAAACCATATGCGTACCTCGCTGTGCCCTTTGGGCACCGAAATTACCATCTGTCCAGTGTCAGGATCTGTCTGCGACATGATCGGCAAGCCGTTCAGCGTCGCGTGCCACGCGGGGAAATTCAGCAAATGGAGCCGCAGCCGCGCCGGTCGATCTGTTTCCACGGTGAATCGCTTCTCCTCCGTGTGCCAGATGGAGACCGTGGTCCTTAACCCGTCCCCCCGTCTCCTCGCCAGACTCATGGAAGGCTGCGATGCGCGGCGCATCTGCGTCCAAGCTCCCGGGATCCACCCTACGGGCAGAAACTCGTCGACCACGCCGACATAGCCTTTCTGCGAGTGAGCTGCCTCGATCAGTTCGTGGATGTCGTCCGGCAGCCACGGCGCGCGCTTGAGAATGGCCCCCCCGAGCGCCAGCCACACGGCAACGGCCACTCCCAGCCACAGCCTGGTACGCTGCATGGCGTAGCTCGCCGTTACAATGCTCACCGCGAGGGCCAGGCTAATAACAAAGAGCGACCTCCACGGAAACTGCGCCATCCAGAACCGCGGCAGCAGCAGCCACACCGGCCGAGTCCAGCGGAACAGAAGCGCGGAGAAAAACGCTGCCAGCCCCAGCAGGACCGGTAGGCCGGAACGCGCTTCGCCCCGCAGCCCCTCCGCTTTGCACGCCCACCGCAGCGCTGGTATCGACGCAGCCGCGAGGAGCATCATTTCTGCGCACGCCAGCTCCGAAACCAGCCTATTGAACGCTACTTGATCGGCATCACCGCTTCGATTGAACAGGAAATTTGCGCGGATATCATATCCCGTTGCAAACGCGTCTTCGCTTTGTATCCAGTGCTGCTCCAGTGCTGCGGGTAAGATATAGAAGGTCGCCAGGCCGAGCCCCAGCCCCAGCGCCATCCCTCCGCGTACCAGCGCATGGAGTGAGCGCCCGCGTATAGCTACGGCTAACAGCGCAAACCCCAGCGCATAGCTTGCAATTACCGCAGCTGGGACATTAGAGAGCCAAATCCACCCAAATGCCAGCGCCAGTGGCACAAGGTCGCGCAGTCCGCGCGAATCGGAGCGGGCAACCCGCAACAGAAACAACAGTGCCACTGGGAATCCCGCCTGCGCCAGTAACTCCGAATACGCACAGCGGTGGGTGACAACCAGCAACATGTAGGGATTCGTGACATAGAGTCCTGCCGTCCAGAGTGCTGCTCCTCGGCCCAGCCATTCCCGCGCCAGCCCATAAGCCGCAAACACAGAGAGCGCGATGCAGATCCAAACGTAGGCGCCCGAAAGCATGGCTCCTGGCAGTATTAGGGCTAGTAGCCCTCCTATAATCCATGAAAGCGGCGGATAGATCACGAATCGCGGGTCGCCAAATCCGTAATGTCCTCCACCAGACCAACTGGGATAAGGCACGCCCTCACGCCAGTGCTGGGCTGCGTCAATCCAACTCGGCAAATGGAACTCCACGTCATGGCCGGACACGTTCCCCAGTACGATAAAGGGCGCGACCGCGACGGTCGCCAAGCTTACGGCCAGCACAGCCGCGAGCACCCACTCAGAGCGACTCGTGAGTTGCTCCACCGGCGGCACCAACTGGCCCTCGATCGGTTGATTTTTGTCCATCTCATTGCCGGGCAGCGCGGCCATCCTCATTACATACCTAATCCTGAGTTTGCCGATGTGGCGACCCCGATTGCACCTGGCGTCGGGCAGAATGGTTTTGCAAGCGGCGGCCTATTCGAGGTTCAGCACGGGATTCTTCAGCGTACCAACGCCCTCCACCGTGACCTCGACGGAGTCTCCCGGTTGTAACGGTCCCACGCCGGCAGGAGTTCCCGTAGCGATTAGATCTCCCGGTTCGAGCGTCATGACCTGCGAAATGAAGTGAATGAGTACATCGAGCGGGAACAGAAAGTCCACGGTCGTCCCATTCTGCCGCAATTGGCCATTCACGCGGGTTTGAACTCCTACGCCGCTCCACGGATCAAGGTTCGCCGCCACTACTGGGCCGACCGGACAAAAGGTGTCGAACCCCTTGGCGCGGGTCCACTGACCATCTTTTTCCTGCAGGTCGCGCGCCGTCACGTCGTTTACGCAGGTATAGCCAAGTACGTAAGGGCGTACGTCATCCCCTTGACGCAAGCGGTAACAGCGCTTGCCGATCACCACTCCCAGCTCGCCTTCGTGGTCCACGCGCTGCGAAAGAGTACTGGGCCGGCGAATGGCGTCGCCGATGGCGATGACGGACGAAGGCGGCTTTAGAAAGATCAGTGGCTCGGTGGGAATCGGATGCTTCAGCTCGATCGCGTGCTCGCGATAGTTGCGGCCGATGCAAACCACCTTGGACGGTTGCACCGGAGACAGCAAGCGCGTTTCGCCGAGAGGCAGATCGCTGGGTTCAGCGCCTTCAAGCTCAGGCCAGGAACGCGGAGCTGTCGCCATGGTGCGAATGATGGTCTCGACGCCCCGCACCTTCTCGATGAGTCCGTAGCGGATGGCATTCTGGTATTGAAATCGGCAGTAGGACATACGACCTCGATGAATGCTTACTTGTCAGGAACTGTTTCACTGGCCTCGGCGGAGCGTTGGCTCTCGTTGTTCCGCAGATCCACAGCCGAAACAGAATAAATATATTTCTTGCCAGCCTCGACATTCTCGTCACGGAAGGACGAGGTCTGCACCAATTGCTGGTTCAGCTTTTCAAACTGTGCCCCCTCGACCCGCCGGAAAACGTTGTACCCGGCAAGATCGCTCTCCAAATTGGGGGCCCAGGTGAGATCGATAAATGGCTTCTGGCCCACGCTGGAGAAAACCGCCTGCAGTCCGGCGGGCTGGCCCGGCGGATAAATGTCGCGCGTGAAGACCGCAACCGGCTGCGAATCGTCGCCCTCGACCGCGGTGTTGATGCCATGCGAATCGACCTGCGTAAGCGTGGTGATGCGATATTCGTACTTCTGTTCCCATTCGAAAGTCTTGTCGAGATACGATCCGCTGGCCGCAGGTTCTACATCGGCCAACCCGGTATAGGCGGGAGCGCCCACTGGCTTCCGCATGATGCGGTAGCGGTAGCTCAGACCCGCCGGGGCAGCAGGCGGAGCGGGACCGGTCCAGGAGATACGCACGCCTTCCCCGCTGACCTGGGCCGACAACTCGTCGGGGGCAGCGATGGTCGGGGCCACCGGAATCGGCACTTGATTGGAGAGCCCGGCACTGCGTCCGTGAGAATTGATCTCTTCCACCGCGTAGGTAACGAAGTCCGCAGGATTCTCCTGCCCCAACTGTGGCGGCAACGAATCCAGGTAGCGCATTCGAATCGCCGGTTCCTCCGCCTGCTGCTTCTTTTTGGGCTGCGGCTGGGGCTTGGGTGGAGGAACTTCGGCGACCACCTCACAGGCGCTCATTAGCCCGGTGCCTTGGTGGCGGCAGATGCGGATTGCGGGCAGATGCTTGACCAGGGTGCGGTCGGTATTCTTGCGCTGCAGTGTCCAATCCAGTTCGACGTGGTTGCCCTTGCGCGAGGCGGTCAAGTCGTCAACCGGACGCGCCAGTTGCAACGACGGCGGTTGCGGCGCGCCGGGAGTTCCACAGCCGGAGAGCGCCGCGATCACAAGCAAACTTCCGGCCAGGCAATAGAGGCGCATTCTCATGGAAGCTAACAGGGTAACAAATCCCAGGCAGTTCAATGCGGTGGTGGGGTGCCGAACATGTGTCGGTGCCGCTAGGACAGCCGAAATAGTTCGTGGCTGGCTGTGGACTATTCCAGCTTCTTGGCCAGAAGCTCGTTCACCAGCGCTGGATTGGCCTGTCCCTTCGACGCCTTCATCACCTGACCGACAAAGAAGCCGATCACGGTCTTCTTGCCGGCGCGATACTGCTCCAGCTGCCTGGGATTGGCGGCCATCACCTCGTCGATGATCTTCTCGATGGCGGCGGTATCGGTAAGCTGCTGGGGCATCTCCTTCTCGTAGATCGCGGGAAAATCTTCGCGTCGCTCGAAAGCCAGATCGTACAGCTCTTTGAGCATTTTGCCGCTGATAGCGCCGCTTTCCACCAGGTCAGCCGACATGGCGACGCCCTTCATCGAAATCGGCGACTGCTCGATTTCCAGCCCCGCGGCCTTCAACCGGCCGAGTAGTTCGCTCTGCACCAGGTTGGCAACGCGCTTGGGATTCTTTGCGGCTTTCGCGGCCGCTTCAAACTGATCGGCCAGCGAGCGAGTGGCGGTCAGCGTGGTGGCGTCGTACTCGGTAATGCCATATTGCGCAACCATGCGCGCCCGCCGCGCCGTCGGCAGTTCGGGCAACTGGTCCGTGATCTGTTTGCGCCACTTCTCATCCACCACCAGCGGCAGCAGGTCAGGCTCAGGGAAATAGCGGTAATCGTGCGCCTGCTCTTTCGACCGCATGCTGTAGGTCTTGCCCTCAGCGGGGTTGTAGAGGCGCGTCTCCTGCACAATCTTGCCGCCCGACTCAAGCACCTGCCGGTGGCGTTCGATCTCATATTCCAGCGCGTGGCGGATAAAGCGGAAGGAGTTGACGTTCTTCACTTCCGCCTTGGTGCCGAACTTAGCTTCGCCGCGCGGCCGGATGCTGACGTTGGCGTCGCAGCGCAGCGAGCCTTCTTCCATGTTGCAGTCGCTGACGCCGGTGTAGAGGATGATCTCCTTCAAACGCGTGAGGTATTCGTGGGCTTCGTCGGGCGAAGCGATATCGGGCTCGCTGACGATCTCGATCAGCGGCACCCCGGAGCGATTCAGGTCAATCGAGGTCCACTCGCCGCTGTCGGGAAGGCCATCGTGCAGGCTCTTGCCGGCGTCTTCTTCCAGGTGCACGCGCGTGATGCCGATCCGCTTGGGACCGGTCGCACTCTTGATTTCGATGTAGCCATGTTCGGCCAGGGGCTTGTCGTACTGCGAAATCTGGTAGCCCTTGGGCAGGTCTGGGTAGAAATAGTTCTTGCGCGCAAAGATCGATGCCTGGTTGATTTTGCAGTTGAGCGCCGTGGCTGCCAGCACGGCGAATTCAACTGCCCGCTGGTTCAACACCGGCAACGGCCCGGGCAAACCGAGACACACCGGGCAGACATTGCTGTTCGGCGGATCGCCAAACTGGGTCGAGCAGCCGCAGAAGATCTTGGTGCGGGTCAGAAGCTGGACGTGGACTTCCAACCCGATGACCGGCTCGTACCTGGACTGCGCTGCAACAGGGGCTTCCGGCGTGGTGGTCATGATGGTTGATTATAACGGGCAGGCACTGAGCCGATCTCTCGCTTACTTTGCGCCCGGCGTCGCCGCATTCGAAGGAGTCAGCGAAATCTCGAAGTACATCAACTCGTTGCCACTGCTGTTGCGGAGTCCGGTGAGATAGACGTGCCCACCGTCCACCGGTTGGCTCACCCCCAGCACGTCGAAGAACAGGAAGCCCGACTGCGTGGAATGCGGCTCGACCGCCGCAGCGGTGAATTTAGCGCGCGTGATTTCGTCATACTGCTGCTGCGCCTTCTTGTTCTTGGTTCCTCCGGGAAGCGGAATGGGGCCTGCGTGCGGATTGGGGTTGGTGCTGTTCCCCTTGATGTGCGCCACGCGGCGCAAGACGTCGTCCACGTCGAGCGCTTCCAGCTTGTTACGACGGGCCGTCACCATCTCCGCTTGCATGCTATTAACGACGATCGGCTGGTCGCCATCGTTGGTGATGACCAGAAACACCGGCAGAATTCCCTCGTCGCTGAAGTGCGTGATAAAGATGTCAGCCTTGGGAGAGCTGTTATACACATCCACGGCGGCGGTAACGTGCTCGGTGGGGTGCGTGTCCTTGCAAGCATAGGCGCTCGCATTACTGGCCTTGGGAGGAACGAAGTCCTTGGCACCCCAAAGCGCCGCGGCGAAAAACACGATGGCCAGGATGGCAAGGCAAAGGAGGACGCGATTTGGGGAGGGCATAGCGGGATTATCCGCTATTGACCGGCTGCGCTCAACTTGACTCCGGTTTGGATGATCGTTCTGGCGCAATTACAATCGCAGCGTGTATTCCCTGTACAGCACTCTCCTGCTATTGGCGCTGGTGGTGAGCGCGCCCTGGTGGCTGCTAGAGATGCTGCGCCACGGCAAGTACCGCGCCGGCCTGGGCGAGCGGCTAGGCAAGGTCTCCGACCGGCTGCGCAATCAGGCCTCGGCTAACACGATTTGGATCCACGCCGTCTCCGTTGGCGAGGTGCTGGCGATATCGCGGGTCATCGGCGAGTTGAAGACGCAGTTACCGGCCTGGCGCATCGTCGTCTCAACCACAACGGACACAGGGCAGAAGCTGGCGCGCGAGCGCTTCGCCGAAAACAATGTTTTTTATTTTCCCGTCGATTTGCCTTTTGCGGTGCGCGCGTACTTGCAGGCGCTACGTCCCAAGCTGCTGGTGTTGGCGGAAAGTGAATTCTGGCCCAACCTGCTGCGTTGGACGCGGCTCTCAGGCGCGGCCGTGGCCGTGGTGAATGCCCGCGTTTCTGACCGCTCATTGCCGGGGTATCTACGATTCCAGAAGTTGCTGCGGCCAGTCATGCAAAACGTGCAACTCTTCCTGGCACAGAGCGAGGAAGACGCACGCCGGCTGATTCGGATGGGGGCCCCGGCCGAGCGGGTACAGTCCAGCGGAAATTTGAAGTTCGAAGTGAAGCCGCCGCTCCGGCCGCCGATTGCGGCGGCATTCGACATTATGAAGCGCGAGGAGATCGGCCCGTTGCTGGTGGCGGGCAGCACTCTCGATGGCGAAGAGCCCATGCTGCTCGGGATGTTCCGGCAGGTGTTGTCGCGCTATCCCAAGGCGGTGATGGTGCTGGCGCCGCGGCATCCCCAGCGGTTCGATGTGGTTGCGTCCCTGCTGGAATTATCCGGCCTGCGTTACCAGAGGCGCTCGCATTGGAAGGAAGCGATGCCGATCGCGGGAAGCGTTTTCCTGCTCGATAGCATTGGCGAGTTGGCCAGCCTGTATGAGTTTGCCGATGTGGCGTTTGTTGGCGGCAGCCTGGTGCCGCGGGGCGGACACAATGTGCTGGAAGCGGCACAGTTCGGAACGCCGATTCTGGTTGGACCGTACACCGAAAATTTCCGCGACATCGTCGATGTCTTTCGCGATGCTGATGCTTTGCGCGTGGTCACTCCACAGTCGTTGACCGCGACGGTGCTGCAATTGCTGGAGGACCCCGACGAACGCGCCGCCCTCGGTCGCCGGGCTTTCGAGGTCATGCGCTCGCAACGCGGTGCAACCGGGCGGACCGTAAGCGCGCTGCTGGAGTTGCTATCGGAGCAGGGCGCTCTGGACCCAGTAGAAATCATTTCGGAGCGGCGGGTGTGAACCCGCTCGCCGCACTCTATGGCGCGGTCGTGCGCGCGCGCAATGAACTCTACGACCGAGGCACACTGACGCTCAGCCACCTGCAAGGACCGGTGGTCAGTATCGGCAATATTACGCTTGGCGGTTCGGGCAAGACGCCGTTCCTTATCTTGCTGGGCGAGCTGCTGAAACAGTACGGCATTCCTTGCGATGTCCTCTCGCGGGGCTACCGGCGCCTCAGCACGGGGACAACGCCGGTCGATCCCCGGGGATCCCCGCGCGAATATGGCGACGAACCTCTGCTGATCGCGCGCAAGTTGCGGGTACCAGTCATCGTCGGCGAGGACCGCTATGCCGCCGGGCGATTGGCGGAGGAGAAATTCGGCCCTCGGTTGCACTTGCTGGACGATGGCTTCCAGCATCGCCGGCTGGCGCGCGAATTCGACATCGTGCTGGCCTCTCCCAGCGACGCGCGGGATTCGCTGCTGCCAACCGGCAGGCTACGCGAGCCGCTCTCTTCGTTGACGCGCGCGGATGCGGTCGTGCTCACCAACGACACGGCGGGAGACGGCCTGCGGCTCGGGCGCCAACAGGTGTGGCGAGTGACCCGCGACATCGTCGGTCCCCAAACCGAGGAACCATGCCTGGCGTTCTGCGGCATCGCCCGTCCGCAGAACTTTGTGGCCCAATTGCGGGCGGCGGGAGTTATGCTGGCCGGCACCTGCAGCTTTCGCGATCATTATCGGTATTCGGCTGAGGACATCCGCCAACTGCTGCAACTGCGCAAGCAGCATGGCGCCAGGGCATTCGTCACCACCGAGAAAGACGCGATCAACCTTGAAGGGTATCTGGAAGCGCTGCAACCCATTCATGTGGTTCCGGTGAGAATGCGGTTGCACAATGCGGCCGCCGTCCTGGAGTTCATACTGGCCACGGTTAGCGAGCGAAAGCGGCGGCCCGCGTGAGACAATCAACGGTTGCCCCGCGCCCGGTTGCTCAAATTAAGCGCCGGGCGGTCATCTGATTTCATGACCAGACATCTAAAAGATACGGAGCGCTGGAAGAAGATCGTCCAGTCGTTCGGCGACGTTTCGGTCACGGTGCTCGCCGATTTGGTCGCCGACGAGTTCATCTTTGGCGAGATCGCGCGGGTATCACGTGAAGCGCCGGTGTTGATCCTGAAGCATCGCGAGCGTACCGTGGTTCCCGGCGGCGGCGGCAACGCGGTGATGAACCTGGCCTCCCTGGGGGTCAATGTTCTTCCCGTCGGAGTGATAGGCGATGACGAGGCTGGCAGCCTGCTGCTGGAAAGATTGCACGAGAAGAGAATTCCCAC
>Ga0116111_1000176_pt1 | contig 56291 bp, 47 predicted proteins | sample June2015DPH_8_10_FD_89720 | JGI IMG/M metagenome (GOLD analysis project Ga0116111, IMG submission 89720) | Peatland microbial communities from SPRUCE experiment site at the Marcell Experimental Forest, Minnesota, USA - June2015DPH_8_100 | ecosystem: Environmental > Terrestrial > Soil > Wetlands... | reverse complement strand
GTTCATTGGGTTCTCCTGTTTGAAGTTTCTGAGCCGGCTGTTCAGAGCCGGTCTCGGCATTGTACCCTTCAGGAGAACCCTTCGCCATTTCAGCCCTTATACATTCAAACAGGCCTCCTGGCCCTGTCAAGGCCGCGTCAGCGGCCCGCCCGATCATAAGCCCACGATTTTTCGTTAACAAAAATCTTCCGCCTGAATTTGCCCTGGTTTCATTCACTTACGGCCTCCAATTTCGGACTCCATCCCCCTCGCCCGCTACCGTGGAGTCGTATGCAAGACCCTATCGCCAAGACCACCCCCCTCTTTGACGCCCGCGATTACGTCGCCCGCGGAGAAGATCCCAAAATACTGGAAGCCCTTGCCACGGGCTATTGCAAGCGCTTCCGTCCCGATGGACCCGTCGAGCGCTTCATGGTGACCACCATGCTCCTCGCGCAGTGGAACAAAGACCGCTGGAGCCGTCTCGAAGTCTCGCTCATCGGTTCCACCGATGACCTCCTGGCCTTCATCACGGACCCATCCTCCAACAAAGTCCTCCTCCAGGTGCAGCGCCGGATCGACCAGGAAGATCGCCGCTACTTCCGCGCCTTCGCCGACCTCCGCCGCCTCCAAAAAGAGCGCGCCGCCTCCGAACCGGCCGCCCCACCCGAAGAAAATAAGCCAGTTACCGAAAATTGGGTTCGTTCCTTCAAACAGCCTGAAGCGCCTATGCCAGTCCCGCAGCGCCCGGCCAACATCCCAACCGCCGCCACTCCCTAACTCCTGGATGAGCCCGCAGCCCAGCGCTATTCTGTGTACATGCACGTCTCCGAAATCGAAACGCCGGCGCTGGTGGTGGATCTGGACCGGATGGAACGCAACCTCGCGCGCGTGGCTGCGTATGCCAAACAGCACGGACTGCGTCTGCGGCCCCATACCAAGACACACAAATCGGTGCGCATCGGACGGCGGCAACTGGAATCGGGCGCAGCGGGGCTCACGGTGGCCAAGGTGTCGGAGGCGGAAGTCATGGTCGAGGCCTCACCGTCCGACCTTCTCGTCGCGTATCCCATCGTGGGCCGCGCCAAGCTGGAACGGCTGATGGCGGTGGCGCGCCGGACGCGCGTCACGGTGGCGCTCGACAGCTTATTTGCGGCGCGCCAGCTTTGGGGCGCGGCGCGGGCGGCGCAGGTGGAGGTCGGCGTGCTCGCGGAGTTTGATGCGGGGTTGGGGCGCGTGGGAGTGGCGCCGGGCGCCGCGCTCGTCGAACTGGCGCAGGGCATCCGCAATTTGCCGCACCTGGCGTTCGAGGGGATCGCGTTTTATCCGGGCCACATTAAGGATCTGGACGAAGGCGGGCTGCGCGCGCTGGCGCAGCTTTCGGAGCTGACCGGTTCCATCCGTGAGGATTTCCGGCGGGCGGCGATCGAAGTGAAGATCATGAGCGGCGGATCGACGCCCACGCTGTATCATTCGCACCGCATCGAGGGCCTCACCGAAATCCGGCCCGGGACCTATATATATAACGATGTGAACACCGTGCTGAGCGGCGGCTGCGCCCTGGAGGATTGCGCGGCCACCATTCTGGCGACGGTGGTTTCGACGGCGCGCGCGGGGCACATGATCATCGATGGCGGGTCGAAGACTTTCTCGTCGGACCGGCCGGTGAATGCGCCGGAAGTGACCTTCGGCCACGTGGTGGAGGCTCCCGGCGCGCGCTTTCACAAGATGAACGAGGAGCACGGCTTCATCGACCTGGCCCGCGCCGAGCGCCAGTTCGTGGTGGGCGACCGCGTGCGCGTGATTCCCAATCACATTTGCGTGGCGGTGAATCTGCACGAGCAGGTCTACGGCGTGCGTGGAGACCGTGTGGAAGAGATCTGGAAAGTGGATGCGAGAGCGAAGCTGCAGTAACCTGGCCTGCAGCGCCCACCGCTGCGAAGATTTCGTGACCCCCGTGGAATAGGCCATCGCCTTTCGTGGCCTGTCATCCCTCGGCAACGCGCGGCGGCCCGGCAGACCACAAAACCCGATCGCTGTTTGTCCCACTCTCACCACGGCCGCTCTAGATTACTATCCATGAATTTCTTCGCAGGCCGCGACGATTCTTGCGCAGCCGAGTCCGGAGGACGCAAGAGAATAGCCCAGTGCGCCAGCACTGGGAACTCCTCCAGAACACCCACGTCATTGCCGATGTAGGGCATGAAGTCGCCGGTCTTATGCGGAATACGGTAGCCTTCCACGTAACGCGGCAGACGCGAGGTGTAAACCTGGCCACGCATGATCTGCAACATCTGGCGGCTGGCGTTCTGGCTGACGGCTTCGCCCTTCTCCATCATTTCGAGCAGCTTGCCCATATCGCGCGGAGAGCTCAGGCCGAAGGGGGTCTTGGCCTGGCGGTGAAAAGTCTCGGCATTGGGCGCGGCGCGCAGTGCCTTGAACCAATCGTCGGCGGTGCCGGTGGCGTGGATGGATTTCAGGCCCCAGGTTTCCATGAGGGCATTCACGGGGGCGGTGCCGCCGACCTTGTCATAGATCAGGTCGGTCGAGGTGTTATCGCTCACGATCACCAGGCACTTGATGTAGATACCCCAAGTGGCGTTGACCGACCTGGCAACGCGCTGGATGTTGCTTTCCAGGCGGGCCAGCGGCGCCGCCGGCGGAGCCGGTTGGGCCGCTGCCAGCGCAGCCAGCGAGAAAAGAGCGCAAAGTTTCATGCAGGAAAAGATACCACGGCGGGCCGGGATCGCGCGAAAATGGGGGCTGCCCTTTTCGTTATGCCGCGCATTGCCGGGTCGCTGAGAGCGCTGGTGTCGCGCCTGATCGATTACGCCGGATTGTATCCGCCGGCGGCGCTGCCGCTGGAACGGGTGGCGGAAAAGTACGAAGAGTACCGGACGTCGCCGGAACGCTGGATACTGAATCGGGTGGTGCTGCCGGCGGCGCAGTTGGCGGAGGCAAGGATGGATGAGAACTGGCGCGTCTCGCTGCTGGTGGAGCGCGACCCTGGCACACTGCCGCGGCAGGTGGAAACGCTGGAGACGAAACTGGCGCGGCGATTGACGCTGCCGACGTATTGCGAAGCTCCCTTGGAAAACCTGAGGGACGCGTTTGCGAAAGTACGGACGGGCGGCCTGACGCCCGACGCCATTCCGGAATCCGAAGCGGTGGCCGATTTCCTGTGCCAGGCGGCGGCGCGGCGTCTGCCGTTCAAAGCCACGGCCGGACTGCACCACCCGATTCGATCGCTGCATCCGTTGACGTACGCGGCGGACAGCCCGCGCGCGGTGATGCACGGGTTCCTGAACGTGTTCACCGCGGCGGCCTTCGCGTGGCACGGTGCGGTCCGCGAGACGGTGCTGGCCGTGGTGAGCGAGCAAGACCCCGGCGCCTTCGAGTTTCTGGATGACGATCTGGGCTGGCGCGATCTGCGCCTTTCGACCGCGCAGGTGCGGGCGGCCCGCCGAGATTTCGCGCACAGCTTCGGATCGTGCTCGTTCGAGGAGCCGGTGGCCGATTTGCGCGAGTTGGGATTCCTGCCATGACCGATCGAACACACGACCCGGCGCTCCGGAGCTGGGTGGAATCCGCCAATGAAGCGGGGACGGATTTCCCGGTGCAGAACCTGCCCTATGGCATGTTTCGCGATTCGAAAGACCGCCGGCCGCGGCTGGGCGTGGCGATCGGCAAGCAGGTGCTGGATGTGACGGCGGCGTTCGGCTTGGAATCGATGAGGGCGGTGATGGAGAAGCCGCTCGCGGAGCGCGTGGAGTTGCGCCGGCGCATCAGCCAGTTTCTGGTGACGCGCGAGCGAGGCGCCGAGAGCCTGCTGACGCCCATGGCCGCCGCCGAGCTGTTGCCGCCGTGCGAGATCGGCGACTACTCGGATTTTTACGCGTCCATCCACCATGCCACCAACGTTGGCGCCATGTTCCGGCCCGACCATCCGCTGATGCCGAATTACAAGTGGCTGCCGGTGGGGTATCACGGGAGGGCTTCGTCGATTGTGTTGAGCGGCACGCCGGTGCGGCGGCCGCGCGGGCAGTTGGCGGACAATCCGGCTGGGCCGCCGGTGTTCGGCGAAAGCCGGCGCATGGATTACGAACTGGAAGTGGGAGCGCTGTTGGGGCCGGGGAATGCGATGGGCCAGCCGATTCCGGCGGAGCAGGCGGCCAGCCATCTGTTCGGCGTCTGCCTGTTGAACGACTGGTCGGCGCGCGATATTCAGACCTGGGAATACCAGCCGCTGGGACCGTTTCTTTCCAAGAGTTTCGCCACTTCGATTTCGCCGTGGGTGGTCACCATGGAAGCCCTGGAGCCATTCCGGTGTGCGCCGGAACCGCGCCCGCCATCGGACCCGCAGCCGCTTCCGCATCTGGCCACCGGCGGCCAAGATGCCTGGTCGATCACGCTCGAAGTGTGGCTGCGGTCGGCGCGCATGGCCGGGCCGATGCGTCTGAGCCGCGCGAATTTTTCGACCATGTACTGGACGCTGGCGCAACTGGTGGCGCACCATGCCTCGAACGGCTGCCCGCTGCGGCCGGGCGACTTGATCGGCAGCGGCACGGTATCGGGGCCGTTGAAGGAAAACCGCGGCTGCTTATTGGAAGCAACGTGGCGCGGTACCGAGCCGATCGAGCTGCCCAACGGCGAGGTGAGGCGTTTCTTAGAGGACGGCGACGAAGTAATCCTGCGCGGGTGGTGCGAAGCGGTGGGCGCGCGGCGAATCGGATTGGGCGAATGCCGCGGCGTGGTGGAAGCGGCGCTCGCACATTGAAACGTGTCTTTGTGGTGCGGAAGCATAGCGGCAGGCCCCGACAAGTTTGACTTGGCAGTCAAAAGCGCGGTATTTTGCAAGTAGCCATTCCCTTAGGGCGCGGTAGCCAAGTGGTAAGGCAAAGGTCTGCAAAACCTTTATTCGTCGGTTCAATTCCGACCCGCGCCTCCAGCAACTTACGCAAAATCAGGCTATTTCCCGCAATCGGATCAGCCCGGCGATGTCGAACGCCTCGAAGACCCGGTAAACACTGATCCGGTCGCGATCCTGAGGCTGGGACGATGTACATACGTCAATCTGATGTCCCGATATCGGCCGGAATGCGAGGCGAGCTGCTATCCAGAACTGTCGCGTCCCATCACCCGGCGGGAATACTCGCAGGCCGCTGCCGTTACTCCAGACAAGTCCCCCAACGCATCCAAGTTCTGGACGGCCGGGTGGTATGCTGCTTGGCGGGGTGTGACCCATGCCCGCGAACCTGACCTCTGATTATCTGGCTGCGGAACAGGCTTACCAGCGCGCGGAAACCCACCAGGAGAAGATTGCCGCTCTGGAGCAAATGCTTGCCACCCTGCCGAAGCACAAGGGCACGGAGAAAATCCAAGCCGATCTCAGGCGGAAGCTGTCTCAGGCGCGGAGAGAATCCCAGAAGAAAGGTGCCGCCCACGCAGCGCCACCCTACTTCGTCAAGCGCGAAGGCGCCGGACAAGTCGTGTTGATCGGTCCCCCGAACTCCGGCAAGTCGCAACTGGTGTGCCATCTGACGCACGCCCGGCCCGAAGTTGCCGATTATCCCTTTACTACGCGCTTGCCAACTCCGGGCATGATGCTGTTCGAAAACGTGCAGATTCAATTGGTGGACACGCCGCCGATGTCCGCGGAATTCATGGAGCCTTGGATGACGCAGGTGATCCGCCCGGCGCACATCAGCGCGCTGATTGTCGACCCCAACGATCCCGATGTGCTGGGTGAGATCGAGTTCATCCTCCAGACTCTTGAGGGCTGGCAACTCCCGCCTCCGAAGCTGCTCGCGGGAAACAAGTGCGACCAGTCTGGCGCCGATGAGAACTTTGCCTCCTTGCAGGCACTTTACGGTGACCGCTTCCGGACCGTGGGAGTCTCGGCTGCCACTGGCGCCGGCCTGGAGGTGTTTGCTTGCGAGACGTTTCGATCTCTCGACCTTGTGCGGTTCTACTCCAAGGCGCCCGGAAAGAAACCCGACCTGGAGGTTCCCTACGTGCTGCGGCGCGGCGCTACCATCGCGGACGCTGCTGCTCACGTACATCGCGACTTCGCAGAACACCTGAAGTATGCCCGGCTGTTCCGGAAGTCCCACGAGCACGATGGGCTAATGGTGGAGCGCACGCACGCTGTGGAAGATGAAGACGTTTTGGAATTTCACACTGCGTAACCAGGCTCTGGGTCTTGGATGCGTTCTCGTCGGGGCGTTCGACGAGTCGAAGCGGCGGCAGATTCTTGCTCTCGCTCGGGACGAAGAGCCACTTTATCTGCTGCCGGTGGGAACGAAGTAGATCACGAAAGTGGGTGGCGCCGACACTACCGTGCCAACCGCTATTTCGCGGCCGATCAGCCAGGCGTATAACAAAGGTGAGGAGGTCACCACGATGCCCGCGCAAAAGCTGAAGCCGGTTCCCACAGCGAACTGGTGCGGCTGTCCTACAAGGATTTCGAGCGACTCGTACTGCCAACGGTGGCGAAGTTCTCATTGCGGCCGTAAGTGATCGGGATACTCGAAACCCCAGTGGCCATCGTAACGGGTCACACCGACGCCTGGACGCTGGCATCGACCGATTGCCGCATACGGCGGAAGTGTCCGCCTTTCCAGTAAGCGCGGCCGCAATCCGGGCAGCGCAGGAACTCGTCGTAGAAGCGGAAGTTCGCAACAGGCATGGCATTGGCCAAGGCCCTATTGGGCATACCGGCCGGAACCGAGTGTACACCCAGCGGCTCCCGGCCGCGGAATGCCTGGCCGCGCGATAATAGGACGGAGGGCTCCTGTCATGTCTTTTCAGCTTTCCTCCAATTCATTTGCGGAAGGCGGATGGATTCCGGAATTGCCCTCGTACAAGGGTGCCGGCCTCTCATTGTCGCTGGATTGGAGCGGTGAACTGGGGGACGTGCACACCTTCATGCTCGTAGTCGAAGATCAGGGGACGGGATTGATTCCGTCATTCGGCTGCTCTATTACTTGAAGTTAGGGTGGTTTCGTCATGCGGCTTGAATTGTGTGAGCCGGATCGACGGATAGATCCGGCGCGTTCCAGCGAGCCGGCTTGGAGCGTCATCTTCCAAGATGGATCCGAGCGGCGGTCCGGGGATGGAACTCCCCGTTTTACTTTCTGCGTTCCCACCAGCAAAGCCTTCCAATATCTGCTGGCCACCGATGTCTATTCCGCGGCAACCGCGTTCATTCGGGGAAAGTTCGACGTGAAAGGCGATCTCGAAGACGCGATACGCTTCAAAGGTTGGCAGCCCCAGAGCAGTTTGCGAAAACATCTCTTCGGCGCCATTGCACGCTGCGTGGCGGCGCTGGAAGGCGGATTCCAGACCGGGACCCAGGCTGCGCGCAACATCCGCTTTCATTACGATCGCTCCAACGAATTCTATCGGCTGTTTCTGGATCCACGCATGGTCTATTCCTGCGCGTATTTCCGCTCGCCGGACATGACGCTGGAAGACGCACAGGTCGCCAAGTTGAACCACATCTGCCACAAACTGGATCTTCAGCCCGGCGAACGGTTTCTGGACGTCGGCTGCGGCTGGGGCGCGCTGATCGGGCACGCTGCCGTTCAGTATGGCGCCGCGGCTACGGGCTGCACCCTGAGCCGCGCCCAGTACGCCTACGCCGTCGCCGGACTGGACGGCCGCGTGCGTGTCCTTGGGTGCGACTATCGGGAGCTTGGCGGCCGCTACGACAAGATCGCCTCCGTCGGCATGTTCGAACATGTGGGCAGGCGCCGGGCGCACGAGTACTTCCGCAAAATGGCGGACTTGCTTGCCCCGAACGGACTTTTTCTCAACCATGCGATTGCGCGCCCCCAGGGTGTGCGGGATGATGCGGCCAGCCTGTTCGTGCGCCTTCACATCTTCCCCGGTGGCCAACTCATCCACCTTTGGGAAATGATCCGCGCGGCCGAGGACAGTGGCTTCGAGGTGCTTGACGTCGAAAACCTGCGGCCGCATTACGCGCTCACCTGCCGCCGGTGGGAACAACGCCTGGCGGCGAACCGCGATGCGGGGCTGCTTCTTGTAGATGAGCCAACCTTCCGTGCATGGCGCCTTTGGCTGGCCGCCTCCGCGTTGAGTTTTGAGGACGGTTTCAGCAGCGTTTATCAAGTCCTGATGAGCAAGCGCGGTGCGCCTCGGCGGCGGCTCACACGCGAGAATATGTATTCAGATTCGGGCCTTTAGTGACACCTGCCCCGGCCACGTGCGGCACGGGAGATTGCGTGCGCCACAAAGCGCTGAGGTCGTGGAGATGCGGGGATTGATTTTGCCGGTCATCCGGCTTAGGCTTTACTGAGGAAATATCATGTCGAAGGAAAGGAAGAATGCAAATTCGTCTGTACCCCTGACAATCGACCCCCGTGACCAAGCCGAGCGGGAACTCATCTCCCTCGGCAACGATCTTGGAGATCAGGACATCGCCGCCCTTGCCTACGAGCTCTGGCAGGCTCGGGGTTGTCCGGATGGATCACCGGACGAGGATTGGTATCAGGCCGTAGAAATACTCCGTTCTCGCACTTGACCCGCACGCAGCAGATGGTTGATGTGCGACAAAGCGCAAGAGGGTAATGCGACTCTATCTTGTGAATCCCGACAACCCGATCGTCAGCCTGAACAAGGTCCGCTCGAATCGCCTGAATCGTTACCGGGTGTGGAAGCCGCTCGGCCTTCTCGTGGTGGCAGGACTGACTCCACCTGAGTGGGAGATAACGCTAATCGACGAGAACCTCGATCACTACGATTACGGACTCCTGCCCGGGCCAGATCTCGTCGGGATCACGGCGTTCACATCCCAAGCAACGCGTGCTTACGAGATCGCGGCGGCGTTCCGCGCCATGGGGGCGCCTGTCGTGATGGGAGGCATTCATGCCACGTTCTGTAGTGATGAAGCGCTGCAGTATGTGGATGCAGTGGTCACGGGCGAGGCGGAATCGGTGTGGAAGCAGGTCCTGGAGGACGCGAGCAACAAGGCACTGCGGAGGGTGTACGAGGGTGGAATCAGTTCGATGGCCGAAATCCCGCCGGCTCGCCACGACTTGCTGCGGGGAAGGTACTACTTCGGCTCGCTGCAAACCACCCGCGGCTGTCCGTTGAATTGCAGCTTTTGCAGCGTGACCGCTTTCAATGGAGGCACGTACCGTCACCGGCCGGTCGCCGATGTGATCGCGGAACTGCGGCTGATCCGGGAGAAAGTCGTCTTGTTCGTGGACGACAACTTCATCGGGACCCGCCGCGACCATCTCGCATGCGCCAAGGAACTTCTCCAGGCCATGATTGACGAGCGGCTGACTCGGCCTTGGATCTGCCAGGCAACCATCAACTTCGGGGACGATGAAGAACTGCTCGGCCTCGCGCGGCGTGCGGGATGCCAAGGCGTATTCATCGGATTCGAATCCCCGACGGTGGAAGGACTCATGGCGGTCGGCAAGAAGTTCAACCTCCAGAACGGGAGAGATCTTCGTGCATCGGTCCGCCGCATTCAACGGCACGGCATGAGCGTTGTGGGATCGTTCATCACGGGCATCGACACAGACTCGCGGGGGATTGGCGAAAGCATCGCTCGCGCAGCCGGGGAATACGGCCTCGACGGCGCGAATGTGCTGATCCTTACCCCACTTCCCGGAACCAAGCTGTACGCAGAGATGGAAAGTGGGGGCAGGATCCGGGCGAACGATTACCCGGGCGATTGGAGGTACTACACGCTGACGCATCCGGTGGCCGACTACAAGAATTTCAGTTGGACAGAACTGGTGGAGGAGGTAAATTTGTTCACTGATCGATACTACTCCTATCCGCAGATCCTGTGGCGGATGCTGCGGTTCGCCAGGAACAGACCAAGTCTCAAGACATTCTTGGTGGTGCTGGTGGCGAATCTGAGCTACCGATCCAACCAGTTTCTTGACCGCCGCATCTATGCGAACCGGCCAGACCCGGCCGAATGGCGCTCTCGCCCCAGCGCGTAAACATGATGCGCCACTGTTCCGCCGGAAGTCGGCGACCCGTGGGAAGGTGGGAAGTAGCGTCAACGGTGATGTCCAAGCACACCGGCACGGTAAGCATCGACTAGGTAGCTGTCAAATTCCAGGTTTTTACATCCGCTCGCGTTCAACGACATCAAGAGGAGTGCTTCCGCAACGAGCGCCAGGTTTCCCGTTCCAGAAACCCGCCTGCGACGTTACGTTCCATCTCCTGAAACAGCGGCCACGGCGCGGTGAAAGACATCACGTTTTCGCCAAGAGACGCGCGGACGTTCCGCCGCGCCGAAATGTCGGTCAGCCCGACTAGGGCGCGCGGCCGCTCGCGCTCAAGTTCGCGATAGGCATAGATGCCCGGCACCTGGCATCCCGCCGCCCAAGGCATGATAACGTTCTCCCCGTCCTTGTAAGCGTAGTTGGCCAGGATGACCAGCGCCGACAGGCGATCTGGATCCACGAAGAAGGTAACGCTCTTGACGTCTTCCTGCTCCGGAACAGTCTGATCCAGCGGTTTCAACACCACAAAGCGCGCCGGGACATCGCACATCGGCAGAGCTTCCAGAAATCCCCGGACCGTTTCGGGATCCTTGAGATACCGCTCACCATGCAAAAAGTCGTCGGCCATGCGACCCCATCCGGCGGCTTTCATGTGTTCGGCGATGGCACATCCTTGCGCCGGCTGTTCATTCCCGCTTGAAAGAAACGCGCAGAAACCTTCCACACCGCCCGGGAAGTCCTCATACCGGTTGCCGAATCCCAAGCCAACACCGCCGCCCCAACAGCCGAAAGTCCCGCGGTCAAACGCCGCCGCGCGTCCGCGGGCTGCGACCGTGGCAAATGCGCTCATGACGCACCCCCATCCGCCCGGTTTGAACCGGATCGTTCCCTGTGGCGCCTCGTCCGCCCAGATCAGCGCGACCGGGTGCGTTCCGAGTCCGATCGCCCCGGCGGTAATGCTTTGCATGGTCTTTCCCCAACGGCCGTTCGGGCCAAACAACGCCTTGATTATATTCCATTGAGCCTGGCCGGGCCCTCGGGGCGAAGTGCCGTCCAATGAAGTTGTATGAAAGCTCGTTTCTGCCTTGTGGCACAGTTTGCGGATTGCTCAGGCGCGTCCCATGACCACGGTGTGGGGGCTCATCGGAATGGGGTGTGCGATGACGCCTCCGAAGCCTGCCTCGTGTTACATACCCGTCAGTTCGCTCAGGGTATAGGCGTCGCCCGCCGCAGTGGAGGTCAACATGGTCATGCTGAAGGCCGCGGGCATGGGCGGGGAGACGCGGTCTTCATTGGGCACGAACTCGAGCGTGGCGGCGAACATCCTCCTCTTCAAATAAGCCGGGATTCCTGCTTTGGCATCCCATCCCGGATTCTTACAAGGGTACACCAACCGCCTTTGCTCGCGCGATCGGTTGGAACCTCGGGTCAACGCGCGCGGAAGGCCAGCAGAAACTGCCAAAATCTGTAGACAAACAGACCTCAAATTAGCAATATCGAAACAACACAGACAGCATCCATGGCGGTGAGTCCCCTCCCAGCGCCACTCTCTGAGTGCAGGCCCCGAGATACCCAACTCGGGGACCTTTATTCGTCGGTTCAATTCCGACCCGCGCCTCCAAGAAAATAGCGGTAAAGCTTCTCGACCCGCGGCCCCTGGCGGCGGAGACGGAACAATCCTCCGTGCCCAAACTTCCTGTCACCGAATTCCCGGGCGAAACGTCACTCTATCCATGCATCGACGCGACAAGAGAAGTGCATTCTATTCCATTTCCCTTGCATTTGCGCTTTTCAGCCGCCTGTCGGCGGCGCCTCCGCCCACCAACGAGTGGATGGTTCTCCTGGCGGAGCCCCCGGTCGTTGATCGCTTTCCGGGGCGTATCGAGCAGACGCGGACCGCCTCCGAACCCTACCGGCAGCACCTCCGCGAAGTGCAAGAGGCCATCCGCGCCCAAATCGAAGCCATGCACGTTCCGGTGACCGGCGCCGTGCAGCACCTGCTAAACGGAGTATTCGTGCGGGCGACTCCCGAACAGGCGGCCATGCTGCGGAGTCTGCTCGGTGTCAAGGCCGTGGTTCCGCTGCGGCGTTATCACCCAAACGACCAGCTTACTTTGAGTAATGTCCAGCAGGCCTGGAACAGCTCCGCGATCGGCGGCCCGGGCAACGCCGGCGCGGGGCTGAAGATCGCGATTATCGATACCGGGATCGACTATACTCACCCTTCCTTTCAGGACGGCTTGCTCACGCCTCCCGCCGGCTTCCCCAAGTGCGACGTTCCGTCCAACTGCGCCTTCACGAACAGCAAGGTGATCGTAGCCCGAAGTTACGTCAGCACTCTGACTGCGGGCAGCACTCCCAGTAATCCCGCAGCCGATTCGCGGCCGGACGATCTCTCGGCTCGCGATTTCACCGGGCACGGAACGGCGGTGGCGTCGGTTGCGGCTGGTGTCGGATCAACGGTTGGCACGACGGCGATCTCCGGCGTGGCGCCGAAGGCATTTCTCGGCAACTACAAGATCTACGGCTCGCCGGAAGTAAACGGCGGAGCGTCCGACGCGGGAATCATCGAGGCGCTGGACGACGCGGTAACGGACGGCATGGACGTGGTGAATCTATCCTCCGGCGGTCCGGCTTTCGGAGGGCCGCTCGACAGCGGCCCGGTCTGCGGACTTCCCGCCGGTGAGGCTTGCGATCCGGCAGCGGCGGCGTTTGAGAACGCCATGAAGAATGGGCAAGTTATCATCGTCGCGGCGGCAGGCAACGCCGGAGCGACCGGTTACCAAAGCCTGACTAACGGCGCTGCCACTTACGGCACGGTAGCGTCGCCGGCGTATACGCCGTCCGTCATCGCGGCCGGCGGCATTCAAAATGACGTGACCTATGCCGACACGATCGCCGTTTCCGGAAGCGGTGTTCCCTCGAACCTGGCCACTCTCTACGCTTTCCCGAGCCCGGACGGCCCTTCGCCGGCAGCGCCTCTGACCGCGCCGCTGGTGGATGTCACCGGGGTCGGCGCGGATCCTCTGTTGTGCACTGCGCCCGCGGCCGCGTCCTTGACCGGCGGCATCGCCCTGATCTTGCGCGGAACCTGCAATTTCATTGTGAAGGTGGAGAACGCGCAATCGGCGGGCGCGGTGGGTGTCATCTTTATCAACAATGTGAGCACCATGACCAGCCCGGGCGGCCTGGCGGGCACAACCATTCCGGCTTTCATGATCAGCCAATCGGACGGCCAGAACCTCAAGAGTTTTGTGGATGCAAACGCCGGAACCAATGTCACGCTCAATCCCAATCAAGTCCCGGTGCCGGCCAGCACGCTGGGATTCATTCCGGAATCCGTCGCGTACTTCGCCTCGCGCGGCCCAGCCATCGGCGCCTACGGCGTGAAGCCCGATGTTTCGGCGGTAGCGACGAACTTTCTGCTGGCGGCTGAGAACGTCGATCCCTATGGCGACCTCTTCTCGCCGACCCGATACGCGGTGGCGAACGGAACCAGCTTTGCGAGTCCCATGCTGGCGGGCGCGGCAGCCCTGGTCAAGCAGGCGCAGCCAAGCCTGACACCTCTGCAGGTGAAGTCGGTGCTGGTGAATTCAGCCACGCTGACGGGCTTGCTCAATCAGGCCGGCACGGGTGCGGCTGGAATTGCGGACGTCGGTTCGGGCCTTCTCCAAGCCCAGAACGCGGTGCTCTCGCCGGTTCAGTTCGTCCCTTCGACGGTATCCTTCGGCCTGCTGTCCGGTTTGCTGCCGGCGTCACAAACGCTGACGGCTACCAACAGCTCCGCATCGCCGTTGACGCTCGGCTTCAGCGTTTCCGCGATCACGAGCGCCGCGGCCACCCGCGTGCTTGTGGACAATTCGAGCAATTCCACGCTGACGATAGCGGCGGGCCAGAGCTCGTCGATTGTGGTGAGCCTGTCCGGGTCCGTGCCATCCCCGGGCCGCTATGAAGGCGTGATTAACGTGAGTGGCGCCTCCATTCCGCTGCATATCCCTTACCTGTTTCTGGTGTCCAGTAACACGGTCTACGACGTCATCCCGATTCTCGGCAATGGCTTCGACGGTCCTGTAAGCCAGGAGATTCCAGCCGATCTGGGCGGGGGACTCGGCATTCGCGTGATCGATGCCTACGGTGCATCGGTTTCGAACGCCCTGGTGCAATGGTCCGCGGTGCTGGGAGGGGGCCAGGTGCTCAACGGCTCGCAGTACACCGACACTGCGACCGACTCCAACGGCGTGGCATTCGCCACGGTGGTTCTCGGGTCGGCTCCCGGCACGCAGGAGTTCAGCGCCCGTGTCGCGGGGCTCACCGTCGACTTTACTGGGAATGCGCGCATAGCACCGGCGATCGATGCGGGGGGTATCTTGGACGGGGCCAGTTTTACACCCGGCCGGGCCGTCGCCCCGGGTTCGATCATTTCGATTTTCGGAACCCACCTTTCCGACACCATCGCTTCGGCGCTGCAGTTTCCTCTTCCGCTGGGGATTGACGGCGTGGCCTTCAGCTTCGACATTCCTTCGGCCGGAGTGAGCCTGCCGGCTCATTTCCATTACGTAAGTCCGACTCAAATCAACCTGCAGGCGCCCTGGGAGCTGGCTAACTATCCGTCGGCCACGGTGAAAGTGATTATAAAATACACTTACAGCCCTGAGTACACCCTGAGTCTTGCCACTTATTCACCCGGATTCTTCTCGTACCAAGCGAACGGGCAGTTGGCGGCGGACGCTCTTGATTTGAGCAACAACCAGGTTACCTCCACTAACCCGGTCGCGCGCGGGAGCACGGTCCAGTTGTTCCTCAATGGATTGGGGCCGGTAAATCACCAGCCTGCGGACGGCTGGCCGGCGACGGACGCCTCGTCGACGACCGTGTCGAACCCTTCCATCTCGATCGGAGGACAGCCCGCCACGGTAACCTTTAGCGGGTTGGCCCCTGGCTACGCGGACCTGTACCAGGTGAACGCGGTTGTCCCTTCCGGCATCGGGACGGGAGCGCAGCCGATCACGTGCAGCATCGGCGGGGTTTCCTGCCAGACGGTGAGCTTGTATGTGAAGTGACCTCTACTGCCAAGCCATGGGGGGTCAGTTCTCTGACCGGCTGGTTTGCTGCGTTTGCGCAATCCATCGCTCACGCTGGTGGCCAACGATACGAGCCGCGACTTGTCGCTCGACCGTGAGGGAGCGGTGCCCGTCCCGCGCATGTTTCCTCGCGGTCGGGCAACTGGGCAAAGCTGCGCCCAGGGGTATAATATACTTCAGGTGATATAGAGGATGTTGACATGAAGATCCCAGCTCTTCTTTGTGTTCTGCTAGTGGCCTCCGTTGGGCTTTTGGCCCAGGATCAGGCCCCGGCGCCTCCGCCGCCGGGACAGGCTCTCACTCCGGATCAGCTCAACGATCTGGTGGCTCCGATTGCGCTCTATCCGGATCCGTTGCTCAGCCAGGTGTTGGTGGCATCCACGTATCCGCTGGAGGTGGTTCAGGCCTCCCAGTGGCTCCAGAGAAATCCAGGACTCACCGGCCCTGCCCTCACCGCGGGCGCGCAGCAGCAGAATTGGGACCCCAGCGTCCAGGCGCTGGTGGTTTTCGGCGACGTGCTGAAGCGCTTGAGTGACGACGTTACCTGGACCACCAACCTGGGAAACGCATTCCTGGCCCAGCAGCAGGACGTGATGGATGCCGTGCAGCGCATGCGCCAGCAGGCGCAACAGGCCGGCAAACTCGCCTCCACGGCCCAGGAAAACGTGGTCGCGAAAAACGAAGGCGGCCAGCCCTACATCGAAATCTTGCCCGCCGATCCCGAGGTGATTTACGTTCCGATGTATGACCCCGCGTGGATTTGGGGACCGCCGCTGTGGTACCCCTACCCGCGCTGGTACTGGCCCCCGCGCAGCATCATCGTGGGCGGAATCGGCTTCGGGTTCGGTGGCGGCATCAATATGGGACTGTTTTTCGGCTATGGCTGGCATGGCTGGGGCGGATGGGGTTGGGAGCCCGGCTGGGGCGCCCACACCGTGATTGTCAACAACGCCTTCATTCACCAGTACAACTTCAACACCGCGCATCTCGGCAACATGCACGGCACCTCGACCTGGACGCATGACCCGGCTCACCGCCAGGGCGTGCCCTATGCCACCGCCGGGCTCAACGACCGCTTCCGCGGCAACGTGCGGCAGAATGTGGCGCCGCGCTCCGTGCCCCCAGCGGCCCGCACCGGCGCCCAGCAGTCCAACGAGCGCGTCGGAAACCGCCAGATGCCGAAAAACAGTTCGCCCGCGCAGAGCCGCTCGGTGTTTGGAGGAATGAATAACGGCAGGGCCGCGCAGACCCAGGCCCAACATGGATACTCCAGCATGGGGGCGGCTAGAAGCGCCCCGGCGCGATCCTCCCCGCCCCGCGGCGGCGGCGGAAGGCGGGAATAGGAGCCACCGATGCGAACGAATTCTCCATACTGGATTGGCGCCCTCGGATTGATCCTGGCGGCGGCCCTGCCGCAAGCGGTACACGCCGTCCCGCAAGCCCCAGAGATGACCTTTGCGACGCCGCAGGAGGCCGGCGCCGCGCTTCTGGCCGCCGCCGAACACAACGACACCGCCGCCATGATGAAGGTGCTCGGCGCCGGCAGCAAGGACATCGTCGAATCCGGCGATCCGGCCGAAGACAAGAACGGGCGTGCGCAGTTTGCCGAACGCGCTCACGCCCGCATGCAGGTGGAGATCGAACCCGGCAATCCAAACCGGGCGGTGCTGATCGTGGGCGAGAACGATTGGCCGTTCCCGGTGCCCTTGCTCCTCCAGAACGGACGCTGGCATTTCGACGCCGATCGGGGCCGCGTTGAGATTCTGGCGCGGCGTATCGGCCGCAATGAATTGGCGGCCATTGACGTCTGCCGTGGTTATGTGGAGGCGCAGATGGAGTATGCCGCCCGCGACCGGAATGCCGCCGGCATGCTGCAATACGCCCAAAAGATCGTCAGCACTCCCGGCAAAATGGATGGTCTGTATTGGGCCGGCGAATCGGGCCTGGTTCCCAAGGCCTTCGCCGACGCAGCCGCGGCCATGTCTGCCGAAGGCAAGAAACCGGAACCGTATCACGGCTACTATTTCCGCATCCTGAAAGCACAGGGGCCGAATGCCCAGGGCGGAGCCTTGGATTACGTGGTGAAAGGCCAGATGATCGGCGGATTTGCCCTGGTGGCCTATCCCGCCGAATACAGTGTTTCCGGCGTCAAAACATTCCAGGTCAACCATCTTGGCGTGGTATACGAGAAGGATCTGGGTCCCACCACAGAAACACTCGCCCGGCAGTTGATCCGTTTCGATCCGGACAAGAACTGGAAAGCGGTAGTGGGCGAATAGCTGACCGCGGCTTCCCGCGGCCGGCGATGCCGCTCAGAGGTTGGCTGGAAACTTGTCCAGCCGGAGCAACTCTGCCGCCGGCGCGGGTTTGATCAAATGATGAACCTGAAGACCGGCATCCGAACCGGCCTCGCGCTGCTGCCGGTGGCGCTGGCGGTCATTGTGATTCCACGCCAGGCGCCCACCCAAAACGCCCCTCCGCCCGCCGCTCCGCCGGGCCTCGAAAAAATCCAGCACTTTGTATTTATCATGCAGGAGAACCGCAGCTACGACCATTACTTTGGAACGTATCCGGGAAGCGAAGGACTGCCTCCAGGCGTGTGCGTTCCCAATCCCAACGGCGGGCCTTGCGTGTCGCCGTACCACGACACTGCCCTGGTCAATCAGGGCGGCGCGCACAATTGGGTCAACGCGTTGAACTGCATCGATGGCGGCCTGATGGATGGCTTCATCGCCGGAGCGATCGGTAATCCGGGCGACGTCATGGGCTGGCACGACTCCGGTGAGATACCCAATTACTGGAACTATGCGCACCTGTATGTGCTCCAGGACCGCCTTTTCGAGTCCGTCACTTCTTACAGCCTTCCGGCGCACTTATACATGCTGGCGGCGCAGAGCGGAGGTTACATCGGCACCGGGCAGACGCAGCCCGATTCTTACGCGTTTGCCGAAATCACGGAGCTGCTGACCAGCGGCAAAATCGACTGGCGTTATTACGTGAACCGCGGGAAGACCGCGGGCGCGGCCGATGGAGGGGTGGCCGACGTCGATTCGGACGAAACCACCTACACCTTCTGGAACCCTCTGCCCGCGTTTCCGGTGGTGAAGAACGACCCCGCGCAGTTCGGCCGCCTCACCAACGCCACCCAGTTCTACACCGACGCACAGAACGGCACACTGCCGCAGGTAAGCTGGGTGATTCCCAACAATACCGTCGGCGAGCACCCTCCCGCCGACGTCTCCACCGGCATGAGCTACGTCACCGGCCTGGTCAACGCCGTCATGAATTCCCCCGAGTGGAACTCCACCGCCATTTTCCTCGCCTGGGACGATTGGGGCGGATTCTACGACCACGTCGATCCGCCCAAAGTGGATCAATACGGGCTGGGCATTCGCGTGCCCGGGATGGTGATCAGCCCGTATGCGCGCCAGGGCTACGTGGATCATAAGACTTATTCTTTTGAATCCTGGCTGCGCGTGGTCGAGGAACGTTTCGGCGTCCAGCCCATGACCGGCCGCGACAACACCGCCAACGACATGGCGGACGCCTTCGATTTCACCGCGCAGCCGCGCGCGCCAGTCCTGTTGTCTCCCGGCGGGTCGCCCTATCCGCAACCGCTCCAGGCCATCGCCCATCCCGCGGGCGCGCTCATCACGGTCAATTCGGCCTACGGCACGTATGCCATCGCCCCTGAGAGTGTCGCCAGCATCTACGGCAGCAACCTGGCGACTCAAACTTTGCAGGCGCCGCCGGCGTCGCAGCAGTTGCCCACGTCGCTCGGCGGCGTGAGCGTCACGCTCAAAGACGCCAACGGCGGCGCTTTCCCGGTGGGGCTCTACCTGGTTTCGCCCAACCAGGTAAACTGCGTAATCCCCAAGGGCGTGGCAGCGGGAGTGGCTACTCTTACACTTACTAACTCGGCCGGCACTCTTACGGGCGCCGCGGTTGCGGGCACAATCGCTCCGGGCTTATATACGGCTAACGCTACCGGTCAGGGTCCCGCCGCGGCCCAAGTGACCAACGGCAGCACTTACTCCAATACCTTTCAATGCGCGGCTGCCGGCATCTGCACGATGACCCCGATCAACCCGGCCGCAACCCCATACCTGATCCTCTATGGAACCGGCATCCGCGGCGGAGCCATTGGAACCGTCGGAGTCAAGATCGGCAACCTCGATGCGCAGGTCCTCTACGCCGGCGCGCAGGGCACGTATCCGGGCCTCGACCAGGTGAATGTGTCGTTGCCCGCCGCGCTCAAGGGCCGCGGCCGGCAGGTGGTCACTATCACGGTAAACGGCCAGGCTACCAACATGGCGCAATTGACATTCGAGTGACGTGGTGGCGCATCAATACCGCCGCAGCCGGCGCGCCCTCTCCAGCACTTTCTCCACTTCTCCACGTTGGGTAGGAACGCCTCTTCGAGCGGCGGGCTATAGGGCGCCGATCGCACGGCCCATCGCACGGCCTTGCATCGGGGTGGGCGCTGTGTTAACCAACAGGACGGAGGTGCAGGATGAACGGGACTGCCAAGCGATGGGTGGCGCTATCCGCCCTAGTTACAGTGTTGTTGATCTTAATGTCTTGTTCTTCGGGGCCGGCCGGTCCGCAAATGGGTACGCCGGCGTTCTACTGGCAGGCGGCCCGCGAGGTCTATGCTACGGGCGACTACACAAAGACCCTGGAAGACCTCGACCAGTTGCTGGCCACTAACAATGAGTACCTCGACCGGGCCCTTCCCTGGGACCTGGTATTGAAGTCGGGCTTGGCCGCCGGGTATGTGGATCTGGCCGAGAATTACGCCGTGGGTGAGCGCATGAACAGGTCCGACCCTACGGCCTTCCACCGCGTGGTGTCGGAGAGCCGCAACACGGCCGCCCGGCTGTCGCTGCAGTTCGCGGAGGGTTTTGCGAAGTTCGACAACGTGAAGGGCGACACCGTCTCGCTGGCCTTCGGCTTTCCCAGAGGTTCGGCGGCGCTGGTGGCGCAGTTCTCGAAGGTGGCCAGCGGCATTCCGTTGGCGGCGGCGGAAGCCGAGACCGCGCAAAAGCGGGCCCTCGAGCGCGGCGTAGTGCTGGCTGCTTGCCAGGCTGCCGGAGCGCCGGGCGATGCGGCCAAGACCGAGGAACTGCTCAAGGGCGGCACGGCCACGGTGCCGCGCGCGACCTTTCTGATGGCGATGGCGGAAACGTTGTATAACCAATCGCGGCTCTTCACGCCCGACAAGCTCGACCAGCCAGAGAAGTTGCGGATTTTCTGCGAACGCGCGCAGGCCGCGCTGCAGGGAGTGCCGGAGTCCAAGGAATCCAAGGAGTTGAACGGCCGCATCCAGGCGGCGCTGAAGAAGGCGGCGAAGAAAGTCAAAACATAGCGCCGGTTTCTTTGCCCGTCGGCGCCAAACACGTTCGCGATCCGCATGCCGCGTGCCCGTGGGGTCAGGCTTTCTAGCGACGATCGCGAAAAGCGCCGGCTAAAAAACCGGCGACAGGCTGAAAGCCTGGCCCCACAGGGCCTGTGCGAGCGGCGTGTAGCCACGGTGTATACTTGATTTGAAAGCTTTGTTTCGCGGGCCTCGCAGTACACAACCCGCGCGCAACCGCTCGATTGTCCGGAGCGGGTTGACCCTGCCCAGGCTGCGCCGGCTGTCGCAGACCCTCTTTCTGGGACTCTTCCTGGTCCTTCTCTGCAAAACCGAGTTCCGCGGCTCCTTCCAGCCGGGCGGGCTGGAGTTCCGCCTGCCGTACCCGGTGCGCGCTTTTCTCGAAACCGACCCATTAATCGCCATCGCGAATGCGCTGGCCACGCGCGCGCTCTATCGCGGATTGCTCTGGAGCCTGGCGATCCTCATCCCGACGCTATTCCTGGGACGATTCTTCTGTGGCTGGATATGCCCGCTCGGGACACTGAACCACCTCGTTGGCAACATCCGGTCGGAGAAAAAATTGGGCCGGCAACGCATCACTTCCAACCGCTATAAACAGTGGCAAACCTTCAAGTACTATCTGCTTTTCGCTCTGCTGTTGGCGGCTCTATTGGGTGGCGCCCTGGTGGGAATCTTCGACCCGATCGCGCTGGCCGTGCGATCGCTCGCGCTTTCCATTCTGCCGGCATGGAACTACGCGCTGAACGCACTGCTCGAACGAAGCCACGGTCATGCCGCGCCGCTGAGCGTCCTGCTTAGCTTTAAACAGGCGCATTTCCGCCAGGGATTCCTGCTGGGAGCGATCTTCATCGTCATCCTGGCGCTCAACTTGAGGATCACCCGCTTCTGGTGCCGCGCGCTGTGCCCGCTGGGTGCGCTGCTGGGCCTGGCCTCGCGCTGGTCCATTCTGGGCCTCGAGAAACACCCCGCCCACTGCGAGGATTGCAACCGTTGCCTGCTGCATTGCCAGGGCGGGGACGATCCCATCCCCGGTGCGCCGTGGCGTAAAGCCGAATGCCATCTGTGCATGAACTGCGTCGCCGATTGCCCGGAAAGCGGGATTCAATTCCGTTTTTTTCCGGCGGCTCCCGGCTCCAATGCCATTGAGGGCGTGGATCTCAAGCGGCGCAAAGTGTTGGCCGGGCTGGCAGCCGGCGCAGTGACGATTCCCTTGTTGCGGGCCAATACCGGTCTGAGCGCCGAACCGCACGAGCGGCTGATCCGGTCCCCGGCGGCGCTGGACGAGAAGCAGTTTCTGGCGCGCTGTATCCGCTGCGGGGAGTGCATGAAGGTGTGCCCGAATAACGCCCTGCATCCCGCATTCACCGAAGCGGGCTGGGAGGGCATCTGGACTCCCGTGCTGGTGCCGCGCGTGGGATATTGCGAGCCCAGTTGCACCCTCTGCGGCCAGGTATGCCCCACTGGCGCGATTTGGGAGTTTACGTCAAAGGAGAAAGCCTGGGTCGGGGTGCCCTCCGGGCCCGGAGCAGACGCCCGGCCGATCCGTCTCGGCACAGCTTTCTACGACCGCGGCCGATGTCTGCCTTGGGCCATGGCCACCGACTGCATTGTGTGCGAGGAGTGGTGCCCGACTTCGCCCAAGGCCGTCTACCTGCGGCCGGCCGAGGTGACCGATGCCGCCGGAAACGCCAGGCAGGTGCGGCAGCCATACATCGATCCCGAGCGCTGCGTCGGCTGCGGCGCGTGTGAGTATGCGTGCCCGGTACGCGACCGCCCGGCGGTTTACGTCACGAGCGCCGGTGAGAGCCGGTCGCAGACCAACCAGATCCTGCTGAGACCTGCGGCCAAGCCCATGTCCTGGCTCCCGGAGAGCGGCGACGCGCCGGGGTGGACGAAGGTGGGCCAAACGCGCCTGTTTGAAGCCGCCGATCTCTGGAAATATGTCGATGGCGATGCCGAGCGGTATCTGCGGGCGGGCGTCCGCCGCACCCTCACGGCGAATTACCGCTATGCCAACACCGTGGAAGCCGTCGCGGACATTCACTTGATGGACACGCCCCAGGGCGCCGCGGCGATCTTCGAATCCGAGTCACCCGCCGGAAGCCGGCCGGTGGCCCTCGGCGATGCAGGCAGGAGCTATGGTCAGAGCCTGACATTTCACCGGGGCGCTTTCTTCGTTCGCCTGGTGGCCTACCAGGATACGCCGCAGACGGAGGGGGCGCTGGTGGGGTTGGGGCAGGGTATTGAGCGAAGGGTGAGGCAGGAATGACCGGTAGCAGGGCCATGGTGGGGATACGGAGGATCTAGACCTTCTCCGGGGCGTAGCGTGCCAATGCCTTCCGGCGCTTCGGGTTCCGCTCGTGGATCATCGCGTGTAGATAGGGCCAATACTCAGAAACGAGAAGCCCCTGGCCCTGCATGTTTCTCCGCACGAAGGACGCGGTTCGCAGGACGCGATGCTGCCGTAGATCACTGAGAAAGATCGGTGCATCCAACTTGCAAACGCGCTCTATCCGCCCACCGTAGCATTCGCCCCGTCTCCAGCTAGCGGGGCTCCGCTTCAGCTCACGGCCAGCAAAGCGAAACACGTCCGTGATGCAGCAATTCGGATAGCCACGATACATCAATAGAAGATCACCGTGCGTCGTTTGTTTTGATAAGGCCCACTCCAACACATCTCGCTCATCCAGCCAGTGGCATTGACTCTTGGTGGCTACCTGGAGCCAGACCTTAAACGAACTGCCGAAGTAACGCTTCAGTTCGATCACTTCGAGACGAGATGGTGCCCCCGGCCAGTCGTGATGCCAGCACACGATGCAGTCGCACTCCTTAGCGTCGTGGCCATGCGCTCGAAAGCTACTGGAGCGGTATTCAAACTCGATTCTGACTCGCTTCTCACGGTCGCCCGCGTGTCGATACGCGATGCAGTCCGGGTAGGCGGCGCGGATCTTCTCGATGCGAAATTGCAGGCGTTTCGCGACCTGTGAAAACAGGAAAACCACTCCCAATTCGTTCTCAGGGGCATACTGAAGCGGAGCGTTCTTGAGTGGTAACGGCCTCTCCGAAGGCTTCATCAGGAGAAGTCTAGCAGGTGGGCGCGCGGTTAGGGAACTCCTCACTACGACCCCACTGCCTAATGACCCCTGGCCTCCATCGCTGGTGAGTGCTATAGAAGCCGGGGACGAGAAGCCGGGGACGGACGGGACGTTTCCAGTGGCTTTCAGCGGTTCGAGAAGCCGGGGACGGACGGGACGTTTCCAGTGGCTTTCAGCGGTTAGTCTCGTGACACGGCGTTCAAAGAATGGGCCCCGCCAAGTCTCTTCTTAACGTCCGATGCTCTACAAGCTCGCGATGATCGCGTCACGCGACACACCTTTGTGCTGGGCGACTGTGCGGAGAATTGAAATAAACGTGCCAACCCTGAGGGGATGGTGGTCCGGAATCGCGATCCGTTGGTGAGTCGGTTCCGAGGTTTCCAGGATGATGTGGCTGCCGGCCTGATGCACCTTCGTGTATCGCCATCGCCGGCACAGGGTATCCGCGAGATGCGTGCCCGAGACGTCGCGAGGGATCTTCATGCGACGGACAAGATCTCGTCGCGGACAAGGTGGAGGCGAATTCGCTCAGGCCGTGGCCGGTCGAAGAAGAACGCAGCGGTCGCTTCCAGCACGTTCTTACGCAACTCCTCCCACGTACCCGCTTCAGTGAAGATGTTTTCGGTAAGGCATTCGGCGCAATAGCCACCGTCGGCCTCCTGGACAACCTCGAAAATCAGTTCAGGCATACGGACCTGCCTGCTGCGGCGCATGCGGCTCATGAGGCTGGCTGGCGACCTGTGCATACATTGCATCCGGCGCCAGATCGATCTCGCCGGGCCATGCGACCGCGCCATGATCAATGAAGACCTGCTTGAAGAATTGCTCATCCCGCAACGACGCGAGCGCGCCGGTCAGTTCTTCTCGCCGCAACCGCACACGCCCCGTCAGTCCATCCTTGAATCGGACAAGGAGGCAGTAGTGCGGCTCCGCCTTCACTTCAACTACGTCCCAATACATTGAACAAATACTCCGTTCATGCCAGCGGCTCAATTTTCGCCGGCGCCGTGTTCCCGCGGCAGAACCGCCAGTTCTCCAATAATTCTTCTCTATGTATCATCGCCCATTCCTGGACCAGGTTCAAAGCCCGGCGCGGTAGCTGGCCTTGGATGACCTCCAGCGTGCTGATGTCGACCGTGGCTTCGAACTCACCATATCGAGCGTGAAAGTGTGGCGGCGCGTGGTCATTGAAAAACATCCGGATCAAGATTCCATAGAACGTACTGATCGTCGGCATGCGCGACGCTGATTTTACCACCTCACAGGGAGGACTCCCCTCAACGAAGGATCTTCACGCAACCGCCGTGGGCTGTTCAAGGGAACTCTTGGCAAAAGCAAGAACCTGATGCACCTGCTCCCTACTGACAGATGGGAACCACTCCAAAAACTCGTCAATGGTCGAGCCTTGGTCGATGTGCTCGAACAGCGCGGCAACCGGCAGGCGGGTGCCGCGGAAGCACCATGTCCCGCCCAGCTTCCTGGGGTTCCGGTCGACAGCACTGCAAAGGCTCCAATCCATACTGTCAGTGTACCGTTGATCGGGCGGTACCGATACATTCCACTTGGGCCCAGGCGCACGACATACAAGTGGGGGAACCGGGGACGCACGGGACGTTTCCAGTGGCTTTAGCGAGTTTGTCCCGTTGAAACCTGTTCCATGCCGTGGGCCTGAAACAGGACGTGATTTCTTCGTCGCCGAATTCGCCGGGCTCCAAGTGGTATAATCGTTCTGACTAGACTAGTCAGAAATGGGGCGCGCAATGAGCAAGACGCAGGACCGCTCTTCCCGGCGGACCCTGAATCGAGAACGTCATGCGGTCCAGAAGGACTGGCAACTGCAGGAGGCCAAAGCGCGTTTTAGCGAAGTGTTCCGTCTGGCGCGGGAATGCGGCCCGCAACGCGTGACCAAGCACGGTAGAACGGCAGTGGTGGTGATTCCAGCCGAGGATTACGAGCGCCTTTCCAGGTCCAAGGCGCGTCAAGGCAGCCTGGCCCAGTTCTTCGCGGACTCGCCGCTGGCTGGTTCGGGTATTCAACTGGATCGACCACGCGATTTCGGAAGAGCGATTGCGCTGTGAGCGGCTTCCTGCTGGATACCAACGTCGTCTCCGAACTGATCAGGCCCAAGCCCGATGATAAGGTACTCCGCTGGGTCGAAGAGACGGACGAATCGATTCTGTTTCTGAGCGTGCTCACGCTGGGCGAAATCAGGAATGGCGTTGAACGTCTGCGCTCACGGCGACACCGGGGACGACTGGAATCATGGCTGCAAGTGGATCTCCGATCCCGCTTTCAAGACCGGATTTTGCCGATCCACGCAGCTATCGCGGATCGATGGGGCACGATCTCCGCAATTGCCGCAGCGAAAGGCAAACCGGTTCCCGTCATCGACGGCCTTCTCGCGGCAACGGCATTACATCACAACCTCACGCTCGTCACCAGAAACAGCTCGGACGTTTCCGGAACCGGTGTTCCAACGCTGAATCCATGGTTATAAGATGAGTGTCCGAGACGTCGCGGGGGATCTTCATGCGACGGACAAGATCTCGTCGTCCGCCCCTCGCCTGCATCCGCTCCGAGTGCTATAACAGAGTCAGAATACCTGAAATAGCCGGGGCTTCCGGGGGCAAGAGCCATGCGCATCGGCCCACAACACGGCGTCACTCGCAGGGGGCTCCTGCAAGCCGGCCTGGCCGGCGCCTTCGTTGCCAGAGCCGCGGCCGCTGAAAAGTCCAAAGTCGTCATCGCGCGCGATCCGGCTCTCCGTGGCGCCGGAGGCTCTCCCGATTCCGGCCGCGTGGTGAAGATGCTCGATCGGGCCATGCAGTCGTTCTACGGCGGCGATTCCCCGATGGATGCCTGGAAGAAAGTGGCGCGGCCCGGCGAAGTAGTCGGCCTGAAGGTAAACTGCCTGTCCGGCAGGGGCGCGGCTACCAGCCCCGTGCTGGTGGATGCCGTCTGCGAGCGCCTGCAGCAAGCCGGAATCCCGCAGAAGGACATCGTCATCTGGGACCGGCTGAACTCCGACCTGGAGAGCGCCGGTTTCCGCGTGGCCGCCCGCAAAGATCGAATCCGCTGCATCGGCAACGATACCGCCGGCTACGACACCGACCTGGCGATCTATGGAAGCGCGGGCAGCCTGCTCGCGAATACGCTGGCACACACCTGCGATGCCGTCATCAACTTGCCCGTGCTCAAGGATCACGGCATCGTCGGCGTGACGCTGGCGCTCAAAAACCTGTTCGGCGCGATTCACAATCCGAACAAGTACCACATCAATGCCGGCGACCCCTACGTGGCGGACGTCAATATGCTCCAGCCGATCCGGCAAAAGGTGCGGCTGACCATCTGCGATGGCCTGACGGCCCAGTATGAAGGCGGACCATCCTATATGCCGCAATGGTCGTGGCCGTATAACGGCCTGATGGTGGCGCGCGACCCGGTGGCGCTGGACTACACCGGCTGGCAGATCCTGGAACGCAAGCGGGCTGAAAAGGGGATGAAGCCGCTGCGAGAGTTGCGCCGCGAGCCGCTCTACATCGCGACCGCGGCGGATGCCCGCCACCGGCTCGGGACGAACGATCCGAAGCTGATCGACGTAATGGAGGTATGACTCCATGGATCGCAGGCTCTTTCTTCAGACGCTGGCGCTTCCGTGCCTGGCGGCGCGCGCGGCGGAGACCGACGCCCGGTTTACCATCGAGGCGCGATTCTACGAGAAGCAGCCCTACAAGAAGATCAAGTGCAAGCTTTGCCCCCGCGAGTGCGTGATCGACGATCGCGAACGCGGCTATTGCGGCGTGCGCGAAAACCGCGGCGGCACGTACTACTCGCTGGTGTATGCGCGCGTCTGCGCGGCCCACGCCGATCCCATCGAAAAGAAGCCTCTGTTCCATTTCCTGCCGGGCAGCATGGCGTTCTCGGTGGCCACGGCGGGCTGCAATGTCAATTGCAAGATGTGCCAGAACTGGGACATCTCCCAGGTTCGTCCGGAACAGGTGGACAGCAGCTTTATTCCGCCTAAAGACCTGGCGGGTCTGGCCCGCCGGTATCAATGTCCCTCCATCGCCTATACCTACAGCGAACCGGTGGTCTTTTGCGAATACGTCCTGGATTCCGCCGAGGCCGGCCGCGCCGCGGGGGTGAAAAGCGTGGTCATCAGCGGCGGCTATATCCAGGAAGAGCCGCTGAAACAGTTGTGCGGCCGCGTGGACGCCATCAAGATCGACCTCAAGGGATTCTCCGAGAAGTACTACAAAGAGGTCGTGAACGGCGAGCTCAAGCCGGTGCTGAACGCCCTGGTGACCATCCGCAAGCTCGGCACCTGGAACGAAGTGGTCTACCTGGTGGTGCCGACCTTGAACGACTCCGATGCAGAGTTCCGAGGGCTGGCCCGCTGGATCAAAGCGGAACTCGGCCGGGACGTCCCGCTGCACTTCTCGCGCTTCCATCCCGAGTACCTGTTGAAGAACCTTCCGCCCACCCCCTTGCCGACGCTGGAACGCGCCAAGGCCATCTGCGACGCCGAGGGTCTCAATTACGTATATATCGGCAATGTTCCCGGCCATCCGGCCGAGAATACCTGGTGCCCGAAATGCCGCCGCATCGTGGTAGAGCGCGCCGGCTTCACCGTGCGAGCGCTGCACCTCGACGGGGGCAAGTGCCACTTCTGTCAACAAGCCATCCCTGGCATTTGGAACGGAGCGATCCAGTTATGAAAATGCACGTGTCAACCTGGTGGCGCAGGCGGTGGCGCCTGCGCGCAGTTCTCATGATGGTCACGGCGCTGCTGCTGATCGATTGCACCAGCGCCCGGTCCGGCGAGACGCCGAAAGTCCGTCCGGCGGGAGTAGCCGGATCGTTCTATCCGGCCGACCCAAAGGCACTCGAAACCATGGTCGACGGTTTCCTGGCCAAGGCAGCGCCGCCCCCGCTCACCGGCGTGGTGGCGCTGGTCTCGCCGCACGCCGGCTACGAGTACGCCGGACAGGTGGCGGCGTATTCCTACGCTCTCCTGAAGGGCCGGAAATTCGAGCGGGTGGTGGTGATCGCACCGTCGCACTACGAGGCTTTTGGTTTCGCCTCGGTCTACGACGGCACGGCCTACAGCACTCCCCTGGGCCAGGTTCCGGTGGACCGGGACTTCGCGGCCAAGCTGGTGAAGCAGAGCCCGCTCATCAAGTTTTCCCAGATGGGCCACGGCGCGGGCCCCAACCAGCCGGAACACGCGCTGGAAGACCAGCTTCCCTTCCTGCAACGCGTGCTCGGGCAGTTTCAACTGGTGCCCATCGTCATCGGCGACCAGAGTTATGAAACCTGCCGCGCGCTGGGTCTGGCACTGGCCAAATTGATTCCGGGCACGGACACCCTGATCGTCGCCAGCAGCGATCTTTCGCACTACCACCCGTACGCCGACGCCGTCAAGATCGACCACAAAACGCTGAAGGCCATCGAGGAGTGGGACTACCTGAGCATGTCGCGCAACTTCGCGACGCAGGTTTGGGAAGCGTGCGGAGGATATCCGATCATCGCCGCGATGATCGCATCGGAACGCCTGGGAGCCTCGCACGCGGTGGTGCTGAACTACGCCAATTCCGGCGACACGGCCGGCGACAAAAGCCGCGTGGTGGGTTATGGCGCGGTGGCTTTCGTGAAGAACCCGGCGCGCGGCGGAGCCCAGGAGCCGCCGTTTGCCCTGACCCTGCGGGAGAAGGACGAGCTGTTGCGCCTGGCGCGGAAGTCGGTCGAGACGGCGGTACACGAGCACAAATTGTACGACGCCGCCGCGCCGGCGGCCGAAGCCCTCAACCAGGAGCGCGGGGCGTTCGTCACCCTCAAGGAGCACGGCGAGCTGCGCGGTTGCATCGGGTACATCGCGCCCATGAAGCCGCTCTACCTGACGGTGCGCGACGTGGCTGCCTACGCCGCGGTGCGCGACACGCGGTTCCGGCCGGTGCCCGAGCAGGAGCTGGACCTGCTGGAGTACGAAATCTCGGTGTTGTCGCCGCTGCGCCGCGTGCTCGACATCAACGAAATCAAGGTGGGGCAGCACGGGCTGGTCATGAAGCAGGGCGATGCCGAAGGACTGCTGCTGCCCCAGGTAGCGACCGAGGAGAAGTGGGACCGCGACACGTTCCTGGAGGAGACGTGCTACAAGGCCGGCCTGCCGCGAAACGCCTGGAAGGATGCGGCGACCGATATCTTCCGCTTCACCGCCCTGGTGTTCGGCGAGCGGCGGCCGGTTGAGGCGCTCACTCCGCTGGATCTGTTTCGGAATCCTCGAGCATGGCCATTGCCGCCGGCGCCAGGCTCACCATCGCCGACAGCAGCGCCGTTTTAAAAAAACCGAATACGGGAACGAACCAGGCGCTGAACAGAACCGCGGCCTGCGTGCCCCATAATTCTCGACGAATGCCGGTGTCGGAGCGGGTCCGCATCCAGCCAGTTGTGGCAAACTGGGTGAGGGACGAACCATGGCTCTCGATCACGCCACTGTCTTCAAGACTCCGACAGCCAGCGATACGGTTTTGTCCGAGGTGGTGCGCCGTCTGGTGGAAGCGTACCGCCCGGAGCGCATCTACCTCTTCGGTTCCGTCGCCAGGGGAGACGCCGGGCCGGACAGCGACTACGACATTATGGTCGTCGTGCCTGACGACGCACCGCCCGAACTCCGCCGCAGTCGCGCCGCCTATGTGGCGCTATGGGGCACCGGGGTTGCGTCCGACGTGTTGGTTTGGACCGCCAGCCAGTTCGATAGCCGGTTGCACCTGGCCGCGTCCCTGCCGGCTACTGTCATTCGCGAGGGAAGACTACTCCATGCCGCATGATCCTGCCCTCGTCGCCGAGGTGCGCTCCTGGCTTTCGAAGGGAGGCAAGGATCTGGCTGCTGCCCAATACGAATTGCAGGCAGACCCGCCGTTCGCCGACGACATTGTCTTTCACGCTCAACAGGCTACGGAGAAATCTCTAAAGGCATTCCTGTCGTGGCATCGCGTTCCATTCCGCAAGACGCACAACCTGATCGAATTGGGAGAAGCGTGCTGCCAGATCGATCGGGGCTTGGACCCGTTGCTTCGCCGGGCGGCGCCACTCACCGAGTATGCGTGGAAGTTCCGCTATCCGGGAGATCCCGAGGAAGCGACCGCGGAAGAGGCCGCAGGGGCCTTGGCGACGGCGCGCGAGGTCTTTGACATGGTGCTGCGGCGTTTGCCGTCCGATGTTCTCCCGTAGCTCGCCATTCAGATGTCAATTCCGCTTGGCTATCGCCCTGGTATTCGGCGAACACCGGCCAGTGGAGGCGTGGAATCCTCGAGCATGGCCATTGCCGCCGGCGCCAGGCTCACCATCGCCGACAGCAGCGCCGTTTTAAAAAAACCGAATACGGGAACGAACCAGGCGCTGAACAGAACCGCGGCCAGGCACGAGCCCGCCAGGTCGAGCGCATAGAGCGTACCGGGACGGCGCATCACGGGAGTACTGGTTTGTGTTTCGCCGAAGAAGATCCGGCTGGCAACTGGAAACTGGTATCCACCCAGCATGCCGCAAACCAGCGCCAGGGCGGGAAACGCAATCTGGCTCGCGACCAGGCCCAGCGTGCCGTTGGCTCGCCCGATGGCCTCGAACAGCCCCAGCAGAACCAGCGGCGCCACCGCGGCCAGCACCTGGGTGATCGCCAGAACGCGCATCCCGCCACGCGCCGCCCGCCGCATCCCGAGCCAACTCCCCAGCGCCATTCCCGCCATAAAAGCCGCAATCACCACGGCGAGTTGCTGGTATACGTAGCCGTATACCGCCTGGAACGCCAGTAACAGCAGCATCTCCAGCCCGATCATGGTGAACCCCATGGCAGCCGTCGAGAAGCCGGCCACGAACCGCGCGGTGGCGCACGCACTCTTGCGTGCCGTGTCCGCACTCTTGCGGACACGTTGTAAGGTCGGCCGGGAAGCAGGCGTCCCCAGGAGTGGGGACGCGGCACGCTGAAGCGTGCGCCACATCACCACCAGCCCCACCAGCACCACTCCGAAGACAGCCACCATGGTTCCGAAATTGACACCAGCCATGGCGCGGAAAAGCCGGCGATAGCCTTGGTTGAATTGGCTACTCCACAACGCCACGTCGAAATAGTAAGCCACCGGCGCAAAATCGCGGTTGACGGGCGTCGCCTCAAGCGGCCGGAGCTGCGCGTCCAGGTCGCTCATTCGGTCCGGCGTCATGCGAAACGGGATGAAATATTCGCTCACATAGCTGGTTTCGAGATTTCGTGCGTGCAGGCGCGCCAGAAGTTCGCCCGCGCCCGAGGCCAGCGTGCCGGCCTGCCGCGCCGCGAAGAAGTGGACCGTCTCACCCGGAATGGCCGTAACTTCCGGGAATACCGCCCGCAGGCTCTTGTTGATGGAGCGCAGGAATTGCCCGAGCTCCGCGCTGATGTAGGTTTCCGATGACCTCAACTGGAAGGAAAGGAGACCCGTTGGCGTGAGCTTGCGCGACACCTCGCGGAAGAATTCGACCGTATAGAACCGGTTCAGTTGGGCGTTCTGCGGCTCCGGCAGATTGACGATCACGACATCGAAGGTGTCCTGCGTGGTTTTCAGAAACAGCCGCCCATCCGTGACGTGCACGCGCACGCGAGGGTCTGTCCGCAGGGCCAGCCACTCGTTCGGAAAGTACTCGCGCGCCAGGTCCAGAATGGCGGGGTCGAGTTCCACGTAATCCACCCGTTCCAGCGTGGGGTGCCGCAGAGCCTGGGCGATGCTTCCGTTGAGCCCTCCGCCAATCAGCAGGAGACTGCGGGGTGACGGGTGCTCCAGCAAGGCGTAGTGAACGGCCTCCTCGGCGGCGGCCGGATCGGGCGCGTTGAACAGAACCACGCCGTTTTCGTATACGCTGCGGCTTCCTTCCGTCCCGACCACGGCCAGGCTTCCGTAGACCGAGTTGCGCGTCGCGACCAGGCGCTGGCCGCGCCAGAAGTGTTTCTGGGAGCTTGCTTCCAGGCTTTGAGGCCAGCCGAAAAACGTAAGCACGGCGGCCATGCCAAGCAGTCCGCCAATTGCCGCGTAGCGCAGCGGCCGGGCCGCGATGGCAAGGCCGGACGCAGCCATCAGATTCAGCACGGCCAGCAGCCAGGCAATTTCAAGGGAGCTCAAATACCGGATCAGCATCAATCCCGCCACCACGCCGCCGCCCGACGCTCCCACGGCTTCCCACAGGTACACCGAACCGGTCGCCTCGATGCAAGCCGCGACTTGTCGCTCGACCGTGAGGGAGCGGTGCCCGTCCCGCGAATGTTTCCTCGCGGTCGTGGCGTAGGTGGCCGCGTAGACCTGGCTGCCTGCCGTGAACAGGGCTCCCGAAAGAATGCAGAGCGGGCCAAGGGTGGAAAACGAAGTGAGCAGCATGGCGCCCGGCCCCAGAACCTCGCCCGGCACCGTCTGCAGGAAGCCCTTTGCGGCGCGCACGGCTAGCACCGTCCCGGGCAGGATGGCAGCGATCAGCACCTGGATGGCGGCCATGAGGCGGCGCGGTTGCCGGGCGCGCGCGGCCAAGCGCCCGGCCAGGCTGCTGCCCGCGGCCGTCCAGAAGAGCCAGCTTCCGAGCATCAGCCCGATGGAGCTCTCGTTGCCATAGAAAACCACCATCAGTTCGCGCAGCAGCACGATCTGGGCAATGGCGGCCGTGAAGCCGATCAGGATAAGAGCCGCGCGAACTCCGAAACCGGTCCTCACACTTCCAGAATTAGACGTAAACTGGTCTTGAAGTCAAAGGCGCACCAGCCATGGAGCCCGAAGCCACACCGCTGAGACGGCGCGAAGCCATGATCCGGCTGCTTCGTCTGGGTGGGGTGACCACCGCCGCAGCCGGGCTGGGCGTGTGGTTGAACGGGCGCGACCAGCGCCCCGCGGCGCCGGCCGCGATCACTGTGCGCCCGAATTTCCAAATTCCGGCGGATGAGGCTCTGCCCGAAATGGCGGTCGTCCAGGGCGACGACCCCGCGCGCATGGCGCGCCGCGCCATTGAGGAGCTGGGCGGTATCCATCGCTTCATCTCGCGCGGCGACGTAGTGGTCATCAAGCCCAACGCCGCCTGGGACCGCACCGCCGAACAAGCCGCCAACACCAATCCGCTGGTGGTCGCCGAAGTCGCCCGGCTTTGCCTGGAGGCCGGCGCCCGGCGGGCCATTGTGACGGACGTGAGCATCAACGACCCGCGTTCCTGTTTCGCGCGCAGCGGCATTGCCGCCGCCGCCCGCGCGGCTGGCGCGGAAGTGATCCTCCCCGAGGACCGCCTGTTCCGGGAAGTCGATCTGCGCGGGCAGGTGCTGAACTCCTGGCCGGTGCTGGAACCCTTTCTGAGCGCCGACAAAATGATCAACATCCCGATTGCCAAGCACCACAGCCTGACCGGCGCCACGCTGGGAATGAAGAACTGGTACGGCATCCTGGGCGGCCCGCGCCAGCGGCTGCATCAGCAGATTCACGAAAGTCTGGTGGACCTGGCTGATTTTATGCGTCCCACGTTGACGCTGATCGATGCCTTCCGCGTGCTTCTGAGGAACGGACCAGGCGGAGGCAATCCCGCGGACGTGGCTTTGAAGAAGACCCTGATTGCCGGAACCGACCCGGTTATGTTGGACGCGTACGCCGCCAAGGCCTACTGGGACCTGGACTGGCATACGCTCCGCTATTTGAAGCTGGCCAGCGATCGCCATTTGGGAACGCTGGATTTTGAGACAGCCCGAACCCGTTTTGTGGCGCCAGGTAGTTAACAACCATCATCGGGAGCAATCCATGTCACTCATACGAGCGTGGGCCGCGCAGGGGCCGAAACAGGCCCTGGCGCCTTACCAATTTGATCCCGGTCCGCTGGGGCCGGAGGAGGTTGAGGTCGCGGTGGAGTACTGCGGCATCTGTCACTCCGATCTGTCGGTGTGGAATGACGACTGGGGAATGTCGAAGTACCCACTCGTCGCGGGCCATGAGGCCATTGGACGCGTGATTGCCGTGGGCGAGCAGGCGCGCGGGTTGAAAGTGGGGCAGCGCGTGGGCGTCGGGTGGATGGCCGTGAGTTGCATGCATTGCCAATTATGTCTGGCGGGCGATCAGCATCTCTGCGCGCAGGCGGTACCGACGATAGTGGGGCACAATGGCGCATTCGCCGAACGGGTGCGGGCGCACTGGGCGTGGGCCATCCCAGTGCCCGACGGCCTGGACGCCGGCGCGGCCGGTCCGCTCTTGTGCGGCGGCGTCACGGTTTTTGCTCCGTTCCCGACCTTCGCGGTGAAGCCCACGGGGCGCGTGGGAATCGTCGGCATCGGCGGCCTGGGCCACATGGCGTTGCAGTTCGCGGCGGCTTGGGGTTGCGAGGTGACCGCTTTTACCTCCAGCGATTCGAAATCCGAGGAAGCCCGCAAGTTCGGCGCGCATCGCGTGGTGTCGAGCCGGAGCAGCGACGCGATTCGCGGCATGGCCGGCTCGCTCGACCTGTTGCTGGTGACGGCGAACGTGCCGCTGGATTGGCCGGCGCTGCTGGGGACGGTGGCGCCCAAGGGAAGAATGCATGTAGTGGGTGCGGTCCCGCAGCCGATTCCGGTGGCGGCTTTCGATTTGATCATAGCGCAGCGCAGCATTTCGGGATCGCCCACGGGCGCGCCCGCGACCATCGCCACCATGTTCGATTTTGCCGTGCGGCACAAAATCGCGCCGCAGGTGGAACACTTCCCCATGAGCAAAGTGAACGATGCGCTGGCTCGTTTGGAAGCCGGCAAGGCGCGCTACCGCATCGTTCTGGATGCGGATTTCCCGGGATAGCTACTGCGATTTTCCAATCAAGAACTGGCAGGCGAAAGCGCCTGCCCGCGACCGGCCTCCGGCCGGTCGAACACCGGCGGCAAGACCGCCGGCGCTACCAGTTGGTCTTAACGGAACTTGAAAATGTAGAAACTCCACTGGCAGGCGAAAGCGCCTGCCCCACCCAGGGCAGCAAAGCCACAACCAACCAGGCGTCGACACGAGTGTCGACGCGGCACGCACGCGTGCGTGCGCCACGAAAATCTTCGCAGTGGTCGAAGAAACTGAGCTCTTGTGATACTTGGCGTTACTGCACCAGCAGGACCGGGGCCTGCCAGAAGGCGGCCTTTTGGCCGGTCGGGTCGATCACGGTTACCTGGCAATTGTACCTGCCCGAGGGCAGCTTGCCGAGCGCCAGGCTGAAGCGGAGCGGCAAGGCTTTTGACTTCGGGTCCATGCCTTCGGAGACGCCTAGCGGGGCCGTTTCGAAGGCTTTGGTCTGGCCGCGGTAAAAGGTCACAAAGGCCACCAGCGGTTGCGTGGTGGTGGCGCCGCGCTCGTAGGCTTGCAGGTAGACATACAGATCGTGGCTCTTGCTGAAGACCCGGTTGACGCTGGGGACCAGCTTCTTGCCGTCCTGAATCAGCGGATTCACCGCGGGAGCCTTGTCCTTGCCGGCGGTATAGAGTGACTCCTTCAGATCCGTGCGCTGGCCGCTCAGGACCACGGAGCTGATGGGAAGCCTCGTCGTTTCCTTATTGAGGTTGGGAACGACGAACTTGTGCATGTAAGTGCCGATGCGGCCGGTTTCATCGTCGCGCGCCAGGAACTTGATGGTGTAAGAGCCGGGGAGCAGAGTGAAGGCGTTGTCGTATTGGATGGGCTGGTGCGCCAGTTGCGCGGCGGTTTCACCCGTGAGGCGGATGTCGGCCCGATCGCGGATGTTGGCGACGGTGCTGCCGTAATCGTCTTTCACTTCACCGATGAACTCGATGACGGTGCGTTCCGCGCCGCCTTTGCGGGCCAGGGCCAGCTCGCTGCCTGGGATCTTGGCTACCACCGGGACAAAGTACTCGGCCGAATTCAGTTGGAAATAGTTGATCTCCATGGCGATGGTGATTTCAGTCATGGGATCGGCCATCATCAGGGCGTCCTGCAACTGGCGCTCCTTGTCGGCGGTGGTGAACTTATTGAAGGTCTTGTTGGCGTAGTATCCCACGCGGTAATCCAACTTAGCGGTAGTATCTTCCTTGAGCGAGATCTTGATGCGGCGAAACTTGCCGTCGAGATTGGCATTGGTGGTGTAGTAACCGATGATGTAGTAACTGGAAATGGATTCCTGGGCTTCGACGATGCCGCGGGAGAGATCGTTGTTATCGAACAGGGCCTTGCCGCCGGTGTCGACGGCCAGCGCGTACATGTTGTCTTGCGATTTCTGTAAGCCGGTGGAGACGGCCATCGCCGCGCCGCCGTTGTACATGCCGACACCGCCCGGCGATCCCCTGGTGGCGTCGCCCAGCGGCGACAGCGCCACCAGGCCACGGGCGTCCACGGCGAAGAAAGTGACGTTGGCGCGGATGGCGGCATTGGTAGTGGCCTGGAATTGCGACTGGTTATCGATATTGTTCAACTGCAGGCCGCTGGCAAAGTAGAGCAGCACCTTTTTTTCGTTGAGCGCGCCGAGCATCCGCACGGTGCTTTGCAGCGCGGCAAGCTGGCGGTTGGTGTTGAAGAGATTGAACTCGCTGTCGTCTTCGCCGAAGGCCGAGCCGTAATCGGAGGAGCTATCGTCGCTGAGGAGTTCGTCCAGGCCCTGGCCCTCGCCGATGATGAGCTTGGCCATGGTCTTCATCAGGTCGTCGCGGTTGGCCGTGAAATCCTGGAGCACCTTGACGGCGGTGCCGTCGTACTTGATGATGGCCATCAAGTCCGCGGCGGTCATTTGGGTGCGGATGAATTTCGTTCCGGCGTCGAGAGCGCGGAGCTGATCGGCCTCCGGCATGGCGCTCATGTCGTAATACAGGGCCAGCAGGCGCTTATCGCGATACTTGATGTCGCCGGGCGCCTCGGGGGCGATCTGGGCGGCGACCACCGGATCGACCTTAGGCTTTTCCGGTTCGGCGGCCTCCGGAATGGTGGGCGTGTCGGAGGTGGGCGGAAGCGGCGCGTCGGTGAGCTTCTCGAAGTCGCAGATGGAGATGGTCTGCGGCAGGTTGTCCTCGGTGACCACGAAATCCTTGGCGGTCAGGCCCTCGATGATTTTGCCGCTCTTGTCCTTGACCATGACGGTCTCGATCACCAATTGGGCGCTGGCTTGAAACTTCGCGGGACCGCTGGCGGGTGTGGCCGGATTCTGCGGAGTCCCGCTGGGCGGCTTAGCCGGCGGCTGTTGCGCAAAGGCAACCAGCATCAGGAATAGCAGGGCAAAAGAAACCTTCGGCATTTTACGGGAACCTCCATCGCAAAGTTGCGGTAATACTACGCATGGCGTTGGCCGAGCTGGGAAATCCGAACTGGCCATTGAGCACACTGGGGTTCCAGTTCGGATAGCTGACGTGATTGATCGGGTTGGTGCTGTCGAAGCGCAGATCGAATTTCTCGAAGGACCGCGCCATGGAAGCGGTCATGGCAAATTGGCCGGGGCCGGTGAGCGAATCCCTTCCAACGTTACCCCAGGAACCGGTGGGGGGCGCGGTGAAGGCATTTATGTTGAAGTGCGCGCCGTCGATTGTTTGGTAAACCGGCGAGCCGTTGTACTCCGGCCTGGTGCTGTTCGAGAAACCGGTGGGGCCCACGGCCACAGGGTAAAGAGGAGTTTCCGGCAGCCCGGTGCCCAAGGTGATCTGGCTGACGATGGTCCAGCCTTTGACGATGGCGCCCCGCCAGCCGCCCAGCAGCGTGCCCCCATGCACTCCGACACCAGTGCTGTATTGCATGTTGATCACGAGGTTGTGGCGCTGATCGAAAGGCGACAGGCCGCGTTCCGCGTCGAGATGCAGCCAATCCTGCGCGACGACCGCGGCGTTCCCGCCGTTCCCGCCGAGGGCTGCGTCATCGATGGATTTCGAATAGGTGTATAGGAAGCTGGTGGAAAAGCCGCCGTGGAAGCGGCGACGCACACTGAGTGAGCCGGCCTCGCGCGTGGAATTGCCGTTCGAGGTCATGTAAACATAGCCGGACAGACAGGCCGGACAGGGGTTCACAATACCCGTGGGATACGTATTGGGGTAAAACTCCTGCACGGCGTGAGTGCCCTTGACGCCGTTATAAGTGGCCGTGAGGACCATGGACGCGGTCACGTTTTGCTGCACCGAGAACAGCCAGTTCTGCGAATAACCGGGGCGGAAGTGGGGGTCGATGGCGAAGGTGTTGGTGGTGACATTGGGAGAAACATTGAAGCCGCTGGCCAGCGTGAGCGGATCGGCGGCGCTGTTCTGCACATTCAAGCTCTTGGAAAGCGGCGACTGTTGCGCCATCTGGTTGGCGATGCTTTGGTAGACCGAGGTGTCGTAGGCCACGCCGTAGGCGCCGCGGAAGATGGTGGAGGTGCCGAAGAACGGATGCCAGGCGAAAGAAATGCGCGGTTGGATGGCGTGTTTATCGGGATGGATGATGGAATCGGGGTAATGCAGCCCGCTGACGGGCCCGATGGGGCTGCTGGCCACCACGGGGGTGGGGTTGGAAAACCCCGGGCCAAGGTCAAGGTTGACCAGGCGGCTGCGTTCCTCAATGATCGGCGAATTGTATTCCCAGCGCAGGCCGGCGTTGAGGGTGAAGGTGGAACTCATTCTCCAGTCGTCGGCGAAGAAGGCGTCGTACGAATTGGAACGAAAATATTTGTCGGCGTTCCCGAAGGCGATGTTACTGGTGTCGGGAATTCCGAGCAGGAAGTCGGCGAAATCGGAGCCGGTGCCTGGGACTGCCACACCGTTGACCGCCTGCCCGGTGGCATTTCCATTGAAGGTGAAAGTGCCGCGCGGGTTTTGTTGCGAGACGGGATTGAATTGCAGCATGGCGAAATCGCCGCCCATGGTGATATTGTGCGGGCGGCGCAGCCAGGAGATGCTGGCGGAGAGCCGCCCGGTCTGATTCCGCTGCGCGGATTCCGCCCTGTCGGAGAGCCCCGCGATGCCGCTGTTGAAGTTGAGATTGGGGGGTCCCCAATTCTCGGGTGTCTGGTCGTTGCCGGTGATCCCGGCCTTGCCCGAAACGTTCACCAGGTTGGCGAAGTAGGGTGTGGTCTGGGCAACAGACCGGCTGAAATTGAATCCGAACGTGCCAAACCACTGGCGGCTGAAAGTGTGGCGCCAGTTGGCACTTCCATTCAAGCCGGTGGTCTCACTGTGGTCCACGAATGTGAAGAGGTTCGGGTTGAGGGTGCGGATGTTCTGCATGGCGAACGAAAAGCTCAGAAAATTCTTGTTATTGACGTTCTTGTTCACGCGCACCTGGCCGGCGTCGGAGTCGCTGCGGCTCACCAGCGGGATTTGGTAGTTGAAGCGCGAATTGGCCAGGAAATTCGGCTGCGGATAATAGCTCAATAGCGCCAAGGCCTGCGGGCTGAGGCGGCTCGCGGGGATCTGGTCGTTGGGAAACGGAGCACCGGTCTTGGGATCGTAGACGGTGATGGGCAGCCCGAGTGGGTTTAACACCTGGGAGAAATCGCCGTTGCGTTCGGCGGCGGTAGGCATCAGGCCAGGCGAGGTGTTGGAGGTGCGGTTGCGCGAGTCCTGATATCCGATGAAGAAATTGCCGTTATAGCGGAACAGGTGCGGAATCATGAGCGGTCCGCCGAAACTGATGCTTGGCGTCAACTGGTTGATGGCCTTGGGCGTGTTCTGGCCCGTGATGGAGTAGGTGCGGGCATCCAGCGCCGAGTTATTGACGTTGAAGCCTAATTGGCCATTGAAGAGCGAGCCGGGGCCGACGCGAAAATTGCCGATGGCGCGCCGTTCGATTCCGGTGCTGACGCTGCCGTTGACCAGCAGGGCGTCGGAAGCGCCTCCGGGGCTGGCGTCGGCGGCGGTAGCGGCGCCGGCCAGGCTGGTGCCGTTATCGGCGGGCGGGGCGTCGCTGGTGGCGTTCACATCCGCGCGCTGAAAGCCGGACTGCGACGCGGCGGCTGGCGCGTTTGCGGCGGCGCCCTTCGCACTCTTCGATGGTTTTCCGCCCTTGGCCGGGGCGGCGGCTGTGGTGGCGGCGGCTGGTGCTGCGCCGGGTTGTGCAGCGGCGGCCGGCGCCGCGCCGGGTTGCGCGGCTGCCGTGGCCGTCGCGGTGGGCGGAGCCGCCGCCGCCGGCGTCTCCGGCTTGATCTGATCCATCGGCAGCATTTTCAATTCCCACTCCGCCACCGGGGCTCCCGGCGTCACTCCGATTTCGCGTTTCAGCGGAGCAAAGCAGAGCATCTCCACCTGGATATTCCAGACTCCGTCCGCCAGTTCCGGAAAAGCGTAGACGCCGTCCTGATCGGTGACCGCGACAAGTTTCTTGTCGCCCTGGGTAGCGGTTACGGTTGCGCCGGGGACCGGCACGGCGCCGAACTTCACCACCCCATGATGTTCCGCGGCAGCCAGCACGAAAACGGCCACCGCCGCGAGTAGCGGGTATCGGAAGTAGTTGACCATCCTCTTCCACTTCATGGGAAATCCCTGCTCCTTTTCGAGTAGCCTCCCGGTGCGTGCTTCCTCCGGCCGGGAGGCCCTGTTGTTAATTCTCAGTAGGCGCCTTATTCGCGTGGTCGATGACCACGATCTCTACCGGGTCCTTGCGTGCTTCCAGCTTGAGGCCGACCGACTGTAATGCCTGAAAGATATTGCCGGCGGGCGCGTTGCTTTCCGGGGGCCCTATTCTGCCGTCTCCCGCTCCACCCGCTGGTCCGCCGCCGGGCATCGGTCCCATGCGGCCCTTGAAATTGGAAGACTCGTCGGGCATAAAGGACAGCTCGATATCATAAACACCCTTGAGGTCGGTGGAGTCGAGTACCGGCCGGTCCATGAAATTCGAAAGCGTGTTGACCAGTCTGCTCATATCCATGGAACCCCGAAAGGCCATTCCGTTTTGAGTCACTTGGATCATGATGGCGCCCGGCGGAGGGCCCTTGCCAGGCGCCGGCGGCGGAGGCGGCCCTTCACCGCGGCCTGCCGCAGCCATCATCGCTTGAATGGCAGCCGCGGTGTCTGGGTCGGTTTCTTTCAGCTTCGGGCCGCCCTTGGCCACCGTCAGCGCATAAACCGGCAGGATCTTGGTTTCCTTGTGCAACTTGATCTGGAACCGGTCCGCCAGCAGCGTTTGCAGCATAGCGGGAATCTGATCCTGGGGAAAGCCCGCGGGCACTTTGGCCATCAGGTCGTAGCCTTCGGTATCGAGCCAGTCGGGTCCCGTAATCTGGTAGTCCTTCAGGCCATAGGCTCGAGCCAGCAGGAGCTTGAGGGTGAAGTTCTGGTAGTTCACCATGCCCGGATCGCCGCCCTGGCGGCGGAGGACCCGCCCGTCGGGCGAAGGTTCGGCTGGCTTCACGGACGCAACTTCAAATGCCGGAAGGGCTGCAGCAGGTTGGCCGAGCGCCGCCATCGAGGTGAAGACCACCAGGCCGGCGCCAATGATACTCCCCGTCATAGTTGTTTCTCTTCCCGCCACACCGCCGCCGCTCCCGGGGCAAAGATCTACCCCAGCGTGCAACAGCCGCTTGTGTGTATGACGAAATTCCCCCCCAAAGTGTTCGGCCTTCCCGAATGTTTTTTCGCGGAGTGCTGGTTTTCCACAGGATATGCCCGCTCGACCGGCCGAAATTCCCGAATTTCGTGGTGCGGCATCAATTCTCCACCGGAATTCTCTCGGCATGGTCCACCATCAGCATCTCCACCAGCATCTTCTTCTCGTCTATTTTGATGCCAAGCTGCTGTTGGGCCACCTGAACGAAGATCGGAATGACGTCGTTGATGCCCATGGGGGTGGTCGGATCCAGGACGCCGGACAGGTCGATCGTGAAGTCATAGCGGCCGGTCAGCCCGGTCTCGTCCACCACGGGCGCCTGGAGCGGTCCCGAGAGCAGTTCCGCCAGCTTTGGGATCGTGGCTCTTTGGATGGTTGCGCCGGCCTTCCCGGAGGGCTGCAAGTCCATGTCGCCCTCGGTGGTCGATTCCTTCATCTTGAGGCCGGTCTTGGCCACCGAAACGACGAACGCCCTCATTTCGTTGGATTCGCGGTGGAGCACCAGCTTGAAGCGGTCCGCCAGCAGGGTTTGCATCATCTGCCGGAGTTGATCCTCCGGCACGGCTCCGGCGGCTTTGGCGACCACATCGTAGCGATCCACATCCAGCCAGCCTGGTCCCGAGACTTGAACGGGCTGCACGCGATAGGCCCACTGGATCACGGTTCCCAGGGAGACATTGATCATGCTGATGCCGGAGGGCGACGGTGTGATCGTGTCGAAACCGTGCCCCATCCCCCCGCGTCCCATTTTAGTCCCGGCGGTATTCACCTTGACCGACGCCACCTCGAAGGCCGGCGGCGCCGTCGCAGGCTGGCCAAAGGCCAGGCCGACGTTGAAAAGAATAAGACTTACGCTTCCAATTGGTCGCAGCATCGGACGGATCTCCTCGGTGTCCACGCAGTAGCCCAGCCCCCGGGCACTCGTGGCGCGAAACCGCTTCTTTTTTTAGACGCCGGTGGCCGCGTGAAATTGCAGAAAGAATCCCAATTTTTTTCCTCGGCACGGGATTGACCTACTGGAAACGTCGCCGAGCGGGATTTTGTGCCGAATGGCTAGTTCTCCGTCGGGATCTTGTCTGCATGGTCGACGATGAGGACCTCGGCCGGGCTCTTGCGCTGATCCAGCTTGAGTCCCAAGGTTTTCTGTAAGGCTTGCGGCAGGTTGAGACCAGGTTCGCTGGCGATGTCGGCGGAACCCCTTCCGGCATCGCCGCCACCGGCCATCCCTGCTGCCATCGCCATTGCCGAACCCATCGCCGGCATCATCCTGTCGTTACCATCCGGCACCCAAGTTAGATCGATGTCGTAGGTGGCGGTTAGTTCGGTCAGATCCAGCACGGGGCGATCGAGTGCATTCGCGAGCGCCGCTACGAGCTGCGTCATGGTGATATAGCCGGAGAGCGTACGGACCATGGACCCGTTGTTGACCATCACTCCCATGCGAGCATTCGGGCCTTTGGGTATCGAGGGCATGCCGCCGCGGCCCATTGACACGCTGGTGCTATAGGTCATGCCGATCGAGCCGGGAGGCGGAGGCGGCGGAGGCGGGAGCGTTGGACCGCCGCGGCCGGGAGCGAGAGCGGCGGCGGCGGCTTTGCTAGCCTCCAGGGTGGCCGCATCGACTTCTTTCAGTTTTGGCCCGCCCTTTGCGACGGTCAGCGCATAGACCGGAAGTGTTTTGGTTTCGCGGTGGACCGTCACTTTGAAGCGTTCGGCCAAAAGCGACTGCAGCATCAGGTTGAATTGTTCCTTGGTAGTCCCGGCCGGAACCTTGGCGACAATGTCGAATCCATCGGTGTCGAGCCAAGCCGGTCCCTCCACCTGATAGTTCTTGAGGTCATACGTCCTGACCAGGAGGCTTTTCAGGGGCGTGTTGTTACAGGTGAGCGTCCCGGGGTCGGTGGTCCCTGGGCCGCCGCGACACCCCCGCACAACGAACAAGCGGCCTTGGGCGTCGGGCTTTGGTTGCTCGGCCACCTTCACCGAGGTCACTTCGAACGACGGCAGAACTGTAGTGGACTGGCCGAAAGCCATCGAAGAGATGAAAAGTGCCAAGCCGGCACTCAGTACGGTTCGTATCATTGTGGGTGCTCCTACTTTACCACTGCCGGTTTCAGCCCCGGCGGCAAAATCCTCCACAAGTGGTATGACGGTCTTGCGCGTAAAACCGTGCGGCCTTCCAGGATTTTTTGGGTAGTGCCCGACTCGCTGCAAAGACGCCGCCGGAGGCCGGATTGTGCCGGGAGCGGTCAATTTTCGGTTGGAGTTTTTCGGCGGAGTCGATGACGTAGATGCCGATAGTAGCTTTTTGGCGCTTCAGTTCGAGGCCGAGCTGCGGCAGGGCCCCGATCATGCCGTCGAAAATGGTCCGGCCGGTGGTTTCATCGCGCACCGGTGTGTAGGTGAGGTCGAAGAGGCCCGGCAGGCCGGTGTGATCCATGACGGGCGTGTCGCGCATGGCATCGGAGCTAGACAATGACAGGGCCAGATCCTCCATGGACACCTTTCGCATAGTTCGCGCTTCGTTTGGCATGACGGGCCGATTGTACGCCGGGTTCATGACGGTCGGCGGGAAATCGGGGTCGCTTTCTTTGACCGGCTCCATGTTCCTGGTTCCGTTCTTACCGACCATCAACGCCATCACGGCGATCTCTCTGGGCTCGCGGTGGAACTTGAGGTGGAACATCATCGCGGCGCATCCTTTCCGCCCAACTTCTTGAGCGCTTTCCCGGCTTCCCGCACGTCGTCCAGGGTGAGCTTGCCCGATTCGATCAAGTGTGCCATCACCGGTTGGGTGCGCCCGCCAAACAAGCGCAATACCTCGTCCAGCAAACGGCCGCGTGTGGCGTCACGCGTCACCACGGCCTCGAAGATGTGCGCGTTGCCGATTTTCTTCACGCGGCGCACGGCCTTTTTTCCTTCCAGGCGGTAAACCGTGGTCTGCACCGTGGTGTAGGCCGGCCGGCCGGCCTCGGGAAAGGCTTCCTGGATCTGGCGAATGGAAGCCGCGCGGCGGTCCCAGAGCGCTTGCATGATCTGCAGTTCGAGGGGCGTGAATTTCCGCTGTGCCATGAGTTCTACTATTCTTGTATGTGATGCTACTACGAAAATATTAGACTGGCAAGAGAATTCCTGATGTTCAGGGGCACATCGCAGACCGCTCTGCTGCCCGCTACAATTAATAGGGTGGCGGGAGTCTACGTCTCATATCCGTTCTGCGCGCAGAAGTGCACCTACTGCAACTTCGCGTCGGGGGTCTTCCCGGCGGCCCTGAAGGAGCGCTATCTCATTGCCCTGGCAGACGAAATCCGGGCGCATGTCTGGGAGTGGACGCCTCAAACGGTTTACTTGGGCGGCGGCACGCCCAGCACCCTGGCCGGGGAGGAATTGGCTTCGTTCCTCCCACTGATCCCGGGACGGCCATGGCTGGAGGCCACCATCGAGGCGGCGCCCGGCACCATCACCGCCGAAAAAGCCCGACGGTGGGCCGAAGCCGGCATCAATCGCGTCAGCCTCGGGGTGCAATCGTTCGTCGAAAAAGAGATCCGGCGGACCGGCCGCCGGCACACGGCCGCGACCGTCGACGCGGAGATCCGCCTCTTGAGCGATGCGGGCATCCGCAACTGCAATGTCGATTTAATTGCCGGGCTCTCCGGCCAGACCGAGGCCAGTTGGCGCGAGTCGCTGGATTGGATCGAACGGCTCGGGCCGGCGCACGTCTCGGTCTACATGCTGGAAGTGGACGAAGACAGCCGCCTCGGCAAAGAGATGATGCTCGGCGGCGTGCGCTACGGCGCGGGCGAGACACCCAGCGACGACCAGACCGCGACATTCTATGAAACGGCAGTGGAGCGCCTGGCGGCGATGGGGATTGGGCGTTACGAGATTTCCAATTTCGCGCGGCCGGGGTTTGAATCGCGGCACAACCTGAAGTACTGGAAGCTGGAGCCCTATGCGGGCTTCGGCGCGGACGCGCATTCCTTCGACGGACGCGCGCGCACGCAGAATCCGGAGTCGGTGAAAGAGTACCTGAATGTCAGGAGCCGCGATTGTCAGGATCCGGAGTTGGCAGGCGAAAGCGCCTGCCCCACAAAAACGCAGGCGCTCAGCGACGAGCGATTCTTTGTGGGGCTGCGGCTGATGGCCGGCATTCACCCCTCGGCCGACGAATGGCGCCGCTTCGAGCGGCCCATCCAACGCTTTGTGGCTGCCGGTTTGCTCGAAAGCGAGGACGGGATTCTGCGCCTCACGAAGCGCGGCGTACTGCTTTCCAACGAAGTGTTCCAGGAGTTTTTGACCACATGAAAACGATCGATTTGCGCAGCGATACCGTCACCAGGCCGACGCCCGAGATGCGGCGCGCCATGATGGAAGCCGAAGTGGGCGATGACGTTTACGGCGAGGATCCCACGGTAAACCGCCTGGAAGAGCAGGCCGCCGAAGTGACCGGCAAGCAGGCGGCGCTGTTTGTCCCCACCGGCACGATGGGGAACACCATCGCGGTGAAACTGCTCACCGAACACGGGCAGGAAGTGATCTGCGATTCCCGCGCGCACATGCTGGATTACGAGATGTCGATGGTCGCGTGGTTTTCCGGCTGCGTGATCCGCGCCATCCCGACCAGCGACGGCATCCTCTCCTGGGAGGAAGTGAAGCGGCTCATCAAGCCGGTGAATCCATACACGGCGCCCACCGGGCTAGTCGAAATCGAGAACACCCACAACATGTGGGGCGGCACGGTCTACCCCATCGAGACCATTTACGAAATCTGCGACGGCGCGCACGAGCAGGGGTTGAAAGTGCACATGGACGGCGCCCGCATCTTCAATGCGGCCGAGGCCACGGGGATACCGGTGCGCGAGATCTGCGCGCCGGCCGACACGGTGATGTTCTGTCTTTCGAAAGGGCTGGGCGCGCCGGTGGGATCGATCCTGGTGGGGCCGAAGAACCTGATTGCCAAGGGCCGTCTCTACCGCAAACGGTTGGGCGGCGGCATGCGGCAAGTGGGAGTGCTGGCGGCTGCGTGCCTGGTAGCGCTCGAGGATTCTCCCAAGAAACTGGCCGGCGATCACGCCAATGCCCGCTTCCTGGCCGAAGGCCTGGCGAAGATTCCGGGGATCGAGCCGCGCGCCGTGTCGACCAACATCGTGATCTTCGACGTCACCGGAACGGGCATTGCGCCAGCGGCCCTCAGCGTGCAACTGAAACGGCGCGGCATACTGATGAACGCGATTAATGATCGACAGGTGCGCGCGGTGACGCACTATGACGCCACCCGTGAAGATTGCGCACAGGCGCTGGGCGCGGTGGTGGAAGCCGTGGCTGAGGCGGGCACCCGGTAAATGCGGCCCCCCCGTTCGTGTAGCGCTCCGAAACGTCTTACTATGGTTATTCATCTTTCATTCACCCTGTCAGGACTGGACGTGTAATGACGAAACCGTTTGGAAAGCTGTGTTGGATCTCGCTGATGGCGGCGAGCCAGGTGGCGCTGGCGCAGCAGTACTCGATTACCACTGTGGCCGGCGGAGCGCCGCCGCCCACACCGGCAGCGGCGGCCAGCACCACCATCGGGCAGCCGAACCGGGTCATGGTGGATGCGTCGGGAAACGTCTATTTCAGCAGTTTGAATTGTGTGTTCAAGATGGACGGCGGCGGGAACCTGACGCTGATGGCGGGCAACTCGCGGCCGGGCTTCTCGGGCGACGGCGGGCCGGCTACCCAGGCGCAATTGAATGCGCCGCAGGGCCTGGCGCTGGACCAAAACGGCAACTTGTACATCGCCGATTCGAAGAACAACCGCATCCGCATTGTCAGCTCGACGGGCATCATCAACACATTCGCGGGGACCGGGCAGATCAGTCCCGGCGGCGCCAGCACCTATAACGACGGCGGCCTGGCCACCAACGCGCTGCTGCACCTGCCGGCCGGCGTGGCCGTGGATAAGAGCGGCAACGTGTACATCGCCGACACCGGCGACAACCTGATCCGCGAGGTCACTACCGACGGCCTCATCAACTCCATCGCAGGCGATAGTTACGGCAGTTACAGAGGCGATGCCGGCCCGGCTCTCGCGGCGGAATTGCACTCGCCCGAAGACGTAGCAGTGGATTCGAGCGGCAACGTTTATATCGCGGACTCCGCGAATGCGGTGATTCGCGAGATCACCGCCAGCACCGGCATCATCAACTACATTGCCGGCAACGTCACCGCACCCACCTCCGGGGCCGTCACCGGAACGCCGAATGTCGGCTACTCCGGCGATGGCGCCGCGGCCAATCTCGCGGGCCTGGTGGAACCCTTCGCCCTGGCGCTCGATTCCAGCGGCGAAGTTTACTTCGCGGAAAACGGCGACAGCCGCATCCGCAAGATCGATACCAAGGGAAACATAAGCACCATCGCCGGCAATGGCACGGCCGGATACAGCGGCGATGGATCGACCGGAACCAACGCTGAGCTCAACTTCCCGACGGGCGTCGCGGTGGACTCTTCGGGCAACGTCTATATCGCCGATTTGGTCAATCTGCGCATCCGCAAGCTGACTTCCGGCGGCACCATCAGCACGGTGGCGGGCAACGGGAAATACAGCTATTCGGGCGACGGCGGCCAGGCCACTTCGGCGCAGCTCAACACGCCGCAAGCCGTGGCGGCGGATTCGTCCGGCAACCTTTACATCGCCGACACCGTCAATAACGTGGTGCGCAAGGTGACCGCAGCCGGCGTCATCTCGACCATCGCGGGCAATGGCACGGCCGGCTCGGGCGGCGACGGCGGCGCGGCCACCAGCGCACAACTGCACTCTCCGCAGGGAATCGCGGTGGACGCGAACGGCGGCATCTATATCGCCGACACGCAGAACGCGCGCGTACGCAAGATTACCAATGGCACCATCAACACCGTGGCGGGCAGCGGCACGGCGGGCTTCGGCGGCGATAGCGGCGCGGCCACCAGCGCCCAATTGAACATCCCGGCGGGCCTGGCGGTGGATGGCGCGGGCAACCTCTATATTGCCGATTTCAGCAACAACCGCGTCCGCAAAGTCACCCCCGGCGGCACCATCACGACGCTGGCCGGCAATGGGCTGGAGGGATACTCGGGCGATGGCGGCCCGGCCACCGGTGCGCAACTGGCCACGCCGGTGGGCCTGGCCACCGATTCGAGCGGCAACGTGTACATCGCGGACACGGGAAACAACGCAGTCCGCGTGGTGAATTCGAGCGGCATCGTCTCGACGGTCGCCGGAAACGGCCTGGCCGGTTACTCGGGCGACGGCGGGCCGGCTGTTTCGGCCATGGTGGGCAATCCCTCCGGCGTGGCGCTGGACGCTTCGGGCAACCTCTATATTTCGGATGGCAGCGTGCGCGTGCGCAAGGTCTACTCTTCCGGCTTCATTAATACGATCGCGGGCAACGGCACGCGAGGCTACTCCGGCGATGGCGGCGTTGGACCGTTCGCCACCATGAGTGGCCCCGCGGGCATTGCGCTGGCGTCGAACGGAAACCTGTATATCGCCGACTCCGGTAATAGCGCCGTCCGCGAGTTGCTGCTGGGCGGATTCCAAATCAAGATTGCCGCGGTAGCCAACGCCGCCAGCAACCTGGCGGGCCCGGTCGCGGGCGGCGAGATCGCGGTGCTCTACGGCAGCGGCATGGGACCCGCCGGCCTGGTGCAGTACACGCCGGGAACCAATGGGCAGTTGCCGACGAGCCTGGCCGGCACAACCGTTTATTTCGGCAACTACGCCGCGCCACTGCTCTACGCCTCCGCCAACCAGATTTCGGCGATCGTGCCGTATGAAGTTTCCGGATCGCAGGCGCAGGTCTTCGTGAAATATAACGGCGATCTTTCCGCAACCTTCCCGGTCTCGCTGGCGACAGCCGCGCCGGCGCTCTTCACGGCCGATGCTTCCGGCAAAGGCCAGGCAGCGGCCATCAACATTCAGAACGGCGCCTACGCGTACAACAACGCCGCGCATCCGCTCAACGCGGGAGATTACGTGGAGCTGTTCCTCACCGGAACCGGCCAGACCAACCCGCCGAGCGTGGACGGCCAACTGACTCCAGACGCCAATGAACTGGTGGCGGCGAACGTGACCGTGACCATCGGCGGCCGAACCTTCACGCCGGTCTATGCCGGAGGCGCGCCGGGAATCGTGGCCGGGCTGACTCAGGTCAACGCGCAGATTCCCAGCGGCCTGACGGCTGGGGCGGTCCCGGTGTCGGTCCAGGTGGGCAGTGTTGTCACGCAGCCCGGCGTGACTATCGCGGTTTCCGGCAAGTAACGGCGCACAAGGACATCACGTCCGATGATCCAAAAGCCCCGGGCAATCGCTTTCGGCGTCGGGGTCGCCTTACTGGCGACGCTGGCGGCCGGAGTTTACCGGACGCAGGCGCATAAAAACCGCAAGGTAATCATCGGGACCAAGGACGAGGTGTACTACACTGGTTACGCCACCAAAGAGGATGCCAGCAAACTCGGCCAGACGCTCAAAGCCAGCGGCTTTCTCAGCAATCAAGGCCTGAGCGTCCTGCTGTCAAGAGGACCCAGCGGTGCGTCGGTATCGTTCGTCGTCAAGGAGAGCGCATGGAATCACCCGGACACGATTTCGAGCTATGAAGTGATCGGGCGCCGGATCGCACCTTCGATTGGCGGATTTCCGATCAGCGTGCGGCTGCTCGACTCGGCGGGCCATATCAAAAAACTGACCGTCGGCAGGCTCCTGGTCGGGACCAGGGACGAGGTCTATTACTTCGGCGCCGCGACCGCAGAAGATGCCCAAAGCCTGGGCCAGGCGCTCAAGACCATCGGGTTCTTTGCGGACCTCGGCGCTAGCGTGGTGGTCTCCAAAGGCGACGGCACGGCGATCTGGTTCGTCACCAATGAGGGGTTCTGGGACAAACCGGAAGCCATCGCCGGTTTTGAGCGCGTCGCGCGGCAGGCGGCCGCATCGGTGGGCGGGCTTCCGATCCAGGTCCGCCTGCTGAATGCCGAAATGGAAACCAAGAAGGAGATGACGATCCAATGATCGGCAGATCAGGTTGAGTTCACTGCGGGAATGCGGGTCCAGGGGGACCCGCGCAGACCAGGGGGGTCTGCCGCACTCCGGTGACACCCCCCGGACCATATATAATTGGCCCTGATGAAGCCGCTCAGCTTTTTGCTTTTTTCCGCCCTCGCCATAGGGCAGGGCCGTATGACACCGGGCACGGCGCCATTTGTCACGGTGAATGCGCCGGTAGTCGAGCTCCAGCACGTCCGCGTCATCGACGGCATGGGCGCGGCGCCGCTCGAAAACCAGACCATCGTCATCGACCACGGCAAGATCGCAACAGTGGGACCGGCGGGCTCGACACCCGCGCCCCAAGGCGCGCAGGTGATGGACCTCCCCGGGCACACCGTGATTCCCGGAATCGTGGGCATGCACGAGCACTTGTTCTATCCGTCGGGCGGCGGCGTACCGATGTACAACGAGCAGGCGCCTTCGATGGCGACCGCCCGCCGATCGAGCAGCGTTTTCTGGACGCGGTCACCGAAGAGGCCGCCATCAGCTACCTGGGCTCGCGCGCCCGGGCGCGCGGCGGAGCGGATGCGCCGGCGCTGGCGGAGCTGCGCAAGGAGCTGCAATTCGAATACGCCTTCGTGAAGGCCGGCGGGCTGCTGATCGCGGGCGCGGATCCCACCGGCAACGGCGGAGCCCTGGCCGGCTTCGCCGACCAGCGCAATATCGAGCTGCTGGTGGAAGGCGGCTTCACGCCGGTGGAGGCCATTCGCATCGCCACTTTTAACGGGGCGAAGTACCTCGGAGAGACGGACCGCATCGGCAGCATCGCCGCCGGCAAGCAGGCCGACCTGGTAGTGATCGACGGCAACCCGGCCGCGCGCATCGCCGATATCCGCAAGGTGACCCTGGTCTTCAAAGACGGCGCGGGGTATGACCCGGCGAAGCTATTGGACTCAATGAAAGGCGCGGCGGGATTGCATTAGCAGATTGCGCAAAAAGGTGGGACAGAGATCGCCTTCTGTCGTCTGTGAAACAGGACCGAGGAACCTTCTCGCGTCGCGGACTGGGACGCCGTGCCGCGCTTTCCGCGGCCGCCATGGCTTGGGGACCGGCACGCCTTCGGGCGCAGGGACGTGGCACAAGAAGCGGCCCTCCGCTCCCTGACGGTCGCGGTTACTGCACCGGCAGCAGCAGCGTGTTGCTGTTCACGCCGTTGACCATGAGTTGGAAGCTCGCGTTCGCGCCTGAGGGCACGGTGCTGTCCAGGCGGAACTGCACGGCATCGACTCCGATACTTCCCGGGAGCGCGTACGCGCTTTCCACCGTCAGCGTGCTTGTGCCCACCTGCGCCGAAACCGGATCCACCACCAGGTAAGGCGGCGTTGCCGGCACGGGGAAGCCAAAGGGCCGCGTGTGGTCGGTGGGCCCGAAGCCGGTTCCGTAGACCGTCAGCAGTTCGCCCTTTATGGCCGGCGCGTCGGGCGTTACCAGAGTTCCGTCCGCGTGCAACGCGAGGGCGTAGGATTGGCCGCCCAAATTCATGGGGAACAGCCCCGGAGCGTTGCGCGCAACCAGGAAGTTCGCGCTCACATCCGGCATGCCTTGCGGGCTCACGGTAATGGTCTGCTGGCCCGGCGCCAGATCCGGCGGCACTTGCAGATTGATTTGTGTCGGCGAAGCGAAATATAGCGGCAGATAATTGGCGCCGATATGCACAGTCGTGCCGGCCAGCGTCTGCACCAGCGGGCTGGACGGTCCGATGGCCGCGGTGGAAGCCAGGTTAACGCCGAAGATGGAAGCCACCGAGCCGGCCGCCACGGCCTGTTGCGGTGTGACGCCGGCGGCGTTGTTCAGAGCGGGCGACCAGATATACGGCACGGAGTTGAGCTGCGCCACCACGTTGCGCGGAACGGTCATGGTCAGCGTGCCGGATGGCGCCGTTCCCGACAGATCGCCGCTCCAGTTGGAGAATTTATAGCCGGGCCGCGGCGTTACTGCCACGCTCACTTGGGTCTGCGAATCGTAGAACCCATCGAGCGAACCGGGCAGGATGCTCCACTGCGCGCCGGTGGACGGGATGGCCGTCGCCGTGAGGAGGTTCATCAGGTGATAATTGGCGTTGATCGTGGTGGTGGCGTTGTTTAGCGCAGCCACCCAATCGCCCGCAACCGGAGAACCGCCGTTGGTGGACCAGCCCAGGAAATCCTGGCGCGACGCATTTCCCTGCGGAACCGATGCGGGCGCGCTCACATGCACCTGCGTACCCACCGGGCGCAACACACTGCAAGGCGTTGTGCAGGCCGTGCCATCCACCGTCACCGACAAACCGGCCACCGTGCTGTTCACCGTCAGGCGCGATTGCCCGGTGTACATGGCCATGAAGCTGACGCCCATTAACTGCGACCCCGCAGGCACCGTCAGGCTGCGGCTGGCCGAGGTAGTGCCATCGTCCCACTTGGAGAATGACCAGACGCCGCCCTGCGCGTCGGTCTGTTGCAGAGGCGCTTGTAGCGTGTGCGTAGTGCCGATTCCCCAGATGAAGGCATAAGGTGGCGGCAGCGTCAGGCCGTCGATGGTGAGATTTAATCCCCCCGGCACCGTCGTGAAACTGGCGTGCGAGCCGGGCGTGTAGTTGGCCGTGATGTTTTCGGCATACGGACTGGTGCCCACCGTGTAGGCATGGCTCAACGCTCCCCCGTCGCTCCACGACGTGAAGACCCAAGGCTGAAATAAGTTGTCGTTTTGCGTCGCAATGGCCGCAATACTATGGACCGTGCCTTCACCCCACTGCAGGCTGTCCGGGCTGTCGACCAGGACCCCGTCCGCATACAGTTTCATATTTACCGGGTTGGTCGACAAATTGATGGTCTTGGCCGGGACAAAAATGGGATAGACCGTCATGGGGGCGTTCAGCGTGACCATATCCTGAAATCCCGCGATGCTCTGGTTAGGGCCCGCCCGCCATCCGGCAAATACCCAACCGGGGTTGGGATAGGCTTGCAGACTGATGCCGGCGCCCGGCGGTTGCCAGGAACTCGTGTTGGATGAAATGGGCGCACCGTTCATCACAATGATACCGGGCGACGCCGCGCAGGAGGCCGCATCGCTGCAATAGAAATATTGGATGCTGAATTTGTATTGGGTGCCGAAGTTGGCCACGTACTGCGGGACGCTGGGGTCGGCCGTGACGGTGATGCTGCTTCCCGGTAACGTCCCTCCCGCCCATTGCCAGCTCAAGAAAGTGAACATGATCGAAAGATCCGCGTTATACGATACGCCGAATCCCTGCGGGATGGCCAGCGTGTGTTTGCTGCCAATCGGCCAGAACGCGGCCATGGCGTGGAAGTACCCGCCGCCGTCCACGGTGAACTCGGGACCATCCGGCGAACAGTACACTTGAGTCAAAGTGGTCGGGACCTGCGCCTGATTGGGCGGTGCCACCGCCGTCAAGAGCGCAATTAACAGGGTAACGGGTACGAATTTCGACAGAGAATTCTTCATGGCCTGAGGCTCCGGAAGGCCGCGGAAGCGGTCGGCAAAGGTCGCAGCTTTCCTATTTCCCACGCGTGAAGTATAGGCATAAATCCGCGGAAATACACGACTAACTTTGGTAATGCGCTGGTTACTAGCTATTTCGATCATTGATTCCGCGGCTCCGCGGGCATTTAATCAAATCGTTTGAAGAGCCTTATTATGCGCTGCAACGGATTCCCAATTCTAATCGCGCTCGCTACACTGGCGAGTGCCGCGATGCCCTGTGACGCCGCCGGTTTCGGGACTGTGGCGGCCATTGGCGGGCACGCCGCTGATATCGCCCTCGACGAGGCGCGTGGCGTGCTCTACATCGCCAACTACACGGCCAACCGCATCGACGTTCTTTCGACCGCGGACAATACCGTGCACACGTCGGTTCCCGTGTCGCCGCAGCCGGGTTCTCTGGCACTGTCACCCGACGGGCAATACCTGCTCGTCGCGTGTGGCCCCACAGGCGACCTGTTTCAACCCTCCTACAACCTCCTTACCCTGATTCATCTCCCCATCGTTGGAGGAACCCAGCAGACGTTTGGGACGCCGGACGTGCCGTTGGGAGTGGCCTTCTTCAACACCCAGCCATCGGGACCGGGACTGGCACTGGTCGTGACTACCACGGAGATCCTAACATTAGATCCAACCAACGGTGTGTTGTCCCCGGTTGCTACCTTTGCCAGCCTGGTGACATCCCTGCCGGTGCCGATCCCCACTTTCCCCGGACAGATCTTGCAGACTGCCCTGACGACTTCGGCCGACAAGCTGACCATCTGGGGAGTCGCGGACACAGGGACACAGCCCGAGATCGTGTACGTCTTCAATGCCCGAACAGGTTATGTAAGCGCCACATCCGTCACCGCTGCCCCGGCCTTACTGCCGCGCGTCAGCGTCGCGGCGGACGGCAGTTACGCCACGGTCGGTTACTTGCTGTTGTCGGCCCCCGCGCCCCTGGGACCTTACTGCAACATTGTAATTCTGGGCCGTTATCCCAACACCCTCGCGTCCACCAACGTCACCGGTCACGCCATTGATTCCAAGAACAATCTGGTCTACGCACAAATCCCCGATGTAACCCAGCCAGTTGGCCCACCATATACCTCCACGACCACGTCGGCAGGTTCGACGTCCTCCGCCGGCCTGCCGACAATTCTCCTCATGGATGCCGACAACCTGACCGTCAGGGACCGCATCCTGATTCCCGAGAACATGGTGGGGCGGGCCGTGCTGAACGCGGCGGCGACTGTGCTCTACGCCATTTCCGACAGCGGCGTGATGGTGCTGCCGGTAGGATCTTTGAACAGCTATCATCGCCTGGCTTCCTCCCAGGAAGACGTGCTGTTGCAAACCACTTTCTGCAACCGCAGCCCGGTGTCGCAGCCCTTGACGATTACCGATCCGGGCGGCGGCCACACCGATTTCACCATTACTCCCAGCCAGCCGGGCGTAACTATTGTGCCTTCCTTTGGCACCACCCCAGCCACCGTGCAGGTGCTCATCGATCCCACAAAATTCCCGGCCCTCGGGACCACCGTGGTCACGCTCGCGCTCAGTTCCACGTCCGCCATCAACGTGCCCAAAGCCGTGCGTCTGCTCGTGAATAACCCCGACGTGAACCAGCGCGGCACCATCGTGGATGTGCCCGGCGTGCTCACCGACATCCTGCCGGACACGGTGCGCAACCGCTTCTACATTTTGCGGCAGGACCTCAACCAGTTGCAGATCTTCGACGGCGCGAGCAACC
>Ga0116111_1000159_pt1 | contig 59502 bp, 59 predicted proteins | sample June2015DPH_8_10_FD_89720 | JGI IMG/M metagenome (GOLD analysis project Ga0116111, IMG submission 89720) | Peatland microbial communities from SPRUCE experiment site at the Marcell Experimental Forest, Minnesota, USA - June2015DPH_8_100 | ecosystem: Environmental > Terrestrial > Soil > Wetlands... | reverse complement strand
TAGCTACGTACCTCGGAACGTTTGGATAGGCGGGGGTTGCCAAGCTTGGTCAAAGGCGCTAGGTTGAGGGCCTAGTCTCATAGGAGTTCGTGCGTTCAAATCGCACCCCCCGCATTCGAAATGCTTGACAGGAGATAGCATGGCAAAGCACAGTGTACGGAAGACCAATCCTCAGTTGATGTTACAGATAGACGCTTTCAAAGCGCACGCACGACAGCATCAAGCAAATATTTGGAGAGAGCTTGCTAAAAGGTTGGAGGCGCCATCAAATAACTACGCCAAAGTCAATTTGAGCCGGCTCAACCGACATACGAACTCGGGCGACGTAGTTATTGTCCCTGGTAAAGTGCTTGGCGCGGGATCAATCGACCATCCGATATCCATAGGTGCGCCGAGTTTTAGTGATAGCGCGCGGTCAAAAATCCTTACAGCGGGAGGGACCGTCTTGTCGCTCGATGAAATCGCCCAGGTATCTCCAAGGGGCAGTCACGTGAAGATCATACGTTGAAATATAGGAGAGACAGATTTGTGACAGTAATTGACGCTAACGGATTAATACTTGGGCGTCTTGCCAGCATCGTGGCTCAAAGACTGTTATCCGGTGAACAGATCGATGTCATTAACGCGGAAAGCGCGATAGTTTCAGGGTCGCCAGAAACAACGCTGTCAAAGTATCAAACCCTGCGAAAGAAAGGCTCCAAAGAAAAAGGACCATATTTTCCTAAGCGTTCAGACATGATTCTACGACGTACGGTTCGAGGGATGTTGCCGTATAAAAAATCAGTCGGCAGAGCGGCATTCGGACGGCTACGAGTTTACGTTGGAACGCCAGCTGAGCTTTCCAGTGTCAAGGCTGAAACGCTTGAACGCGCGCAAAAATCAAGATTGAGCACCATTAAGGTTGTGGAGGTAGGAAAGATCTCCCAACAACTCGGGGCTAAGAAATAGGATCCGATACATGGGCCAAAAAACAATCAACTCAAGCGGCAAACGCAAAACCTCAATCGCACGGGCTTCTTTCAAAGAAGGACAAGGCGTGGTGAGGATCAACAAAAAGCTTCTCAACGTCGTTGAGCCCTCGCTTGTGCGAGAGAAGATCCAAGAACCGTTGAACATTGCCGGCGATTTGGCAAAAGGACTTGATATCGGCGTAACCGTCCGAGGTGGAGGAGTCGTCGGACAGGCCGACGCAGCCCGAACAGCAATAGCTCGGGGATTAATTGACTGGACAAACGATCTGAGTATCAAAGATCTATTTCTGAAACAAGATCGGACGCTCCTTGTGAATGACTACCGGCAGAAGGAGCCAAAGAAATTTGGCGGCCGAGGTGCGCGAGCGCGGCGACAAAAATCCTACAGATAATCAGGCTAAGAGATGATACCCGTAAGATGCTTTACGTGTGGCGCAGTGATATCCAAACACTGGGATCAGTACAAGGAGCGTATAAGTGCTGGAGAAGATCCAAAGATAGTGTTGGATGATCTTGGCGTAAAGCGATACTGCTGTCGCAGAATGCTTTTGACACACAAAGAGCTTGTTGATATTTTTGCTCCGTATCAGTGACAAGGGGTTGTGGGGTAGCCTGGATATCCTACGGCGTTCGGGACGCCGTAACCTGAGTTCGAATCTCAGCAACCCCATGCAGGCCCTTTAGGATGGAGGGGAGTCATTGAAAGAAGTCATTGAAAAACTTACTCGTTATGAAAGGGCCAGAATCGTCGGGGCGCGAGCTTTGCAGATTTCTATGGGTGCCCCTACATTGATAGAATCGAACACCACAGATCCTATAGACATGGCACTAGAAGAACTTAAGAAAGGGGTGATTCCGATAACGATAAAACGTCGAGGAACCCCACGATGAACTCGATCGAGGCGGTATCTGTAAGCAAGGTATTCGACATAAACGCGACCGACGCGGCCGAAGTAGAGATAGTGACCACAAGCGGCTATGGCCGGTGCTCTTTTCCGGCGCCAAGCGAGGCAATAAGAAGGGCGCGAGAACACGTGCCTACACTCATCGGCAGGGAAGTGAGTCAGCAGACAGAAATCGACGAAGTGCTACAGAGTACCTTTTCATTGCCTAATCTGAGTATGGCTTTCTCAGTTGCAATTGCAAATGCGGCAGCGGCTTCTCTCGGGGTGCCATTGTATCGCTACCTCGGAGGCTTCTTTGCGAATGCTATGCCCTACCCTCTGCTAAAAATCTTTAGCGCCGACGCTGATTATTTTGGTATTCCAATAGGGGCGAGCTCATTTGCCAGCGCAATTGCTTCACTAGCAAGCATCCATCGAGAGCTCAACAATCTGGACATCCGTGGAGACTCTGCTCACACCGACATTTTGAATCGGTTGACTAGAATCACAGACGCTGTAAGTAGCAGATTTGGCTTCGAGGTCAAGCTAGGTGTGGATTTCAAAGCCTCGAAGCACGCGCGGGGCAAGATTAGTTTTGCGGACCACGCCTCCACGACGGGAACCAGCCGACTGCAGTATCTGCTAGATCTCGCCCGCCAGTACGATCTGTATTACATCGAAGATGCCTTCGACCGAACAGAGTCTGAGTTTCAGCGACAGCTAACCGATGAGCTAGGCGTGACGTGTCTGATAGCGTCAGAGGCGAATATCGACACGAGCATTGCAGATGCGCGTTCCGCGAAGCGTCGCAGGGAGACTAATTTTGCATTAATTGCGCCTACACGTACGGTTTCGAGCGTTTTCAAAACGTACTCCCAGGAGAAGGCCAATGGCCGCAGCTGCGCTTTGCTTACCGACAGTTCTGCGACGTGCGACGCATCACCGTCGCAGCTGGCCGTTGCTTTGTCCGCTCCCTTTGTCAAACTGAGCATCAAGGGCAGACAGAGCACCGCAAAAATCAATGAACTTATACGGATAGAACAAGAACTATTTGACGGATCAAGCTACAGGATGGCGAAAAAACCGATCTAAAAGAGGTGGATCAATGGAAGAGACCACAGAATACAAATCTCTCATCCCTGTTGACGAGTACTTAGCTGCAGGTGTGCACATAGGCACGCAGCAAAAAACAGAAGACATGAAGCGCTTTGTCTATCGCGTTCGAGCAGACGGTCTTTACGTGCTGGACGTGAAGGCTACAGACGAGCGCATAAGAATTGCAGCCAAATTTCTCAGTAAATTCGACCCGGCCCGCATACTTGTGGTTTCAGCACGGCAATACGGTCAATTTCCCGCAACAATGTTTGCTAAAGTAACCGGAGCAAAATCAGTTGTGGGACGCTTTATACCGGGCACATTGACAAATCCAGAGTACCGCGACTTCGTTGAACCAGATGTAGTTGTCGTCACGGACCCTATTGGAGATTCACAAGCCGTTAAGGAAGCTGTGGATGTTGGCGTTCCAGTAATTGCCATGTGCGATACAAATAATATGACAACACACATTGATATCGTCATCCCCACCAACAACAAAGGACGGAAAGCGTTAGCGCTTATCTACTGGCTCCTCGCAAAGGAGATCACCAAGCTTCGCGGGGTACAGACGGGCTACGCAGTCAAAGATTTCGAAATAGAGATCTAGAGAGAGTAGCTATGAGGAAACCTGCAAAAGCAGGGTCGTGGTACCCGAGTGACCCCATGGCGCTGGAAGAGCTTTTGCGTAGCTTCGTTGGGAGGCCAGATCCGCGTCCGCTCACGAGTGTGGTGGTTCCTCACGCGGGCTACGCCTGTTCAGGTGTGACGGCAGGAAAGGTTTTTTCGATACTTCCCAAGGTGGCCACCTACATAATCATCGGCCCAAATCACCATTATCCCGTTATTTCGGTCTCGAACGAACCGTGGCTGACTCCCCTCGGGAAAGTGAAGGTGAACACGGATATTGTGGATGCACTCGATATCGACGTGAATAATGACGCCAACAAAGAAGACAATTCGATAGAACTTCAGTTGCCCTTCCTACAGTTCCTATTCGACGACTTCGAAATCGTCCCTATTACCATGGGACTTCAAGGGCCTGAATCGATACAGCACGTTTTCGGGGCAATCCAAAGAGTTGCCGACGAAAACAGCGTACTTATTGCCTCTAGCGATTTTACGCATTACGCGCCAGAGCACGCCGCGAGAACAACCGATCAGTGGGTAATAGAGCCCATTCTAAAACTGGAGTCGCTAGAATTTCTTACGCGAGCTCGCTCGACCTCTGTGTGCGGCTTTGCCCCAATAGCGGTTGCCATCGAATTCGCGAAACGTCGAGGCGCCAAGCGAGGAGAGCTTATCGATTATTCTACGAGTGCAGACAGCTGTGGCGATTCAACTGCGGTGGTCGGCTATGCTGGGATAATTATGGCCTGATGCTGAAAACGAGCTTGAAAAGAGTTTGCAACGAGAACCAACATAGATGATAACCTGTTCGGCTCCAGGCAAGATCTATCTGTTCGGAGAGCATGCTGTTGTCTACGGAGAGCCGGCGATAGCATGCGCGATAAACTTGCGTGCGAGTGTGTCAGTAGAGATGACATCTTCGGGAAAAATCACCATAGATGCCATGGACAAGCGCGCGAACTGCTCCAGTGAAGAGTTTAAGTACGCCTGTTGTGCCGCTCAAATGATCAAACAACTGTTTGAAACAGACTTTGGCGCTGAGATAACGATACGGTCGGAATTGCCGCCGCGACAAGGGTTAGGCTCTTCCGCCGCAGTTACAGTGTCAACTATAAAAGCTCTAACTGCGAGTCTCGGCATTGAGCTCGATAATGAAACGGTAGCGAAGATAGGCCATAAGGTCGAAAACGAAGTTCAGGGTACGGCGAGCCCCGCAGATACCTTTGTTTCTTCAACCGGCGGTATGGTCTTAGTAGAAGAGACCAAAACATCTCATCTCGCGCAGCTTGACATGCCCATCATAATCGGCGCAACAGGCGTTGAGAGGGCAACCCGGGACGTCATCGCATTTGTATCTGATTTGAAAAAGAACTACCCTTCCGTGGTGAGTGACGTGATGTCTTCAATAGGGGGTATCACGCGCTTGGGAGAACAGAAGCTGGCTGATGGAGACCTCATCAGCGTAGGCGAGCTTATGAATATCAACCAAGGGCTCCTCGAGTCGCTCGGGGTAAGCGACGTTACACTCAGTAGATTAATCTACGCAGCGAGAACGGCAGGCGCGCTCGGTGCCAAAATCACTGGCGCTGGCCGTGGCGGATGTATATTGGCGATTGCAACAGACGGAAAGGTCGACCACGTTACACAAGCTATCGCAAAACAAGGCGCTCTGGTGTTCACCACTGCGATTTCTAGTTTAGGCCTGCAAGTAGAGGCATAACAGACGTGACCAACGTTATATTGCTTAAGATCGGCGGCTCAGTATTGACGGACAAAGGGCGAGAGAGCACCTTGCGAGAAGACAACTTGCGCATGGTCGCTCGACAAATCGCCGACACAAAGAGTTCACCTCTCATTCTTGTCCACGGAGCGGGCTCCTTTGGGCACCCGCAAGTTGTCAAGTACTTATCCAACGGTTTTAGCGCAAGCGGAATGTGGAAGACCCATTGCGCCGTGCGCTCGCTAAACACCGCGTTCATAGACGAACTCCAGTCTCAAAGCGCGGCAGCATTGCCGATCCACCCACTTAATAGCGTTACGCTAGATGCCGGTCGGATCACGCATTTTGATACGAACGCTTTAGAGCTTATGCTTAACAACAATATCATCCCAGTGCTTCACGGCGACGTCGTAATGGATCGCTTAGATGGCTTCAACATCCTGTCAGGTGATCAAATAATAGCGTTTCTCGCACGAAAGATGCTCCCAAAAAAAATAGGAGTCGGCACAGACGTCGATGGAATCATGTATCGAGACAAAAAACTGAACCATCTTAACCCCGGTGAGCTTGAAAAATACCGCGATGGAATTCTCGGTTCCAAGTCTACGGACGTAACCGGGGGGATGTTGCACAAAGTTGTGGAGCTTCTGGAGATTGCTAAGTCAGGCATTCAGTCGGAAATATTCAACGCAACTTACGACGGCAACATCACTAAGTTTTTAACGTCGCACCAAGATGTGGGTACGACCATCTCCGCAGAAAAAGAATGACAACGAACCGTAAGATTGAGCAACTAATGCTCTGTGCTGCTGAAGATGTCGAATCAGGAAGAACAGGCCTCGATGATATCAGATTCGTACACAACGCAGTTCCTGAATTGACAAAGTCACAGATCGAAACGACTGCTAAGTTCTTAAAAAGGCGGTTCACAGCTCCCGTCTTTATAGCAGGAATGACAGGCGGACACGAAGAGACAACTGCTATCAACGCTGCGTTATCAGAGGCCGCAGAGCGACTCGGCATCGGCATTGGTGTGGGAAGTCAGCGCGCAGCAATTGAACATCCTGACCAGGTCGAGTCGTTCAGCATAGTTCGAGAGCGAGCCCCCAGCGCTTTTGTAGTGGCTAACATTGGGGCCACACAAGTTAAGGAGTATGATATGGAGATCATTGACCGGTTGATCGATATGGTTGACGCAGATGCATTGGCAATTCATCTGAATTTCCTGCAAGAGGCGGTGCAACCAGAGGGTAATACGGACGCTGAAGGATGCCTCGACGCGATGAGATCACTTGCCGATTCGCTTCGGGTGCCAATGATCGCAAAAGAGACGGGTGCGGGGATTTCGAGAGAAGCAGCAGCTCAGTTAAAAAAGGCAGGCGCTTCTGCGATTGATGTGGGCGGCGCTGGGGGCACGAGCTGGGCAAGAGTTGAATCGTACCGCGCGCAGACAGACCCCCTGCTAGACAGGTTGGGGGCGCTGTATGCCGACTGGGGGATACCGACCGCAATCTCCATTTTGGAATCCCGCACCTTACCCGTAATCGGAACTGGAGGGATCAGGAACGGCCTCCACGTCGCCAAGTCTATTGCACTCGGTGCGTCGTTGTGCGGGATAGGCTTGCCACTGCTAAAACCCGCATTTAAAGGGCCCAAATATGTACTAAGCGAGATAATGGCGGTCGTTGAAGAATTGAAAGTCGCAATGTTCCTAACTGGATGTAAGACACTCCCTGATCTAAAGCAATGCCCGCTCGTCATCACTGGCGAAACTGGGCAGATACTACAACAACGAGGATTCAACCTAGCTGAGCTTCAGGTGAGGAGGTAGCGCTTTGGAGATAGAAGTTAACGCAATTGGCGGCTACGAAGAAGTCGGGCGCAACATGACTGCTATTCGGGTGAACGAAGACATAGTAATCATAGATATGGGCCTTAGGCTCGATCGAATTGCAATTCACGAGGATGCAGAAATCGAGAAGATGCATTCTATAGACCTTATCAAGATGGGCGCGATACCAAATGACGCGACACTAAGTAAAGCAAAGAGATCAGTCAAGGCGATAGTCTGCACGCACGGACATCTCGATCATATAGGCGCCGTCCCCAAGCTTGCCCACAGGTATGAAGCCCCGATAATATCAACGCCGTTTACGGCAGAGCTCATCGCCCAACAGATCCGCGTCGAGAAGAAGTTCGGCGTCGAGAATCCCCTTTACACGCTCGAAGCAGGGCAGGTTTATCAAATAACTCCCGACATAGCGGTTGAATTTGTGCGGGCGACGCACAGTATACCCGATCCAATATTCGCCGTTCTGCATACGCCGGCCGGTGCCCTAGTCTATGCGAACGATTTCAAGCTTGATCGGACGCCTGTTATTGGCAAGCCCCCCGACTTCAATCGCTTAAAGAGTTTAGGAAAAGACGGAGTGCTCGCGCTCATCGTCGAAAGTACTCGCGTAAAGGAGGCGGGAAAAACCCCTTCAGAAAAGATAGCGAAAGACTTGGTGCGTGACGTTCTTCTCGGTACTGAAGAAGAAGGCAACGGAGTGCTCGTAACTACGTTTTCGTCACATATAGCCCGCGTGAAGACGATCTTCGAAGCAGCTCGCGAGATGGACCGGCGCCCGCTGGTCCTAGGTCGCTCTATGGAACGATACCTAGGAACTGCAGAAAAAATGGGATACGTCGAGCTTCCCAATGACATCGGAGTCTACGGGAATAGAAGATCTGTAGAAAAGGTATTAAGGAGAGTAGCGCAGGAAGGGAAAGAAAGGTATCTTCCAATTATGACTGGACATCAAGGAGAACCAGAAGCGATGCTCACGCGGGTCGCAAACGGGCTAACGCCTTACGAAGTGGCGCCGGGTGACAAAATAGTGTTTTCTGCAGAGGTGATACCAACCCCAATAAACGCAGCTTATCGATATTCAGTAGAAACCAAGCTCAAAATGAGAGGGGCAAGGCTTTATACTGATGTTCACGTGTCGGGCCACGCAGCCCGCGAAGACCACTGGGAGCTGATCAAGATGCTCAAGCCAGACCATATATTTCCCACGCACGGAGATCTAACGATGACAAGCTCCTACGTAGAACTTGCAGAAGAAGCGGGTTACAGCCTGAGGGATAATATTCACCTACTAAGAAATGGCCAGAACATCGCGGTGAAACCTTGAAGGCCGAGAAAAACCCCGCCAGAGGTGTATTGCACGCAAAGGCAGCACCTTCAAGGAGGGGTCAAGAGTGAGCAACTTGGGCGACGACTTGCTCAAAAGAAAGACAATAATCGATGATGCGCTCAACGAGTATGTTCCTGTAGTTTTCCCCGAGGAGTTGTACAGAGCCGCTCGACATCTCATTGAAGCTGGTGGGAAGAGGCTGCGACCGGTGGTTCTGCTGTTGGGCGCTGAAGTGGTGCGGCCCAATATCGCTGTTGAGACAATACTTCCAGCAGCCGTTTCAGTGGAGCTCATCCACAATTTCACGCTGATTCACGACGATATTATGGACGAAGACGTAACAAGACGTTCCATAGAGACCGTGCACACAAAATGGGGTTTGTCAGAAGCCGTCTTAGCAGGCGATGCGCTCTATGCTAAAGCCTTCGAGGTGCTTTCTTACACAAAAACACAACCAGAAAATATAACAAAATGTCTTAAGCTTCTCTCGAAAGCGTGCCTACACATCTGCGAAGGACAGTGGCTGGACATAAAGTTCGAAAATAACAAAAACATATCGGAGGCCGACTATCTCGACATGGTCCAAAAAAAGACAGCTGTGCTCTACGCAGCTAGTTTGGCGATGGGGGGGATACTTGGAGGCGGCACCGACAGCGAAGTGGGCGCTCTGTGGGATTTTGGAATAGCCATGGGCATAGGCTTCCAGATCCGCGATGACGTGCTTGACTTGATTACGGCGCGTGATGTGCTTGGAAAAGATAAGGCCAGCGACCTAATAGAAGGCAAGATGACGCTAGTTATGATCCACGGACTCAAGCACGGCATAATGCTTGACCCATCGCAACTCACAAGCGAAAAAGCAACCGACAGGGCAATTAACGATTTACGGGATGCAGGATCAATCGATTACGCTATGGAAAAGTCAGCTGAGATTCTCCGAGTCGGAAAGTCGCGACTCGCTAAGCTAGCCGATTCAGAGGCGAAATCTAAGCTGCTCAAACTTGCCGACTACATGATTTCGAGAGCGTATTGAAGGCAGGTCATCGGGGCGGTGATGTGGAACCTCAAGTCTTAAGCACTGCAATTAAGAAGCGCGCTGTGCACAACGCTATTCTACACAAAGGTAAAGCAGAGCCTAACGCTGTTGTCTCAAAGCTCATAGGCGAGCATCCGGAACTTAAACTACAAGCAAGAGAGATATCGGCCTTGGCAGAGAGCATCGTCGCCGACGTCAACGCGATGACGCTTGACGAGCAGAGGCAGCTACTCCAACAGATAGCCCCGGACCTACAACGCAAAACACCAAAGGCGCAACACAAAAAGATGTACCTTCCTGAGTTGCCGCACCACGAACACGTGACCATGCGATTCGCACCTAATCCTAACGGCCCAGCGACGCTTGGCAGTGCTCGCGGAATTGTTGTGAATTCTGAATACGCCAAAAGGTACGGCGGTTCTTTCATTCTGCGTTTTGACGACACCGACCCGCAAACGAAGCGACCAATGCTTGAGGCCTACGATTGGTACGTGGAGGACTGCAACTGGCTTCAAGCAGCCCCAGACGTCATCGTCAACGCTTCGGACCGAATGAAAACGTACTATCATTACGCTGAACAACTGATTGCGCATGGCGCCGCTTACATCTGCACCTGTACCCAGGCGCAATTCAAAAAGCTCAAGGACGCAGGATTGGCGTGTCCTGACCGCGAGAACGCTGCAGAAAAGAATATGCGCCTTTGGGAACAGATGCTGGACGGACGACTGGGGGAAAAAGAAGCTGTCTTGCGAATCAAGACCGACGTGACGCATAAGAACCCAGCTTTGCGAGACTGGATTGGTTTTCGGATTGTCCACACGGCACACCCCCGGGGGCTAGCATTTCGAGTGTGGCCGATGCTTGATTTCGAATCAGCGATCGAAGACCACGAGCTCGGAGTTACACACATAATTCGTGGAAAGGATTTGCGCGACAGCGAGAGAAGGCAGGAGTTCCTTTACAGATATATGGGCTGGACATATCCGTTCACCCTACATTGGGGCAGGATCAGCATCCACGAATTCGGCAAGTTCTCAACAAGTAAGCTGAGAAGTGAGATTGATCGCGGGCTCTACAGTGGCTGGGATGACCCTAGACTCCCCACTTTAAGGGCTTTAAGACGGAGAGGTTTTTCTCCAGAAGCCGTCAGGCTGTTTATCCTGAAATTGGGCATTAACGAATCGGACGTAAGCGTTAGCTTGGAAAACCTTTACGCCGAGAACAGGAAACTTATCGATCCTGTGGCTCACAGATACTTCTTCGTGTCGGACCCGATCACAATGAGCATAATGAACGCCGAGCCCACAACCGCGCGCCCCCCACTTCATCCATCATCTTCCGCCTCTTTTAGAGAGATCCCAGTGGAAGGCTGTGTATGTGTCAGTGCACAAGATCTCATCTTATCCGGGGACAATCTGGTGCGACTAAAAGATCTTTACAACGTTCGAATTGTTAAAAAAGAGCCGCTAGAGGCAGAATACGCTGGCGACGAAATCATCAAAGACACAAGAATAATTCACTGGGCCCCACCGAACGGGCCTCACGTCGAGATCATCACGCCCAGCGGAGTCGACATCGGGATAGGCGAACCTGGCATAGCTGCTGAGCTTAATCGAGTAGTACAGTTTGAACGCTACGGTTTTGTCAGAGTGGATCAGGTACTCGAACAGCACGGCCAGACGAGAATCATTTGCTATTTCACGCACAAATAGCGGATCTTCAGCTGTTTTCGACTCAAAGGAAGCACGCTGTGGCCGCTTATCTATTGAAAATAACAAGCAGCAAAGAGATAGCAAAAGCTGCTATTATCACAGATATTCCCAGAGCGCCCCCCATAGCCATAATGGCATTTACTGTACTCGCAAGCTGTGCAGTCTTTTGCGAGCCAAAGACCGATACCCCGCTCGCTTGCTGGGTGTTCATCCCTGCACGCACCGGTTCAAGATTAGCCTGTGCCTCATCAACCAGTTCGATTATCGCCTTCAAGAGGATGCCGTTGTCAGCTTTGAAACCCAACAGATTAATGCCGCTGTACGAGTTCACGACGTGGTTATCAGTGGTCATGACTTCTGCCTCATCGACTTTCAGGGCGCTGACGATGATTTCGCGCAAGTTAGGCACCATATTGTTGGCATCCACGAGCACGTAAGCCGTGCGCTGCCCAGCAACTTCAACCAATGCCACCTGAATGCCGAGATCGCCCATACCTTCGTCTCGCCCAAAAATAGGACCCCGCCTTGCTGTTCCGAGCTTGATGTCGCTTTTTAGCAGTTCTGATTGCATCAGTCTCGAGGATGCTTCCCTGATCGCATCAATCAGGTCGAATGAGTTCTTCGTGCCCGCCCACATGGATGACGCGTAAGGAGCCGTGCAGTTATGCGCATCGATGAGGGCAGCATGCTGCACGCCTTGTGTTCTCGCTTCAGCGCTTGCGACCAGACCAAGCCCATACTCAATGTCCTCTGTTGACTCTGGCGACAAAGTCGAAACAAACAAAACTGAGTTGCCAAATCTCTGGGCAAGGAGCTTGATGGCCCCTCTCTGCACTCTAAGTGATTTTGACGCGTCCGCAGTATATTGGGTGTTTTCCACTGCGCGTGCCGCAGCTTCAACTATTTTCAGTGATTCTGTCGCCGAAACCAAGTTGAAATCGTGCGTTGCAGTCCCATGAGGCACAAAGATCTCTCCACCGTCGTCGAGGTTGTTTACAATTCTTACAGGAAGGTTTCCACCACCAATTTCGCCGACGGGACCAGGATGAACAGCCGGCACGACAAACGTCGCTTTCAAGCGCTCGTTCGTCCTGAACGACAGTGTGGTGACGGGGACTTCAACGGCTTCGCCTATCTTTTTGAAGAAGTCCTCCATGCCAGGGGCGCCTTCTACTGTCTGCGCAATGTAGCTACGAATGAAATCCATGCCGCTTACGTCAAAAGACTTTCTCAACGGCGCATCGACGTACCTGATGACTACCAACGCGCCAAGCGTGAACACTACGCTAATCGCCACTAAGTTCACGACGTAGCCTGTCACTCCGAACAGCAGCAAAAAAAGCGCTCCGAATACCGTTTGAAGCGAAGCGGGGACTAAATTTCGAACGAAGCTTTTCTGCGTGATAGCCATCAGCACCAGCATTCTGAAAGCGAAGACGACGCCCAAGGACATGACGTAGGCTGAGATTGTCAGCTGCCAGCCGATTGCAAATGAGATCAGTGCGCCGACAACGCAAAAGACACTGATTATCACGGCCCCTACGAATGCTAACAAAGCAGAGCGATTGACGGTCATAGTGCCTTGCAGAAGCCGAGCCAACGGGTGAGTAAAGGCAGCGGCAAACACAGCTGGGATGCCAATAAGAATCAGGCCCGCGAGGAGATTTTCCCTCCATCCAAAATTGAAGACACCGGCGCCAACCACGAGCGACAAAGCAAGTGTGACAGGAATGGTATTCTTCCACCGCGGAGCCGCAAACACGTACTTCATCAATCCGGCAGTGCTCTCCTCCATGCCCTTTACGACTTTCTCCTTGGGGCCGAATATCCTCAACTTCATCTAGTCCGCCACGTTCTCATTTGTCTTCGAGTTTGAATTCGTGAATCTCCAAGCTCCCTCTCCACTGCTCACTAAACCACTTCTTGTCATAATTCATTACTTTGATGCGCCTTTTAAAAATAGGAGCGTCCAGAACAAGTGTTTCGTACTCGCCGCCCTCGCCCATAATGTGCACCCCGTGTTTTCTATGCAGTGCGGATAAATCATCGACCGCCCCTTCATCGAGTTTCCTGCCGAGCCACGATTCATTCATTCCGTAAGCAGCGACCTGAACAACCATGATATCCATTGAGCCCGCCATTGCCCGTAACAAGCGTTCACTGCCTTTGTTCCACAAGGGCGCATACAGCTTCAATTCAAGCTGAGCACATAGCTTCTTGAGTCGGCTCATTTGATAGTTCGACGCTATCGTGCCAGCTACAACGCCGTCCGCTTCCGCGTCTTGCAGCAGGGTTTTTAACAACGTCAATTCATCCTCGTGCGAAAAAGATACACCCGACACGAGCGGAATGTCGACGGCCTCCGAAATTAGGCGAGTGAGACGTGCACACGGCACGTGATACAGGAACGAGTCTTCTACGGCTTGAACGTTGACTAACTGCACAACTTCATGTTCACACAACGCGCGATTCAACGCGCAGATAGAATCCTTGCCTCCAGAAATCAGAGCAATCAAACGCATTCAGACTCCAACTAGGGTAACAGAAACAGTCGCAGTTAACCTTCTTTGAGGGCGACGTCAATTGCTTTCAGCGGCACGTCGGCTAACGCTTTACCAATTACCGCCTTTGCGATCTTTGCCGCGTGCGACTCATTTTCGGCATTTACGACTTTTATCTCGAGTATCAGCCCGACAAGAGAGGTATTAGCCACCAAGTAGACGCTGTCGAATACTTCGCCACAGGCAGGACACGACATCGACCCAACCGCGACTTCAACCTTGCTCAGTTTTGGGTTTAAGCGTTTGCCCGCCTCCGATATCGCTATGCCTATAGCATCATCTACCGATTTGACGTCCTTCACCAACCACGCGGCCTCGAGCGTGACATAATAATTGGGCATACTTCAGGGTAAGTCAACAAAGTTAATTAATATTGGCACAAAAGCGGTCTGATCGAGATGCTAGCGCTAATTCAGCCGAAAAGCCACGGCTACTCTCTTTGTTGGGCCTTAAGCGCCCCTACACGCACACCCGCGTCAAACCACCCGTGGCCGTAACTAAAGCACACCAGTGCATTGACCAAATCGCCGCTTGTCCGAAAATAGACCCCGTCCTCATAGTACGACCGCGCCATAGTCAAAAAATCGGTCGAATATTTCTCGTTTACAAAAATCTCCGCACGTTCCAGCGCGATGCGGAGCATCGTTTCATACAGCGCTACTTTATCCGCAATCTGGGACATTTTGAGCACCAGCAAACGTTTGAAGCGCCTGCTTTTCCACGAAGTGAAGAGATGCGGGTATGACAAGGACATGTAAGGGGGGCCCAAAATCGTACTCCTTGAGCCTCGCCAACACGTCTGCTTTAACCGCCGGCGAACGCGACCCCGCTCGCGCAATGCCTACGGCTAGTAGAGATGCCAACTGATTGCGTCCTTTCTCATGTTCACTGTGAAGCAACAGTTCGATTCCTTGGCCAAGCGTCATAAGCTCTTCCTGTATATCCAAAAAGAGCAACGTGTGGAGATCGCTTCTTAAGTTTGCCGTAACCGTGTTGTAGGGCACGTCAGACACCTCTCTGAACGGAAACGCAATAGTTGCCGACTTGCCAAAACGGTAGTTTTGAAGCCCAGTCAATCCGCATACCGCCGTAGCAATCGACGCCCCGTGAATGATTTGAGTGCTTATCCCTCTGTCGTGCGCCCGTATCCTTAAATCGACGTGCGTTGTAGAGATCATCGCGTCGCCCGCCGTTAAGAAAGCGACATTCTTACGCTCGGCCTCTCGCAAAATTGTCTCGTCAGGGACTTGCTCAACATCATTTCTGTCGAGCACACGGATTTCGCGCTTATAGAATTCTTCCAATTTCTCAATTGTAGTTCCTATAAGCTTTGAGCTGTAGAACTCCGCGTATATCACATCAGCATTTTCGATCGCTTTTAGTCCTTTCACCGTTACGTCTTCTTCGTCGTACAAGCCTAACCCAACGAAGGTCAGCACCGCATCACCTCGTTTCACGAGCAGAATTCGGCAAATAGCTTAGCGTCAACTGAAATAGCTTTTTCTCTCGGCAAATTTGAATCTTTAATTCGCTTTAACGCCCGTGCTTGACGCTTTGGAGACCAGAAAGAAGATAAGCGTCGCGTGTTCTTATATCGTGCGGATGCCTGTGTCGGCGAAAAAGAAATTGTGCGTTAGTATACCAAAGCACGAAGGCGAGCGAGTCAGGAAAGAGCTCAAGGAACTTGGCCTCCTAGATGAGAGATACAGAATAGAAGAACGACGTGATCGACTTTATATCCCTTTCAAAGGAGAATCTAATGAGCTTCGCTATGATCTTAAACCATGCGCGTTGAAACCCCGGCTACAACCGCCTCGCAAGAGGCTTGGAATCCGGTACGACGTAATTGGGGACATTGCTGTAATTGATTGGTTCGACGGCATTTTAGTCGCCGCTACAGAGCTTCTGCAGACACGACGAGACATTAAAGTTGTACTGGCAGCAGTTAGTGGCGTAGGCGGTGAATATCGACTCAAAGACCTTGTCTTCGTCGCGGGCGAAAGACGGACGGAAACGGTGCACAAAGAATACGGCTCAAGATTACAAGTGGATGTTGCGAGCGTCTATTTCAGCCCACGGCTATCTACAGAACGGCATCGCATAGCCGAGTTAGTGCAATCAAGCGAGACTGTAGTGGACATGTTTGCCGGCGTTGGGCCTTTTACGATACTGTTGGCCAAGAAAGTCAAAAAAGGAATTGCTTTTGAGAAAAATCCTGATGCCTTTCGCTGCTTGAAGAACAACATCGAACTGAACAGGTTGCATAACGTCGAGGCGTGCTTCGGCAACGCTAAAGACCTAGCCCCTAAGTTTAGAGGCGTAGCAGACCGTGTAATTATGAATTTGCCGCATTCAGCCTTTAATTTCCTGTGCGACGCCGTAACGATGCTTAGCGGAAGTGGCGGCTTTGTCCATTATTATGACGTCAAACCCGAAAACGAGTTTCCTCGTACGATTGAAAGCGTCAAAGAAGCTGTCGGGAGATTTGATAGAACGGTCGAGAGAATTCGCCTTAAGAAAGTAAGATCCTACGCTCCGCGCCAGTACCATGTCGTACTCGACATAAAAATTTCCCCACGCTGACGCTGCTCGTTTGCTTCGCGGGCGGAGCAACTCGGAAAGAGCTACGTTATTATTGGAACGAGAGGGGTGTGTCTTTTGTGCTTGGTGCACAGCACTTGATCTGAGATTTCTTGAACCCGTTGTGGTTCCACGTCCAACAAGTTTGCGGTTTCCTTGACGGGTTTCTCCTTGTCAACTAGTTCTAGCAAGATTCGATCGAGGAGATCGTATGAGATACCTAGTTCTTCCTCGTCAGTTTGTCCTAACCAAAGTCCAGCAGAAGGAGCTTTCAAGATTATTCTATCAGGAATCCCTAGGTATCGTGCCAACTGAAACACTTGAGTTTTATAGAGGCTGCCAATGGGTAAAGCGTCAACGCCGCCGTCTCCGTACTTAGTGAAGTAGCCCGTTAACAGCTCTGTCTTATTACCTGTTCCTAAAACTAGCCGCAACTCTGCGTTCGACGCGACGTAGTTCAACGTCATTCTGATCCGGGGCTTCAAATTTGCTTCGGCGTTCGAAACTTGACCATTTATGCGCGCAGGCAGTATAGGGCGCGCCGCTTCTCTAAAGCAGTCGATCAGGTCGTTGATTTCGATTACTGTGAACGATAGCCCAAACGTTTCTGCGATAGAGGTTGCGTCGAGAACGTCTTGCGCCGAGGTGACGGCTGTTTCAGGGAGTATCAACGCCTTAGTGTTCACAACGTCGTGCGCCAACGCAGCTACAACAGAAGAGTCCACACCCCCACTCAATGCAACGACCGCTCCCTTAGCCTTGGCAGATAATATGCTGCCTTTTATAAAGTTTTTAAGTTGCCGGGTTATTTGAACAAGGGCCCGTTCATTTAGTGAGAGGGGATACATGCTAAACGATGCCTTGAGGAGGTTTCAATCGCTAGCGCTGAAGACATCCTTAACGGTGCTAAAAACCTTAGCCTTGCGACTAGCTCGCCCTATGGTTTCTCCCTTTAAAGATGCCAGCTCTCGAAAGAGCGCCTTTTCTCTTTCGGTCAGATTCTTCGGAATTTCAACGATCAGTGTCGTGTATTGGTCGCCGCGGCCACGTCTGTGAACGCTAGGGGCTCCCTTGTCTCTCAGGCGGATAGTTGTGCCGCCTTGCGTCCCTCCGGGAATGTCTACTTTTATCGCTCCGTATACTGAAGGCACTTCAATTTGCCCGCCCAGTGCCGCAGCTGACACGCTGATAGATAGATCGCTATAGATGTCGTCGCCCTCACGTTTGAAGATCGGATGTGGTAGCACGCGCACAACGACAAGGAAATCGCCTGAAGGCCCGCCACGAGCGCCTGCCGAACCCTCGCCAGGTTTTCGGATATGCAAGCCCGTATATGCTCCTGGAGGAACCTTGATCGGCACTGTCTTAGTTGTTCGTAGCCTTCCGGCGCCCCTACAGCTTTTGCACGCGGTCTCAAAAATCTTTCCCTCGCCTTGGCACTGAGAACACGTTTCTATCCTGATGAGCTGCGCCCCGAAGATATTCTGAGCCCGCTGTATCTCGCCCCTACCACCGCAGGACGGGCACGTTTTTATGTCAGTGCCTGGTTCAGCACCGGTTCCCTCGCAATGTTCACAGCGTTCATAACGCGGGACTTCAACACTAACTTCCGTTCCAAAAATTGAATCCTCAAACGACACTTGAACGTCAACTGCGATATCGGGACCTCTTTGTGGACCTGACGGGTGCGCCCTCGTTTGAGTTCGGAATGGACTCTCACCGAACCCGCCTCCGAAAAACGTTTCGAAAATATCAGAAAAGTTGCCAAACCCGCCGAAATCGTTGAAGCCGGCACCAGACGCACCTTGCCCGAAACCTGCGTGGCCAACCCTGTCATAGGTTGAGCGTTTGCTTGGGTTGCTGAGTATCTCATAAGCCTCTGTAATCTCCTTAAACTTGTCTTCTGCCTCGCTTTTGTCGGGGCAAACATCAGGATGATATTTTAAAGCAAGTTTTCTATAAGCTTTCTTTATCTCTGCCTCTGTGGCAGTTTTGTCAACTCCTAGCACTTCGTAATAATCACGATTCATGAGGTCTATTTACGCACTATTTCTCATCGACTACCTCGTAGTCCGATTCTTCGGTCGGGGGTTCTTGTTTTGCATCTTCTGCAGTCTTAGCGTAGAGCTCGGTCGTAATTTGATAAATCGTGTTCGTTAGTTGTTCTGTTGCCTGTTTAATGGCCTGGATGTCTGTACCGTTGAGGGCCTCGCGCACTTTTTCGATTTCGGTCGAAACCTTGCTCTTATTAGAAGCGTCGACCTTATCTCCAGACTCTCTCAACGTTTTTTCGGCCGTATATACCATAGAATCCGCGCCATTTCTGATCTCCGCTTCTTCTTTCTTCTTTCGATCCTCATCAGCGTGGGCCTCAGCATCTTTCATCAAGCGGTCAATCTCTTCTTTACTGAGACCGCTCGTCGACGTGATAGTAATCTTCTGCTCATTGCCTGTTCCCAAATCCTTTGCCGAAACGTGCACAATACCGTTAGCGTCTATATCGAAAGTGACGTCGATTTGGGGAACGCCTCGCGGCGCAGGGGGGATTCCGACTAACTGAAATCGCCCGAGGGTTTTGTTGCCGACAGCCATTTCACGTTCACCCTGAAGCACGTGAATCTCAACAGAGGTCTGGCTATCAGCTGCAGTCGAAAATATTTGAGATTTCTTGGTAGGGATAGTGGTATTCTTTTCAATGAGTTTAGTGAACACACCGCCGAGGGTTTCAATTCCCAAGGACAAGGGAGTGACGTCGAGCAGCAACACGTCTTTCACCTCGCCGACAAGAATACCGGCTTGGATTGCAGCGCCGATTGCCACGCATTCGTCCGGGTTAATGCCACGATCGGGCTCTTTGCCAAGGTATTGCTTTATAGCGTTTTGCACCGAAGGAGTGCGAGTAGAGCCCCCGACTAGTAGGATGCGGTTGATATCTTTTGGCTCAAGCTTTGCGTCTTTCATGGCCTGTCTCATCGGCCCCATCGTCTTTTCGACCAAATCCTCTGTAAGCTTGTCAAACTGCGCCCGCGTCAACGACATATCCAAGTGCTTTGGGCCGTTTTGATCTGCCGTAATAAACGGGAGGTTCACCGCCGCAGTGGTCAACGTTGACAACTCGATCTTAGCCTTCTCTGCCGCCTCCTTGAGCCTCTGCAAGGCCATCTTGTCGTTTCTGAGATCGATGCCATGGTCCTTCTTGAACTGATCGGCAAGATAATCGATAATCCTTTGATCAAAGTCATCGCCACCGAGCAGGTTGTTGCCGTTAGTAGCTTTTACGTGAAATACCCCGTCACCGATATCCAATATCGACACGTCAAATGTTCCGCCGCCAAGATCAAAAACCAAAATCTTCTGATCTTCAGCTTTATCCAAGCCGTACGCGAGGGCAGATGCTGTTGGTTCATTAATAATCCGCAAGACTTCAAGACCTGCTATAGTACCCGCGTCTTTAGTGGCTTGACGCTGACTATCGTTGAAATACGCAGGGACAGTGACAACGGCTTGGCTCACCTTCTCACCAAGATAATTCTCAGCATCTTGCCGCAATTTCTGTATGATCATTGCTGAGATTTCTTGTGGTGTGTAGGTCTTGCCTTCAATGGCGACCGTGAAGTCGGAGCCCATCTTCCTTTTTATAGACGAAATTGTGTGATCTGGATTAGTAATCGCCTGCCTTTTTGCAATCTCGCCTACAACTCGTTCATTCTTCACGAAAGCTACTACGGAGGGCGTCGTTCGATTTCCTTCTGCGTTTGGGATTACTACTGGTTCTCCTCCTTCCATGACTGCGACGACAGAGTTAGTCGTTCCTAAATCTATGCCTATTACCTTGCTCATCTGTCCACCTTATTTGTGCTTTTGTTAACCTTCACTTTGGAAGGCCGAATCACCTTTTCATGAAGCTTATAGCCCTTTTGAATCTCCTCAGTTATCACGTTATCTGGCAGGTTAGTATCCACTTCAGTCATAATTGCTTCGTGCACGTGTGGATCAAACAGCTCTCCAATCGATTCTATCCTCGTGACTCCGTTCCTACTCAAGATATCGCACAGCTGCTTGTGTATGAGTTCGATTCCTTCGTAGACACCTTGGACTCCCTCAGCCCTTGGTGCCAGAGCAGCTCGCTCGAGATTATCAGAGATATCGAGTAACTCCCTAATCAGATCGACGGACGCATACTTAGCGAGATCCTTGCTTTGGATTTTAGTTCGCCGCTTGAAGTTTTCAAAATCAGCTTGAAGCCTTTGCAGGCGCGAAAGGTATTCCTCATTCTGTTCTTTGACGTTGTCAAGCTCCTCCAAAATAGCTGCTTCCTCAGGGGGAATTTCGACCTCGACAAGCTCCTGGTCGTCATCTTGTTGAATCAGCGATACCTCCTCAAAGAAAAGACTACTTTTTTATATGTTTGCACTTCTATATAAAAGCTTCCGTGGCAATTAAATCAAAAAACATCGGGTCTACGAGCTTCTTTAAAATCGATCGCAACGTCACGCATTCGCACTTTCTTGGCTTGGAGTTTCAACGTATTACGACACGTCGTGAGGGACAAGCGCCTTTTGCTGTTGGCGCGCGCATTCAAGAAAGTAATCTGTGCCTGTGCCCGCAGCGTGCCTCAAACGATGTTGCTATAGTTATCGACGTTCTTTCTTATCGTCGTGGCGGATTCCACGGTGCAATGCACACCAATGATTTTTCCGGCTTCAACAAGTATCCCGTGCCCGAAACGACAATTCTCACCGATTATCGCACCTAGATTCATTACGTGGTGCAGCTCTCCGTCAAGAAATGGCATAGCAAGCTTTGTTTGCTCTGCGATGAAATGAGAACCGATCATTGTATTCTTTCCAATGATAGAATTTGCGACGAGAGAGTGAGAGCCTAGTCGCACGTCGTTCATAACCAAAGAATTTCGCACCTCGGTAAACGAGTCGATGGTAACGCCATTTCCGATGCTCGTCGACGGGAGTATAGTCACGTTAGGTCCTATCTCAGCGTCTCTGCCTATGACGACCGGACCGAGCACATAAGACCCAGACCGTATTACCGAGTTTTCCCCGACGATGACATCCCCCCTTACTTTCGCGTCGTCCTCGATTTGGCCGTTTTGGTGGGCAGGCGCCTCTTTTATAGAAGCAAGCACTGCCGCGTTTGCGTTAAGCAAATCCCAGGGGTAACTGGCATCGATCCACATTGAGGTAGTGTGGACGCCTTTGACATCGTACTGCTTCTCGATCATCCTCTGAATAGTATCCGTTATCTCGTATTCACCCCTAGGAGATATCTTTGTATACGGTATCTCATTGAAGGCAGCAGGAGCAAAAACGTAGATGCCCGTATTGATGTAGTGGCTAATATCCGTCCCGGGCTTTTCGACTATTTGAGTGACGCGGTTGCCTTCAGTCGTGACGACTCCATAGCCCTTAACGTTTTCTTTCACGGTGAGAAGGAGCGTCACGTCGCCGGATGCGTTGCTCAAGACTTCTTCTATGGCTTGGGGGCTTGTGAGATTGTCGCCATTTAGAACTAGGAAGTTTTCCTCGATTGAATCTTCGGCCAGCTTTATAGCGTGAGCAGTTCCGAGCTGCTGTGGCTGCTCGACGTAATCTATTTTAACGCCGAATTTCTTGCCGCCCTCAAAATAGTTCATTACTTTTTCTTTTTTGTAGCCGACTACCAAACTGATGTCAGTGACACCGCACCCTGCCAGAGAATCGATCACATATTCAAGAATAGGCCGGTTAGCCACCGGTACCATTGCTTTCGGTTGAGTCAGTGTAAATGGCCTTAATCGCGTTCCTTCGCCTGCAGCTAGGACAATGGCTTTCACTGTATCACTTCGCACATCTATACGGAAAATAACTATATAGGCGTTGCTTATCATGCTGATTGAAACGTCAGTGTTGGATTTCCGTTCCAACGCTTGTTGCGGTCATGTTTTTAGGTGATTCATGAAGGGGGATCAAAGCAAGAATCTCCAGGAACTGACGCGAGTTGTTGCAGGTAACGCTATTTACCCCGACCACGCGATGCGAGGCAAGCGCAAAGCGTTTACTGAACACGTCAGAGCGTTTCATAGCGAAGCTCGGATCCCGCTTCAAGCAGATTATGAAGGAATTGTTTTGATGTCTGCCCATCAGCCAAACTTCCTGCCGTACAGTGGGGTTGTGCGCAAGGCCGTGCTCGTCCACGCGGTGGCCGAGCAGTTGCGCGAGAGACTTGACTGCCCCATCGTTGAGCTCTTTTGTTTTGCCGATCAGGACTTCGCTAATGAGCGGTGGTTCCGAGAAGCGCAGCTCCCCAGCGTTAGAAACAGAAACGGCACGCTCACCCTCCACTTATCAGTCGGTTCGACGTACCACAACAAGCTCATGTGCGCCGTTCCTAAACCTGACGGCGTCGAAGTGGCAAAGCTAAAAAGCGACATCGAACGCTGGGCGAGCGAGTCGTTCGATTCGGTGATGAAGCACGCGAAGCGTTTGAAGCTGCCGGTTCCGGACGTCGACCTCCACACGCGCGCCGTATCTGACGTTATCGATCGGGCATATGAAAGAAGCACGAACGCGGCTGATTTTAACGCATTCTTTTTCGCGTACCTCATTGAGGAGTGTGGGTATACAACCGCTTTCGCGCGGTTTTCCCAATGCCAACAGGTGTTCAGTGATGAGATCGCTTTTCTGTTGGAAAACTACGCCCAGTACGCTAGATTAATGGCCGAGGGGCAGAAGAACCCAAGTGCGAAGCCACCCATCCCTGTTTGGTATCATTGCCCGTGCGGTGGAAAAGCTGACGTAGAGATGAGGGGGGCGCCCGATCATGCGCTCGTGGCGAAGTGTCGCGCGTGCACCACAACTATAGAGTTTCCAGGGGATCTGCGCTCAGCCCTGGGACAGATGTTGCCCAACGTGTCGCTCCGAGCAGAGGCGATGCTTATCGCTTTTAGCGGCATAGGCGTTTCGTTCTACGTCGGCGGCCATGGAGGCGCCGAATATCTGGGCAGAGCTGAAAAGATCGCTGGAGCGCTTGGGATGCGATTCCCTGTCGTCTCGATATGGAGGCCGAAAGATATGTACGGGGGGGTTGGACAGCTTGACGCAATTCTCGAGCTACTGAGGGTGCGATCTCAATACAATCTGGCGAAGGACGAGAAGTGCGACGTGGAGATCGTGCAGGGCGAGCTGGACGATATTCTCGGAGACATCGACGGCGTCATCTGCGCACTTGACAACTTGAAAAGTGCGGTCGCAAATAGGAAACTTGAAGGCTTTAAAGAGAAAATAGCTACGATTATAAGCATGCAAAATGAGTTGAGAACACGATTTGAACGAAACCAGATCGCAAGAGATCGCTCGATCGCGGGCAATACGGCGAAGACGCTCAACGTCATTCCCTCCGTCATTGATCATGCAACTAACATAGGGATTCGATCGACCTGTGCCCAATGGTCGTACGCACTGGAAGCAAATATAAGTTTCAACGCAGACGTGCCGTTGCGCACGAATACGTCGATGGACGCATTGTTCAACTCGACAAAACAACTATGCACTGGTGATTTATTTGGGTAAAGTAATTCTAGCGATCGGCGCTCATCCAGATGATTGCGAGCTAGGCTGCTACGCGACGTTAGCCTATCACAAACACAAAGGCGACGACGTACACCTTCTTGTGCTCTCCAAGGGCGAAGCAGGGGGGCCAAGTGACAAAAGAATCAGTGAGTGTAAGAAAGCCGCACAGGTCCTCGGCGCGGACAGTATCACTATTGAAGATCTCAAGGATCGGATGATCACAACTGACTACCAAACAATCGAGCTTATTCAAGCAAAGGTAGATGCATTACAGCCCGATAGAATATATACGCACAGTTCGCACGACAATCACCAAGATCATCGAAATGCCGCCCTTGCGACTATGACGTTGTATAGGCACGTGGATGATATTTTCCTCTATGAGTCTCCCAGCGTGTCACTCGAGTTTACTCCACGAGTTTTTGTCAACATTACGAATTTCTTCAACATCAAGCTCGAAGCGTTAAAGCTTCACGAAACGCAGAATGACAAGTACTACGTGCGAACAGAAGCGATAGCTGGTCTCGCACAGTATCGTGCTTTTCAGGCCGGAATGCTAGCGACTCATAATCACAGTAAAGCTGAAGCGTTCGATCTGGCAAAGCTGACCTTATGACCGATTGTTTAAACGAAGAAAGAGTTTGTGGCTAGCTCCGCCTTTTGACTTGACTGTCTTTCGTTTGTCTTGACTCCTACGCGCTGCTAAAAGCCGCATATTATCGCAAGAAGATTGTGACGAAGACGAGCGCAGCAAATAACGAATAAGCCGTGGTTCCGCCGATGTCATTTATCAGGATGGAAGGATGACCTTAAAAAAGCCCGATTGCAACCACCATGGCAATACACAAGCCGATCGACCTCGTTAATCGCTCGGGTTACCGCCACCTGATCTAATCTGGCAAATACGCGAGCGAAATACCGAAGCCAGGACGACGATCACGGCACCGAACGCGAGAACAATTTGCACTAAGTTCGAAATCGTTCTTTATTATCTTCTCTTTGCGATCCGAATATGATTCGAAACGGGAACCTGGGGCTCTTTGCCTACGCTGATCAAGGTGAGATAGAATTATCAGCGCGTATCGCCAAAGAACTGGCTGAGCTTTGCGAGGCCCCCACTTATACGGATTTTTGGCTCGTAGTTGATGATTCGCTTTGCGTTTCTAATATCCGCCAGTGATCTCCTGCCGTCGCTGATACGCGGCGCGCCATGCACGATGCTCGAATCAGAAAGAGCCATTTTCTTGATCATCACTGCTAGTTCATTTATGGACGTCTCGCGCCCGCTTCCTATGTTCACCACTGAATTTGCTGCATCGCTACTTGCCGCCAGCAAATTCGCATGCGCCACGTCTGTTACGTACACGAAGTCCCGGGTCTGGTTCCCGTCGCCGTATATTTGCAAAGGCGCGTTTCTTGTTGCATTATAGAAGAATGCACTAATCACGCCAGAGTACGAGTTTTCCGGACGTTGATAAGGGCCATAAACGTTGAAGTATCGCAAAGACAGCGTGCTGAGGCCATACAAATTATGATAGGAAGCCATGTAGAGTTCGCCGCAATACTTGCTCACGGCATAGGGAGACATGGGACGTATCGGCTGCGCCTCATCTATGGGAAAAAAATCAGCATTTCCATAGACGGCAGCGCTCGATGAATAAACAAGCTTAGACACATCATTTCTTCGAGCAGCCTCACAGACTGATAAAGTACCCTTCACGTTGTTATCCATATCGACGAATGGCTCTCTGGTGCTTGCGACTACGTCGACCTGAGCGGCGGTGTGGAAAACTACGTCAACATCATCAAATGCCTCGTTCGTCGCGCCGTTATCTCTAACATCCGTCTTGATTAGGCGCACGTTTGGCAATCGAACTACCCGCGCTGCGTTGCTTAGATTGTCAAGTATGCGCACTTCCTCGTATTCGGCAGAGATTAGCTCGGCAATCTGGTTTCCTATAAACCCGTAGCCACCTGTAACTAACGCAATCATATCATAAACGAAAAAGGTTCAGGTTTTATTCCGTACGACTAATACTTAAAAGCATCGTTGGTCAGCCAGCGCATAAAACGGCGCGGCAAAGACGTCTAAAGAACGGCCCTACATTAGCGTCCGCCATTTGAATGGATATTCCGAACGGAGCTTCTCATTCTTACACGGCGGATATTCTGCGTTTGGACACGCGTTCACGCAGTCAGAACCGCAAACTGGAACGAAACGCCCCGACCGATCTCGCATAGCCAACTCTCCGAGAGTGCGGCACCGTGTCACGTCACCAGGTATGAGATCCAGCGGTTCTTGGCAAAGGGAGAGAGACATGTCATAATGATCACAAAGCGACGCGAGATATTTGTAGAGCGTGAGTCGGTCTTTCGGGCTTAGCGTGTGCTTTTTTCCATTAAAGACATAGCGAGTCCGGACTAGTGCAGCTGACTCCGCGTAGCCCCCCTCCTCGATCCCAACGAGTAATTTCCGAAACGCCCGCGAATTGAAACTGCCCGTTGACGTGGTAATATGGCAAACGTCCATCGAGCTCAATGTCTGAAACAGTTCATCCAACTCACCGTAATCGTCAGTCAGCCCAGAGATTATCGGATCAACTCTCACTGAGACGTTGACGCCCGCGCTCACAAGCTTTTCGATGGCCCTCAGCCTGCGAAAGACGTCTGGCGCATTGCTGATCGCGCTGAGCTTGTTACGGTTGAGACTCTCACACGTGAAGGATACGCGAAATCTTTCATAATCTGCCCAGCGAGTTTCAAGGATTTTCAAAACGAGGTCCGATTTAGTGACGATAGTAAAAAAGACGCCATGGTCCGCGGCGATACCCATCGCGTCGAGCGAAGTTTTCCACACAAGATTAAGCGGTTGAAATGGATCTGTCACAGCGCAAAAATAAAGAGGCGGACACGTGCGAATCGTTCTTAACTCGCTATCAAGCAGCTCAGGCGTATTTTCGTACACCTCGATGAGACGTCCGTTCGCGGACCACGGGTAGCTCTTCGCATAGCAATATGCGCAATCAAAAACGCAGTGCCCGCTCTTCGTGATATTTACGATACCTGCGTGTGGACATCGCCTCCGCTCGACACCGTAAGGAAAATCGTGGATAACTCTGCTTCGCCTTTCGACAGAAATTGCTTTGAACATGACACAAGGTTGTGGTGCAATATATTAACCTAATAATAATAACTGTCGTCTGTCACCTCGCTTTTGCTCGGCTGAGTTTGAGCGAAGATCGCAAGCTTAAAGAGCTGGATAAAATATAAATTGCGTAACGAGCGACTATCGGTTCGGCAAGCAGAAACGTATCAAATCAACAAGCAATCGTAATGAACTGGCTGGAAAAAATCGCTTACAGACTGAACATCGTTTTATTCAGGATAAGCACAGGGAACGCCCGCGTCCGCCTAGCCCGAAGATTAGGAGTACGCATAGGTAGCAACTGTCAACTCTACTACTGCAATTTAAGCACCGAACCGTACTTGATTTCGATCGGAAATAACTGCAAGATTACGTACGGCGTTACCTTTATGACTCACGACGGAGCCAAATGGGTGCTTGAGCAGAACGCGGACTTCGAAGGCAGCAAGTTCGGCCCCATAATTATTCGGGATAACTCTTTCATCGGCGTTAACGCGATTATAATGCCCGGCGTAGTCATCGGTTCGAGTAGCGTGGTAGGGGCGGGATCGGTCGTCACAAAAGACGTGCCGCCGAACACTGTCTATGCGGGCAATCCGGCACGATTCATCTGCACTTACGAGGAGTACTTGGAGAAGTGCAGTTTAAAAAACACCGGAAACATTCCTCGAAAGCACCTGAAAGCCGTTTTGACCAAGATGTTTGAGCGCGAACTAGATCAGCGCATCGAACTTCCAGACGAGCTGGTCCTCGAAACCCAAGAGCCGGCGCATTGATGAATATCCGCTCACAGCGGACGATCCCAGGTGCTTACGACAAGAGATCCCATCACGGCACCGAGAGGGCGTCGTCTGAATGCTGAGGTCAATCTGGACGGCTTGAGCATATTCCGCGAAAGAGATTGAAGTGCGGCCCGCCAAAAAAAAGCCGCAGAACAGAAGCGGACGCGTCTACCGCAGCACAGGCGGGCCAAGATGAATTTTGTTCTGGGCGTTTTTTAAGCGACGGGCATCGTAGCGCTCGCCTTGCTGCAGCTGCCCATATATCGCGTCAGGCGTTTTTTTTTTTGCTACCCTGTAACTACAGATAGCCCAAGCAGTTTAATATTCCCTTTATCTCTGCGCTTGTGACAAAAACCGGATTTCGATGCTTGTACGTTTTTATCTCTTTTCGGAGTAATAAGTCGCTGTAATATTCTTGGACGTGCGACAGTTCTTTCATCTCTGGCGCCACGACTAACGTGTCTTCGGTTTCGTTAGCTCTCCTCTGTTCACTCTCGGTCATCAGCTTCTCTCGTATTTTTTCGCCTGGCCTAACAACGATCAGCTGAATCTCAATTTCTTCCGGTTTGTACCCACATGCTGGCGCTAGCTCTCGAATCATGACCTCAGCAACTTCCGCGATTCTCATCACTTTCATCTTGAGGGTAAACGTTTCTCCGCCTCGTGCAAGCTCTCCCACGTTCATAATTAACCTAAGCGCATTCGGCATGATGATGTTAGGCCGCACCATTTCCTCGTCGGTGAGGGTGACCGGGCCGCCGTTTGCGAAACAAAGGAAAAACGGAGCCGCGAGAGCCCACTACGTTGCCAAATCTTACACTTGCGATATCGTTCCCGGGCTCCCGTGCTCGCTGTTAGCGAGAGTGAGCAAGCGCTCCGCGAGGAGCTTGGTGGCACCATATACAGTCGTCGGCTTGACGGCTTTGCCTGTGCTCGTAAATATCACTTTTCCGACGTTCTGGCGCAAACATCGATCGACCAAGTTGTGAGTCCCAGCGATATTCGTTTTAATAGCTTCACAGGGGGTTATATTCGCACATTGAAACGTTCTTGAGCCCTGCGAGGTGGAAAACAAAATCAACGCCGTCAAAAAGCGGTTCCATGCTGTCTTTGTCCTTCACGTCAGCGACAAATGTATACACTTTGCTAGACCTGAGATCTTGCTCGAGATCATGTAGCGCGCCCTCGTTGTTGTCGGTCAGGGTCACGGCGCAGGGATTGGAATCCAACAGCGTGCGAACGAGTTGTGATCCGATTGATCCGGCGCCGCTGGTCATCAATACGGTCTTATGATGGTAAAACGCGTTCGTTCCCATGGTCTGCTACAAATCAGTGTGAGGAACAGCTTTCATTCATTCTACATTCTTGTTAACCTTTTCTTTCATTCGGACCCCAGCCTGTCATATCTAGGCCATTCGCAGCGAAACGCTCGCTCCGCACCTAGTCTCCTAACCGCACCTTTTCTCAGCTAAGATCAAATCCTAGCCTAATCAAGATTTAGTTGAGGTTATAAGGTAAATTACCGCATCCTGGCAGTGAATTCGGCTTTGTGAGTGCGCTGACTCAGAGAAACGATCAAGAACAGTGCGAGAACTGGCCCAGCAAGGGAGGCAGAGTAGGTTAAAAGTTAGTTGCTGTCGAGAGCCAAAAGCTCTTTGCATAGCGCCTTTTCTTTCAATCCACAGGCGTCGTTCGAGTATTTCTCAAGTGCGACTGACCTGCACATTTGTGGAAACGTATCGTTTGCCAAAGCTTCTGAGATTTTTCTTGCGATGTCATCAGGATCGTCAGAGGCGAGATACCCAGTGACCCCGTCATCTACAGTATCTCTAATTCCGAATACGTTCGTTCCAACTGCCGGCGTCCCGCAAGACATTGCCTCTATCAGAACCCTCGGCTGCCCTTCCGTTGAACTCGTCATCACGATCAAGTCTGCCATATTCATGAATTTCGGCACATCGGAATATTGCACTGCGCCTGTGAAAATCACTTTGTCCACAATACCAAGGGACTTTGTCGTGTCCTTGAGCTCATTTTCCAGAGCTCCCGAACCGACTATAAACAGCTTGAAGTTCTCAGTAAGCTGTGCGGCTGCCTTTAGAAGGAGGTCAAGCCGTTTGACTGCATGCAATCTTCCAATATACATGAGTATCTTTTCATCTCGGACGCTGTAAGTCTTTTTGAGCTCAGTGACATCAATTCCGGGTTTAAAAATGTCTTCATCGAACGTCAAGGGTATGATCTCCACCCTCTTAGCGCCTCTGTCGCGAAGCTCCGTCTCAAGAGATTGGTTTCGCGTGACCAAAACATCGGCGTTTCTTATGACATAGTTCTCGATAAGTCTTGCAACTGTTCCAAGAATTCTGCCTTTGTTCACGTGCGTGACTTGATCCGCCCAATTGTATTCATAAAAAACGAGTGAAGGCTTCTTTTTTGCTTTTGCTGCGACTATTGCTCCCGGACACGCAGCAGAAATGCCCCGGACCAGCGCATTTCCTTTCAATCGCCTGGCGATTCTGAATGTGCTTACGGCGGCATATGAAAAGTGCCAAAGACCGAATTTCTTGAACAAGGCACACGGAATGTGCTCAATGGCGGGGGCCAAATCAAATTTGCTTGTGTCCCCTGTAAACAAGAATAGATCGCACAGATCCTCGTATCTCAGCAAGAAATCTTTGAGCAGACGAATTGTGCTTCCGTCTGTTTTCACGCTATCAATCAGTCGAACATCGAACGAAGTTACAAACAGGATTCTACACCTTTCTTGAGGCATCCGATTGATCATAGCAGAGTAAACGTTAATAATCTTTTAGATGGGCCAACAAAAGTATATTTAACAAGAGCGGCCTGAATTGTTTGACCCACAATGGCCAACACTATCGCGTGACTTGCGTCGGTTACGCCGTCGGGGTATTTGGCGCACACTATCGGTCAAGTATTTTCCTGATTGTGCCGCTCGTAACCGGCCTTTCTATGGCATTTTACCCTCGCTTTTGCTCTCTTGACTGAGGTTTGCGACCCCGGGTTGGGAGATATCTAGCTTACTTCGGCGTTCCAATATGTTTGGCCTGGTTTTTGCTATCTTACGTAAGTGGCGTTGTCTTCTTGTGCATTTGTAGGGTTGAAGAGATTCGGCTATTGTTGCTTGCGCTCGAGGCCTGTTGAGGGCTGTTTGTTTATAACAAATCGGGGGGCAAATTGGTCACTGCGTGTGAGGGCGCAAAAAATTGTTAGCTGGGAGTGGTTTTCGCCACAGTTGCATTGCTTCGACAATGGTAACGCTTGCACCTATCCTAAGCTGAATGCTCGCAATGTCTACCGGAATGGTCTCCGCTGAGATCTCCTGCGGTGCCGTCTTCTAAGCTCGTTCAAGCTTTGCGTGATAGGAAACGGAGACCAAAAACTATAAGTGATGGGGGCATAGCGATTCTATAAACAGGGTTTATTATTATACGGTTTGAGGTAGTCCACGTCTAATGCGAGAGCGATACGAGCAAAAGCAAGGGTATTCTAGATTAGGATCACCTCAGCCGCCATCGGCGCAGCACAGTCACAAGGTTGAGAGCACGCGTTCGAGAGAGCTGGGCAAGAAAGTGTCAGTGGGCATCTTGCTCACGACCCTCGCACTGCTGCTTATCACCATAGGGTCCGTTGGATACTGGAACTACGGCTCCGGTTTGATTGATCACGACACCTCGACGAACATCGCTTTAGCAAAAAACGTTCAACAAACCGGCGTGTTAAACCCAAATGATCCGAACGCCGCCCCTGGTGACGTCTGGTATAACATTAACCCGCCTGGCCTCCCAATCATATTTAGCGCAGTCGCTTTACTCGGTGGAGTGAATATTAGCATGAACAATGATCTGCTCACTCTGCTGCAGGGGTTTTCCGCGTTCATACTGGTAGCCTTCATTCTCACCACTTTTGTCGTAGTAAAGAAGATCACAGGCGACACGCGAATAGCCGCCATGGCATCGTTTTTTTCGGCAACGTTTAGCTCAAACCCGGCAATTTTGGGGCCGCAATACATCGTTGCGTCAAGCTTCGGGCTGATACTGATGATGCTTGCGACCTACTACCTCTACACGGCAATCAAGGACGATGCAGGTAAATCTATCCTGACATCAAAATATACATTTCTAGGCGCTCTTACCGTGACAACGCTTATTTTTACGCACAGGCTTTCTACCACGACGTTTTATTACATTTTCATCATCTTCATCGCACTCTACGTGCTGATTAATCTTGGCACTCGGATGCATTTGAAGCAGATAAGTGCAATGATCCTGCTACCAGTCATAATTAGCGCTCCTTGGTGGCTGTCCATGTATCTCCACTACCAAACTCTACCGTGGAGCATTCCACAGATCTTGACAGTGTCGGCAGGCATGCTGGGGCTCGCAGCCGTCGGCGTGCTTTTTAGCGGGAGCACCGATCAAAGGTCACCGTACAGACGCCGTGACAGACTGTTCGCCGTAATTGGCCACGCGACAAAAAATGCCCTTAATTTGATCATAATTTTGGTTTTAGTCGCGATGGCCGGAGTAATTGCGGTTTCCCTTGTGTTTTCGGCTCAAACGGCGTTCTCGATAGCTTTCATGGTTTCAAGTCTTGGCCTCATCCCGATTCTGAGTATTCTGGTTTACAAAACAACCCTCTGGGACCGAGCGGAGACAAACCTGCGAAACATGCTTGTTTCAAGCTGGCTCCTCGTGGCATTGGTACCCGCGCTAATCGGTGTTTTGGGAGTAGCGGTCCCGCACATGCCCTATCTTGTTCAACGCGTCGTACCGCACGTTCTACTAAATCAAGGAGGGGTGCAGTCGATACTCTATCTCGTGCTCCCGCTTTCAATACTCGCTGCAATTCTTGTTTTTCGGCTCGCATATGAACCGCACCCGCGCGTTCAAGGCTTGCGACGGAGGCGAGACAATCGGGCAATGCGCTCGTTGCTTATCATCGCTTTTGTGGTTATTTCCGTGTTATCACCTGTATTTCATATTGCCGCAGCCAGCGCCCTTGCCGTAAACGCAGAGCAACCAAAACTCACCGATGGCGAAACGAGCGCACTGAAATGGCTTAACCAGCGCACAACATCCAATGACACAGTATTGTCAGATCCGACTTTCATGCAATACATAAGCACTTTCACCAATGCCCGAGCTGCGATATCAACCGACTCCGAAAACTCCTACGTTGTCACCCATCAGTTGTCGCAGCTTACAGACCTCTCCAATTTCATGAACGGTTCCACAGATTCCGCCACAAAGCTACTCATCGCAAAAAAGATGGGTATAGACTACTTCGTTTATGATCCGGTCAAAGCAAATTACTCGAACAGCGTCTGGGGATTTCCATTAGCGAACTTCGTTCCAGATCCCACGGTTATGACAGCAGTACAGCAGTTTAACGGTGTAGTGATTTACCAAATGAACCAAAACGCGCTCGCCCAGACGCCGACACAATACGCGTCGATCAGCAACGTCGAAGTGAACGGCGACTCAGTAGTTGTTTATGTAACGAATTACGCCAGCGATCCGATGAGCTTGCACATCGCTTGGCAAGACCAGTACAAGCCGGTGACGTTAAATGTCGGAGAGACTAAGGCAGTGCCGATCGATTTTACAACAAGCGGCAGCTCTAGCCCGTTACACTTTCTACCCACTCTGGGGTCAACAAGCACCCTGTATGTAAGTCTGTGGATGGATCCCCCATCCAACGGAACTCTTGATGCGAAATACATATCTCCGATAGACGCAGTTAGCATCAATTCACAACAGCTGGTGTAAAGCCGGCAGCTTAGATTAGACAAACTAGCTGCTTCCACAGCCAATTCCGTGAGTCTCGTGATCAGGCGGCCACAGACGACCGCATCCTTGCGGCCAGACAAGGTTGTTGGCCTTTGCGCACCGTCGCCGGCAGCTCTAGCCGTTTTTCGGGTCTGTCGCCACGAACGATACGCCTCAACGAGCCGACAAGACCGCTAACAAAATGCTTACTGCGCCGGATATTATGCACAAAGTCCAAAGCGTTTTCACTAGTCCCTGTTCTTTCATTGATGTCCTGCTCAAGATGTAATCGGACAAGTTCTTTCGAACGGAATATGACTTTGAGGGGATTAAGTACCCTTCATTCGTTACCTGCGTGGCCGTAAACAAGTGGCTCTCGGTTACCTTTCCAACAGAGAGCAATACCATGCCATAGTTGACGATATAAGGCAAAGCCGCGATGACCGCAAATAATTCGATTTTTAGCGCTATAGCGCCAACGGCGATAGCGCTACCGATGCAGAGCGTTCCTATATCGCCCGTAAATATGCGGGCAGGATACCTATTATACGGAAAAAACCCAAGGAGTGCCCCCAATAGCGCCGCCAATATCAAAAGTCCCGCGACGCCTCCCGTCGGCGATATCAGCACCATTCCAACGATTATTAATGCAAACGTCACTATGGCACCGCAACCTATCTCCATCCCATTGAATCCAGCAAAGGTGTTAACTGCATTGGCCCCAGCTGTGACGGCAAAAGGCACAATAGGGATCCACGCGAGTCCAAGCCAAAACGTACCTAACAAAGGCACGAGAAGATAGGGGTCGCTCCCCGCAGTCAATATGAGCGCAATGCCAGCGAAATAGCCGAGGAGCGGCTTTTCTTTGGCGCCAAGGTGCATCACGTCATCTAAGGCCCCTACCATAGCTGATATGGTTACCACAAGCAGTGAACACAATATTACCATTAAATTGAGCCCCAAAAAAGCTGCGAAGATCACGGACGTGGCGAACCCTGCGTAGATAGCAAAGCCACCCATCTCAGAGATCTCAGGCTTTTCCACTTTGTGAACGTCAACGCCAAACACCCCGGCAGATTTCATTCTCTTGATAAGCGGCGGCGTCACAACAAACGTGACTACAAATGAAAGCAGAACCGAGACTACAAGCAAAAAGAAGGTATAGCTGTCAATCATCCATAGCCTTACTCTTCAGGTTTCTTTTGTGTTTCGTACTGGCCCGAAAGTACGGACAATCTGAGCTTGCGCCGGATCGAACGTTATTTCCCCTGTTTGGTCAAACATCGCTTGAATCGTCCCGCCAGCGTGAGAGGTGGCGCGTGTTCGCATGCCCATGAACCCTTCCGAAAAAACTGTTAGGTGAGCATAGAAGCTCGTTTTTGACACTTGCGGAGAGATCGTGAGACGCCCTTCTTCGAACAGCTGAACGACTTTGGAGATTATTCGCTGCGATGATTTGCCGTCGTTAAGGGGGTCGCTTATTTTCTTTCCCTGCGCCGTAGCCCTTACGGCTTCAGTCAAGACATCCGGGTGCGGGCTGTTGCCTAGTAACCTATTCCACCCATTTTCAACGGTCTCAATGTAATAGGTGCTATCGGACAGCGTGATGCACGGCGTTTCCAAAATGGCGCTTTCTTTCTGAGGGCCCCCGGAATCGGTGACTAACACATGAGAGTCCATCATCAGTTTTATGAAACCAGTGTAGGCTAATGGATCGATAAGGTGGACATTCTCGCACGATTGCAATTTTTCCATTAGGCCGAATTTGACGAGATGTCTCCTAGTATTTGGGTGCAAGAGCATGACAACGTTGTATTCATCGAGACTAGTCGCCGCTTTCGTGATTCTGCCGAGCGCCTCAGGGCTTCCTATGTTCCACGGCAGCCTAACCGCTACTGCCACAATCGGTCGGTCGTCTTCACAAAGCGCATCGATAGAATCCGCTTTTTGCGCCGTCGGCTTGTAGTCCAAAAGCGCGTCGACGAGAGGATCACCTAAGTAGTGGACGCAATCAGGATCGTAGCACTCTTCAAGCAGGTTTAGGTGGGCCGTACTGCACACAGGAAAAAACAGCGTCGAGCACATTTCGATGACTTTCCTTCTTACATCGCTGTGCAAGTCCCGCAACGACCGATAGCCCGATTCGATGTGGCCGACCGGAATAAAATTCATCGACGATGCAATGGCTGCGCTAAAAGATGAGATTACGTTGCCTTGAACAAACACAAAGTCAGGCCGCGCTGTCTCCAATATATCATCGATCTGATTGATCATGCCGGAGATCTGCTTATTATAGCTCATGTTGCCAAGCGACAGGCCATAATCAGGGTCTCGAAGACCCAAATCTCTAAGCAAGTTCTCATACATTTCGCGGTCAAAATGTTGCCCAGTATGGGTGAAAACGAGTTCCGTATCGGGGTTCTTGTCGACCTCCTTGAGGAAAGAGGCCATTCCTATTAGCTCCGCTCGCGTCCCAATAAAAACCGCAATACGCATGTCTCGTCTCCTCTGAGCTTACGAGCACCATCGCCTAAATAGCTTATCATCTAAAATCAAGCGATCCGCTTCATTGCAGCGTCGCAGATTTCGATTCGATTCTCGAGCCTGGAGGATAAACTCCGGCAGCTACTGCACCCACGCCGAGCGTCGATCCGGGACCAATCGACGTGCCGACGTTTATCATGCTGTTGATGCCTGTGCGCACGTCGTCACCCATGATGACACCAAGTTTCCGCCTACCGGTGTCCGCGCCACCGAGTTTAATACGCTTCTCATCAAAGCGCAGATTGGCGACTGTAGTACCGGCACCGAAATTACAACGCATGCCGATGATGCTGTCCCCGACGTACGACAAGTGTCCGATTTTGCTTTCATCCATTATGATTGAGTTTTTCACTTCGACGGCGTTGCCGATCTTGACTCGATTCCCTATGCAGGCACCTGCGCGTAAGAGGCAGTTGGGCCCGATTTCACATCCTTTGCCGATTATGACCGGCCCGGTAATGTACGCGCCATTTTTTACAACCGAGCCACGCCCGATTCGCACAACACCTTTTAAGGTCGTAAGAGGCTCGACGACCCCTTCGTTCGCGCTCTCGAGCGTCTGCATCAGAAGCTCATTTGCGCTCAACAAGTCCCAGGGCCTTCCTATGTCGATCCACGGCTCCTCAACCTTCGTGAACCCAACGCGGTAGCCCTGATCGATCAGCAATTGTATAGCGTCAGTGATCTCGTACTCGCCCCTTGCCGACTTCCGCGTCTCAGCTATATATTCGAAGATTTCCGGCTCAAAGGCGTAAATACCGAGGTTTGCCAAATCCGAGCGGGGCTCATCGGGTTTTTCCGTTATTCGAACCACAGCGTCGTCAATGACTTCAAGTATGCCGTAGTTGCTCGGTTCTTTCACTCTCTTCGCCGCGATGTGGACTACTCGGTCTGGCGCTGTCTGTGCGAGGAGCTTCAACGTGAGTGAGCTTACCAAGCTATCGCCATTGAGCGCGAGAAAGCGCTCATCCACGAGATCCCTAACTTGGTTAATTGCATCGGCCGTCCCGCATTGCTGTTCTTGTCTGACGTACTCAATCTGGGCTCCGAGGTCCGCTTTATCGAAGTGTGAGCGAATAGCTTCCTCGAGGTAACCGGTTACGATTATTACGCGCAAAATGCCTGCTTCGACACATGAGCTAACTATGCGTTCGAGTATGGGCGTGCCCAGCACCGGGAGCATGACTTTGGGCTGGTTATAGGTCAGTGGGCGCATCCGTGTGCCTTCGCCGGCACCAAGTACGACCGCTAACATTAGATGTACCTCTTCACTATTGCCGACGCTTTTTCATAAAGCCTTTTTGTCATCGCTGCGTCTCTTGCCTCCGCAGTAATTCTTATCTTTGGTTCTGTTCCTGATCTTCTCACTAGTATCCAACCGTCTTCAAAATCAAGCCTTACGCCGTCAACGGTCGTCATCTCAACATAGTCGAGAGAACGCAATTCTTGAGTAATCGCAGCTATTGGATCGTTTTCACTGCTGTAAGCAACTGACCCTCGCAAAATGTGATACTTGGGAAACTGTGCAATCACGTCGGAGATCGATTGCTGACTAGCAATTGATACGATCAGTGCCGCTGCATAGATGCCGTCCGGAGTATAGGAAATGTGGGGAAAAATCCAGCTACCACTACTTTCGCCACCGAAGTCCGCCCCTGCACGTTTGACTTCTTCCGCGACGTACACGTCGCCTACGCGTGTTCGATGAATCGCGCAGGTTAGGACGTCATCAACCATCTGCGAAACGTCGACAGGATACACTGCAATCTTTTTTGCCTCGTTCACACCGAACAACGCGAGCATTTCATCACCAGCTATATACCTGCCACCTCGGTCTACTGCCATCATACGATCAGCGTCACCGTCGTGGGCTATACCGATATCGGCGCGGAAGCTTCGCACAGCTTCAATCAGGAGGTTCAAGTTGCTTTCTATAGGCTCTGGATCTCTTGCTGGGAAAAATCCATCGGGCTGCGCATTCAGTGTAATGACATCGCATCCCATCTCTCTAAGCACATATGGTGTGATGGTCGCCCCTGCGCCTGAGCCGCAATCGACAACCACGCGACAGCTTACATCGGTGAAATGATTAAGGATATCCTTCTTATGGTCATTGATGGCATTGCTGTAGGACGCAATTTTCCCAATAGCGTCCCAGCCGGCCCGCTTACCTCTGTACGCCGGGAGCGATTTTTCTTCGGTGATCAATGACTCGATATCTTCCTGCTGCTCGCTATTGAATGAGGTGCCATCTGGGTTCCACAATTTGATGCCAACGTATTCAGCAGGGTTATGTGAAGCGGTAACCATAACACCGCACTCATAGTTGCGGGCTGCGTGAGAAAGAGTCGGCGTTGAGACGAGGCCGATTCGGGTGACGTCACACCCACAGGCGGTGAGCCCTGAGATAAGCGCATATTCAATCATCTCGCTTGCGATCCGAGGATCTCTACCTATAACGGCAGATTTACATCGAGATCCGACGGCGAGCCCAACACTGAGCGCCAATTCTGAGGTCAGCCTCCTGTTGGCCACTCCACGAATTCCGGAAGATCCAAACATGATAGGCCTCCGTTTTCCAATTTAGTTTACTGGTTAAATGGCACCAAAATTACACTCAGAATCCTCTCCGCATTGAAATTAAATGTTTTGGTAAAACTATAAATCGAGAGGTACGCGTTGAATACTACGTGCGTCGATTAACAGAGTATGCGGCTCACGAACGTAACTCAATGTGGGAATGGTCCAAAGTCAAAAACCCACTCCGAGTGGCTTTAAACTACCTCGTTGTACGTATATGCGGTTTGTTGCCTTCACTGAAAACAAAAAACGCGCTATATCGTTCAATTGGGATCAAAGTCGGCCAGAACGTTTCTGTCGGTTTGGAAGTCACTTTTGACATCTTTTTTCCTGAACTTATAGAAATTGGCGACAACTCCGTCATCGGATATGGGTCGACCCTGCTTTGTCACGAATTCCTGATAAGCAAATGGAAAAAAGGCCCGATCGAAATCGGTAAAAATGTTCTGATAGGAGCAAACTCGACGGTCTTAGCAGGCGTCGTCATCGGAAGCGGAGCTACGATTTCTGCCTGCTCTCTTGTTAATCGAGATATCACCAGCGACGCTCTTGTCGGCGGGGTGCCCGCTCGAGAGATCAGGAGTGAATACACGACGTGAAACTCCGCGATATCTTGGAAAACACGCCACTGTTGGTTGCGATCATACTTATCAACGTCGCGGGAACGTTAGTCGGTTTCTACTACTATTGGGATCAGCTGGTTTCTTCGAGCCCCGTCTACTGGATATTCATCCCCGATTGCCCTCTGTACACGATGCTCGCCGCGGCCGTCCTAGCCGTTTACGTGAGCACGAGGCGCAGTTCCGATATTGTCAATTTCATCACTGCAATCGGATTGGCAAAATACGGCACGTGGACCGTATTCGTCGTCTTAGCGTTCACTGCGTTTTATTTTTCAGTCGACAGCAGTTTTTACTCAGTGCTGGTTCTATTGCATGTCGCGATGGCTGCCGAGTTTATTCTGCCGCTGATGTTAATTCGTCAGTTGCAGCAGAGGTTCATCGCCGTTGCGCTCATATGGTTTTTTGCAAACGATTTCGCGGATTATTTTTTGGGCACTCATCCACCCATACCGGCAAGCGACATCACGCAGATCGCCATTTTCACTTTCCTGCTTACACCAGTCTTCATAATCGTAGCATACGCTGCAGCCAGATTTTTAAATAATAGCAACACATGAGAGTGCTTAGCGGGGGTTGCCAAGCTAGGTCAAAGGCGCAGGGCTTAGGGCTGCGATGTAGAAGTAAGATACCCTGTCTCATAGGAGTTCGTGCGTTCAAATCGCACCCCCCGCATAAACTTTGTTATCCGTGTATTTAGCTTTCTTCTTAACGCCTCGCACGAGATGCTTTTTCAGCGCGCGGATTGAATAGGTAGCTAAGCCCGAATGAAAGATAAATCGGCGATCGTGAAGAAAAAACGATGGGCGGGCAAATGCTGAGACGACGACGAGCATCACCTCCTGATTCGGTGCTAACACGATCTGCGGCTGGATGATCGCATTATGGTAAGAGTAAGAACAGGTCAGCGCTCGGCTCGATTCTGGTTTCGATGCCGTCTTTGAAAAGGCGGACTGTTCCTCCGCTTTCTGAAACGGTTATTGCTATTGCGTGTGTCTCGCGCGTGATCGCAAGCGCCGATATGTGTCGCCCCCCTAACCCCTCTAACTGGATCAATTTTGTGTTTACGTCTAAGTATCTGCCGGCTGATGTGATGATTCCTTTCTCGTCTACAATAAAAACGCCGTCTAGCTGAGCAAATTCTTTGATGGTTTCCCAATGCGAAGGATTCTTTATGTCCCGCATATCTGCGTCGTGTCCCTTGTACGGATTGAGAATAAGCTGATGTGATCTTCTCAGCACTTCATTCGTGTCCCCAACTATGAATGCCGTTCCCACTTTCTTGCCTTCTCTGCCCTCTCTTCCCAATTCAAGAGCCAATCGCAACACCGCTTTTAGCGCCGTTGGATCCACGCGTTCCGCTGTCCTGTCTATTGCCTGCACCGTTACGAGCTGTTTGACGTCACACACAACGATAGACGATAGATCTGCCAGGCATAACACACCAACGATGTATCCCCCCTTTACTACGTCCTGAACATAGGCCGCAGTGGCAATGTCCTGCACAAGCGCGAAATCATTGAACGCTGGGGCGACGATTTTGGTTTTGAGGTCCTGGGTTGCGCTTTCGCTCAGGAGGTCCTGCAACTCTTTAGTGACGCCTTTCGATAGCGAAGAGGTTTCAATAAAAGTCGAAGGGACGTCGCAGGGTACCTCGCTACACGATGCATCTGAGATCACAAAAATATGTGCGGCATCAATCTTTTTTGCCAGCTCATTGGCAGCCTCAGTGATCGCTGTGTAAATTTTATCCATAGAGTCCAATCGCTTCAGGCGTCACTCATGTGTTTCTTTTCTTGACTTAAAAAACTACTTCCGTGTTCGTCTTCACAAAAGCGATTGTGAGCTATTTAGCTATTTATATCTGTTTTACGAAATACCAAGAGATGAAGCACTTTGACGCGGATCTGCACCTACACTCACGTTTCAGCATCGGGACGAGCCCCAAGATGGACCTGCCGCGAATGTGCGAAACTGCTCATCTGAAAGGCGTTCAAGTGCTAGGAACTGGCGATTGCCTTCAGGGCGTATGGCTAGAAGAGCTAGAATCGAGCTTAGAAAAGCGTGGAGACTGTTATGAGATTGATGGAATTGCGTATGTAATTCAAACTGAAGTCGAAACAACGGTCAAAGGGCGTGTTCACCATCTGATATTGTTTCCGAGTTTCTCTTCCGCGCACGAACTCCGCGAAGTGGTGTTGAACAACGGATATTCGAAATTAACTGGTGGCAGACCTCAGCTTAAAATATCGCCTGAGGAACTTATCAGTTTGGTTCATGAAGTCGACGCACTCGCGGGGCCGTCACACGCCTTCACTCCTTGGACATCAATGTACGCCGCTTACGACAGCATCCGTGAGTGTTACGGGGAGAATAGAGATCTTGTCACCTTTCTAGAGCTTGGACTAAGTGCCGACACCAAAATGGCCAGCAAGCTAGCAGAGTTGGATTCGTGCACCTTCGTGTCTTTCAGTGACGCTCATTCCGCAGCGCCAGACAAGTTAGGCAGAGAGTTTACGCGATTCTGCTTGCGACGCCCAAGTTTTCGTGAGATCCGTCGAGCATTTCAAGGCGTCAACGGCCGGAGGGTAGTCCTCAACGTAGGTCTCGATCCACGAGAGGGCAAGTACCATCTGACAGGATGCCGTCGCTGCAAAAAAGCTTACGACCTGGAAGATATCACCGCCGATGGAAACGTGCTAAAAACCTGTCCCGAGTGCGGCGGACCACTCAAAATAGGTGTGAAAGATAGGATACAGCTCCTTGCGCTCAAGAGTTGCGAGGTTCCCTTAGCACAAAGGCCGCCATATATACACGCCGTGCCGCTCTTAGAGATACTGAAGGCTATGAAGCGGTCCAATCCAATGAACGTCAAGAAGATTTATGGCGAACTGATACGGGAATTTGATAACGAAATAAATATTCTAATCGATGCGCCTCTAGGTGATGTGAGGCAACAGCACCCAGAACTCTCTGGAGTGCTTGAACGGTTCAGAAAAGACGCCATCGACTTCGAGTTTGTGGGCAGAGGCGGTTGGTACGGAAAGATCAAAATCTAGTAGCTCTCAGCTTGCCTCTTTCTATTGATGAGGTTCTTTTTTTCATACGCTTCGATGACCGTTTGTGGCGTTAGGCCTGCACTGATCATCGCAGACACTAGGAAGTGCAAGCAATCAATTAGTTCTTCGTGAACGCTGCACCACTTTTCCGCAGACAGCGTGTGTTTTTTCCACCACTTCCTCTCACCGGTGATGACAACGCCCAGCGTGTTGCGCGTCTCATAAGACTCCTGTATCAGATGCCCAAGCAAGGCGACGACGCGGTCTTCTTTGCTCCACTCGTTAAAAGGGGCTCGATTTTGAACGGATTCGTCAAAGCTCGCCTGTAATTCAAAGATCTTGTCTAGTCGGTCCATACAGTGAGTTACATGAGTACGGAGATAATAACGCTGTCGATGCGCCCCCCATAGAAAGCTTGATCTCGCATGAGTAGTGAGTTGAGGAAGGGGCCGCACCGAATCTATGGACAAAAAGCTACGCGAAAGGTTGGTGCTCCTAGTTCTTGTAGCGAGTCTTGCCACAGTTCTCGTTTTTATCTCGTGGCCATTCAAAGACGTCATTGCCATAACGCTGTTGCTCGCGTTCATTCTACAATACCCCACTGCGTGGCTCGAAAAACGCATACACCGACGACGAAGCGCCATTCTGATCGTTATCGTTTCTATCTTCGCAGCCCTCGCGTTCGTATTGCTTGACATCGTTTACATATTATACAGTGAGATCGCTAGTTTATCTGTCTCTTCTGAGAACCTTGACAAGTTGCTCAGCCAGGGTTCCCAAAGTCTAATCACGAGCCTTAGCGCGCGAATAAGCGAGAGTCTCCAAGTAGCAAGCTTACAGGGTAGAATCTCTGACATATTGTCGACCATTCTGAAGGATGTGCTAGCGAGCTCAACAAGCGTCATAGAACGGGTCATTCCAAACATACCGCTCTACGTCGTCGAACTGGTGATCGTGACTTTGCTTCTTTATTATCTCTTGCTGCGCGGAAAGGATTTCTTCGGCGAGATGATCACGCTAGTGCCGGCGGAGTATCAAACCGTCGTAAATCGCTTTCTGGGACACCTGCAACTCATATATTACTCACTCTACGTCGTCAATCTAGGATCCAGTATTGTGAGTGGCATCTTAGCGGCGGTGGGGTATGCAATCCTCGGTGTGCCCTATTTCATTACGTTCGCAATACTCATTGCGATTTTTGGGCTCATCCCCGTCATTGGGAGGGCAATCGTGTACGTACCGCTCACATTGTATTACCTGCTTATCGGAGATCCGATAAAGGCCGTGGTTCTATTGGTTTTTAGTTGGGCAGTGCTTGATCAGCTTACGGGCTTGTACATACTTCCGATGTGGGCCCATCGCACCGGCAGGGTGCCTCAAGCACTGACGATTCTTGCGTTCACGGCTCCCATCTTAGCACTCGGGCCGATTGGCTTCATCATAGGGCCGGCAGCATACGGCCTAGCCCTCGCTTTGTTCAGGACGTACCAAGAGACGCAACAAGAAAAAATGCTGCCGGCGGGTGCTTAGCATGCTATCGGCAAACTTAAGCGGTTACCCAACGCGACCAGATCTCAAAGCTATACGAGAATACGTCCGAGCAGGTGGCGAGAACCCTTTCACAGCAGCGGTCAAAAAGGCGGTTCAGGACCAGCTAAGAGCCGGCGTTGACATCGTTACAGACGGTCAAGTGAGGCAAGTCACTCACCTACTCGCATCCAACGTTCCCGGAATGCTGATGGATGACCACCCGCGAATTGAAACCACAGTGGGGACCCCGCGCAATACAACAACGGAATTGGATTTTATTACTGCTGCGAGAGAATGTGGTGACGCAACGCATGTCAAGGCAGTATTGCCAGGCCCGTTCTCATTTGCCGCCAGCTGCGTATTAGACGCGAAAGCACCGTACCGATCGAAACACGACGTGAACTTGCTATTTGATATTGCATCTGTGCTTCGCTACGAAATCGATGCGCTCAGAGAGAACCACGCAAGCTTGATCCAAATCACAGAACCCATCGAGATCGTGCGTGACATTGACGTATTTTTAGACCTGCTGTCGGTACTGTTTAAAAGGGTGAAAACGCCCGTTTGTCACTTCGAAGGAAACGTGAGCAATGTGTTTCCAAAGCTGTTAGAAGCGAAAATTGCGGTCATTTCCTTTGACGTTGTTGATTTCGCCCAGAATAACGCGACGGTTAAATTTAAAGAACTTCTTGAGGTGCACGAAAAAGTAGCATGTGTGGGATGTGTAAATTCATCAAAGGCTCAAGTAGAGTCAATTGAAGCTCTCGAGAAGCGGGTTGGCCCGTTTATTGATGCATTTGGGCAAGAGCGCGTTTGGATTGCTCCGAGTAAAACGCTCGCCAATTTGCCTCGGTTGGCTGCCTTTGATAAACTGAGGCAACTTGCAGTAGTACAACTACGCATGGCAGCCAGAGCTGAATAATTACCCTCTGCCGAAGGTTACAGGTCTGATCGCAAGAGAAATATAGCCTCCATCCCATCTAAGTCTTGGAGTTGATAATGTGCTTAGCGTTAATGAAATCTCTATGGGAATTGTTGAAGAAATGTTGGATTACACGGAAGAACTGAAGATAGAGGCGCTTGAGCTTGACAACGGTTCCACGGTTATTGACTGCGGCGTTAATGTTGAAGGCGGCTACGAAGCTGGCGAGATGTTTACCGAAATATGCCTCGGCGGGCTCGGATCTGTCAGGCTCACCGTGCAGACATTGAAGAATACGCCCTTAGTGTTTATTCAAGTTTTTACAGACCATCCCGCTCTTGCCACGCTTGGATCTCAGAAAGCGGGCTGGTCGATACGGGGCGATAACTACAGCGCAATGGGTTCAGGACCGGCGCGAGCTTTGTCGTGCCAGCCGAAGAAGACGTACGAACTCATAGACTACGAAGATGATTATGATTTTGGGGTAATCGCACTAGAATGCGACCATTTGCCCGATGAAAAGGTTGCTGACGAGATCGCCGAGCAATGCAACCTTGAGCCTTCAAAATTGACACTTCTTAACGCGCCGACGTCATCAATTGTCGGTACCGTGCAAGTGGCTGGTAGAGTGGTCGAAGTCGCCGTTTACAAAGCCGCAGAACTCGGATATGACACACTACAAATAATGAGCGCAGCCGGTTCGTGCCCGATCGCGCCCCTCACCAAGGATTCACTTCGAGCGATGGGCATGACGAACGACGGCATAATCTACTATGGAAATGTCTTCATGACGGTCAAGAAGTACGACGACGTATTCGAAAAACTGCCCTCGGAAACGTCCCCGTCCTATGGCAAGCCGTTTTACCAAACCTTTAAAGACGCAAACTATGACTTTTATAAGATAGACAAGTTCATGTTCGCGCCTGCCCAAGTCACGATCACGGATGCGCAATCAAATAACACGCTCAAGTTTGGCCGATTGAACGAATCGGTGCTCGCGGAATCATTTGGGATATAGACTAGCGCGTCTTGTCTGCGTGGAAGTAATTTCAAACGCTTAGAATAGTTCCAACACCCTTGCTCTTGCCTTCTCTAAAAATGAATCTCTGACCTGTGTATACGTGATACGGCCGATATTTGAACCGGATCCTTACTGTCCCAGACTCGCCGGCCATCATGAACTCACGCTCAGGATCAAAGGTCACGCTCTCTGATATAGTTTCGACGTGAATCACAGGTTCATAACCGCGTCCGATCCTCGTTGGGTGGTGCAAAATATATACTTCACTGACAAATTCCCTCACCGCAGCGGGCTTTTTTCGCGCTAGAACCATGCCTCGCTCAATGTCGTGAGGCTTAACGCCCTTAATGGCAAGCCCGACGATATCGCCGGCCGAGGCTTTTTCGACGTTACAGTGGTGCATTTCAATCGATTGGATCTTCACTCGCCAGAACGCAGCGTCTTTTGCGGGGCCCAGATAGAGCGTGTCGCCAACAGCAACGGTGCCACTCTTGATCGTGCCGCTGGCTACGGACCCAACGCCAGTTATCTGGTAAACACGGTCGATGTACATCTCAAAGTCCCTATTCTCAGTCACGTTCCTTTTTGGCAGGCGCTTGAAAAGCTCGTCCAAGATTTCGATACCATCAAGTGTCACAGGAGAAGTTCGTATAATCGGCACGAGCAGCCCTTGCGCGACCTTACCGCAAATCTTCTCGACCCCGTCGACCGCTTTCAATTTGTAAGGCACTCGGCCGACGACCCGTAGGATGTCGTGGATCTGAGATTCGACCTCTTGTATAGCCCGCTCACTAACTCTATCGATCTTGGTTAATGCGACAATGGTGGGAAGTTCCATTGCGAGTAAGATTCCTAGATGTTCCTTCGTGACGTGGGTTACACCATCGTCAGCGGAGACGACTAGAAGGCCGTAATCGAGCTTTGGCCCGACGATTCCCCTGATGGTAGTTCTGAGCCACGGTTCGTGCCCCACAGTATCGACAAACGAAACTAGCTTTGCGGAATTTTGAACGACACCTGCTCGTTCTCTCTTGCTAAGTGGGTTCTTCAGTCGGATGACGCGCTCGTTGAAACCGTAAACTACGTACGATAGATCTGCTGAGAGTCCTCTCTCTATTTCGTGGGGCTTGACGTCCAGATACAGTCTCGTTTTTCCTGCCCCATCATCAGGAGTGCCGCTTACAATCGTGCCCACTAAAGTGCTTTTGCCGTGATCTACGTGGCCCGCAGTTCCAACAAGAATATGTTCTTTTTCTGAGTGCTTGTTTTTGATAGTTAGTAATCCGATATGACCTCCCTTGACCGCATATTCTTCTAGCCCACACACGTGCGCACCAACGTCGTGAGCGATGGCGTGCAAAACCTGCACAGACTCATCTAGCTGCGGCCTGGAAATACCTTTGAGATAGCCTGAATCGGTAATCCCTACAATGTATCGTGCTTTCCCATCAGCTTGCAGGAGTTTGCACTTCATTTGACACGCGAGAGTTTGCCGGCGCTCTCCCTTAAGATGAGTTTCTCGTGTCAAGAACTCCTTAAACTCGAGCCCGACCCCTTCACCGTCGCCGGCGATTGCAGTCAATTTTTCAAAGCCTGAAACCATAAGATGCTCGATTCACTAGGTGTTGTCATAAAAAATAGCTCTATCGATCAGTCGCTACCGAGCTGCAACATTGAACAAGTCACAGTTTGTCATCGAGTGAACTGGCCTGCGTAACTCGGCTTCTGCCCTAGGCGCCTCGCGGCAGCATTCATGAAAGCCCGCCAGGCTGAGTTGCGCTACTCAGTCGCAGTTGTGTATCTCAAGATGTACATCGGCATTCCGCGAAAATTGATCAAGCTTAGTCGCGTATCCTCGATGACCTCAGACCCGAGCGGTTTAATGAGCGTATCCGCACCTATTTGCTCAGATAGCTCAATTATGCTTCGCTGAATCTCTATTGGGGGCCGAATGGCATAAATCAAACTAGCCCCTCGATACAGTTGCAGATCGGGACGCGTGACATCGTCTTTGACGTAAATGGGCTTCAAGCGACAATCGATTGCGTCAATTTCAAGGATGTCCGTTGCTGTAACCTTAAACCTGGAGCGAAGCGCGAGAGCGACTCGCGAATATCTCCCGCTTCCGACTTCGACTAACGCTGTCGAGTAGTTGTTTCGTATAAACTCTGGGAGTACTTCCGCGCAGCGGTCAGACATAGCCACAGCCTTTAATTATTCTTTGTTAGCATATACATATTCCGCGTCGACAGGCCGCCGCCAGGAGGTGTTACTTGTCCTTAATTCGTACGTTCCGCCCGTCAGATTTTGAACGGATCATAGCGATTGAAAAAGAGGCTTTTGGCGAATACAACCCGATATTGTTTATGGCGGCATACGAAACGTTTCCTGACGGTTTCCTTGTTGCGGAAGAAGACGGTCACGTAGTTGGATTCTTGACCACCGTAGTAGTAGCTTTATTTGACGTGAAAATCCTGTCAATAGCCGTAGATAAGAGGTGCCAAAGCAAGGGGTTTGCATCAATGCTGCTAAAAGCTCTCTTCCAAGTCTTGCGCGCAAAAGGAATCTTACGACTCCTCCTTGAAGTGAGGCTGAGCAACATTCGCGCTCAGAAATTGTACTTATCGCTCGGCTTCGATCTGGTCAAGGTTATTTCTGCTTATTACCAAGACGGCGAAGACGCCTATTTGATGGAGAAATTATTAGTTAACTAACTATCGTAATCTTATCATCTCGGTTCGTGCGGCAAGTTCTTCCATTCGTGCTGAAATCCTGCCTGTACCAGAGAACTCCTCGGAGTCCATCACACATGCGAGTTCATTGCCAAGCACGAAGATCGCGTGCTTATGCTCAGCCTTGCTTCTGTGTATGTGCATCGGGCCGATATGGAGCGAAGCGTATCGCTCAAATTCACCGTTACAACACGTGTGTTCTTCAAAATAGTTTTTGACGCGAACTAACAGTGTATGTAACTGAATAAGTTCCTCTTTATGCATGGGCCATACCTCGGTGTCGTTAGACAGTGAAAGGTTGAAATCAACTGGTATAAAGTATTTATGTAGGAATTGCGCTTCCTAAAAAAAGTATTTAAATGTGTCGCGAGCGCAATTCTAAAAATAGATAGACAAAAAGTTGGAAACGGAGCTGGTCAAATTAGCTCCGCAACTAAAAGATTATTGGATATCTTCAACAGTGAGTACTTTGACTGAAAGCGGCCTTTTAACGACATTGCCGATTTTGACGCCTATTAGATAATTAAGCTCTTTTTCTGCCGCAATATCAAGAATACGCTGAGTGATAACCCCATCAAAAATGACACTCTTGACTAGGCCATCTGATTCTTTCAGAGCGCTTACGAGGTTCCGCACTTCTACCTCTTTTAAAACTTTCCCCTCTGCGTCGAGCAAAAACGCATTCAGCGTGCCGTTCAGCGCCTCTACGTAGTTTCTGAAGCTGCTTTCGATCGGAGACGGCTCGCTGGCTTCAACAGGCGCAACGCGCGGCGCTGGCTCTGGCTTATTTCGAGTAGTTTGCGAAGGCTTTTTCTTATTCTTTTGTTCGAGCACCTGTTCGATGGGCAGTTTGTTTCTTAACGCCTTTACGATCTCTTTTTGAGACAAATCTTCAACGCTCTTGCCCTCAGGCGCATACGCGACGTAATCGACGTCAGCGGTTTGCAGGAGCTCCTTGAGGATTAACTCGCCCCCTCGGTCGCCGTCCAAGAACGTTGTGACGGTCTTCTTCTTGCTCAGTTCAATCACAGCCTTAGGCACGTTCGTCCCTTCAACGGCTATGGCATTCTTGATGCCGTACCTGAGCAGAGTCAAAACATCGGCTCGTCCTTCAACGATTAGTATCGCGTCAGAATCCTGAACGTTAGGACCGCACGGGAGTTTTTCTTTACCATAGAAGACAAGTTCGTCGACTCGCACAGCCTGCTTTACCGATTCAGTGAGCTCTTGGCTCTCTGGCAAGCTTTCATCAAACTTTTCAAGAAGTATGTGCTTCGCCTGATCAACGATCTGACGTCTCTTCGACGCTCTGACATCCTCGATCTTACTAACGGACATTTTAGCGACGCACGGTCCCACACGATCGATGGTCTCCAGCGATGCCGCTAGTATGGAAGTTTCAATCTTATCGAGAGAGGAGGAAATCAGGACGTATCCGTCGGACTTGCCGCTTTTGGAGCTTATGTTTACCTCAATGCGTCCTATCCTGCCTGTCTTTTGGAGCTCTCTGAGATCCAAATCGTCTCCAAGCAACCCCTCCGTCTGTCCAAATATCGCTCCTACTACGTCTGGCTTCTCTACGACGCCGTCTGTATGGATGTCAGCATAAATAACGTATTTTGTAGTGTCAGAATTTTGCATTACCGTCAACTCCTTAGAAACTGCAGAAGTTGTTGAATAAAGGATCCAATAACAAGCCGTCGGCTGTTTCTACAGTCGCACTTCGTGAATTTGCAAGCATCAGCTCGCAATTATGAATGTAGGGTTAATGTGACCTTTTTCAGTTGATATTTTGACTCGCTAATAATTAAAACTACCGATGTGTAGCGACAAGCGCTACGACTTCTTTGTGCTAGCGGCACTATTTTCTATCGCCTGGTTAATCACCGACAGAACTTCAAGGACGGTGGTATTGGACAATAACACCACTTTCTGACTGCTCGTGTGACCGGAAACCAAGTGCACCTCTTTCGCAGGCTTGTTGAACAAAGCCGCCAGGTATCTGACGAGCTCCTCGTTCGCTTTTCCCTTCTGCGCGGGCTCGGTGAGCTTGATAAGTATAGCGCGCCGCCACCCATCGTACTTCCCAACGCCTGCGTATCGCGAACCTGGCGTAACCTTAACGCGAATCGAAACGCCTTCTGGTACGGCCCTAAGTGCGCCTTTAAGCTGCATCAACGGGATGAAAAGCAGAAATATTGGTCTTTGCCCTGACGCACTAACTCCGAAGGTTCACTCTCTTGAAATCTTCGCTGTCCCCTTCAGTTACCCTCGTGCCAGGGCATGATGCGACCTTTGCCATTACGGGGTTGTCTTGCTATCATCAAAGGGCGTTCGCCAGAAACTCAAACAAGGACCTATACGTAACGGGTATCTTTCGCTCTCATATGCACTGATAATCATCCAAACACACACGTGATACGTTATACCAGTCCTCTTAAGAGCGCTCATTTGTATAGTGAAGATGCTATATATCGCTTTCCTCTGCGAAAAAAACAATTCGCTAACGTCCGACTGTCGTGCATCGATGGCATTACTCAAGTGTCTGAGCGAAAGCTCTGCGCATCAACACATGCACGTGCAAAAGGACGCTTTGAGAGGGCGCTGCGTAAAAAAGAACGATGCACCGGCGTGAAAACGCAGGTCGATGTTTATATACAATCACATCGATACATATAAACTAAGAGCATGTTTGACCCGTACCGTCGCCCCATCAAGAGTCTGCGCATTTCGGTGACTCGCAAATGCAATCTCAACTGCATATATTGTCACGAAGAAGGAGAGCTATACAGTGCCCACCCGTATGAGATCTCTGTGCCTGAGATAGCCAAAATCGCTCGACTCTGCTATAATGAAGGAGTCACCAAAGTCAAGTTTTCAGGCGGAGAGCCACTGCTGCGCAAAGATATTCGCGAAGTCATCGAGGCATTGCCTCCATTCGAAGACATTTCAATGACGACCAACGGTCAACTCCTCAGTGAGCGGATCGGCGATATACAAGGACTTGATCGGGTAAACGTAAGCTTGGATACGCTAAACGCAGCCACCTACAAGAAACTGACCGGGGGGAAGATCGAAAACGTTTTGAGAGGAATCGACGCAGCCCTTGAAGCAGATCTAACGCCTGTCAAGATAAATATGGTCGTGATGGACGGGATAAATGACCATGAGATCGGGGATATGATAAGGTACGTGCAAGGAAAAGAGATGGTTTTACAACTGATCGAACTAATGGACTTCAAGCATCGCCCGGAGTTACGAGCGTCTAATCTAAGGCTCATAGAAAGCACGCTCGAAGGGCTGTCAGATAGAACGACCGCAAACACCTTGCACAATAGAAAGAAGTTCGAGATCAACAACGCCGAAATTGAAATTGTTCGCCCTATAGATAATACCGAGTTTTGTATGAACTGCAACAGGCTGCGAGTCACATCAGACGCAAAGCTTAAGCCGTGTCTTCTCAGAAACGATAACCTCGTGGATGTGCGAGAAATCGACAAGTTGTCAGACGAACGCGCTTTGGAACTTATTATGAGCGCAGTCACAAGGAGGGAGCCATATTACAAACCAAGTTTCCTTGGCGGAGCTTATAGTCGACGGAGAGCGGGTACCTACTAACCAGTTCGTCCAAGATGTTTTTGCCGGAATAATCAGCGGGGTGCTCTTGTCTATTCACGGCGTCAGGGACGACTGGAAGCTCGCAGAAGTGAAGATAACGCGGGCTGATTAATTTTCTTTATGGACTTAAACTCGCTCATCGAAAAACTCGAAGCCATCGCGCCACCTGAACTTGCCGAGCCGATAGATGATGGGCGAATAGGGCTTATAGCTCGCGGACGAGACGAAGCAAACTCGGTAGCTGTTGCCTTGGATCCAACAGCGAACGTGATTCAAAAAGCGGTTCATACCAAGGCCGATATCCTTATCACGCATCACACGCTAATTTGGAGTCCTATCACTAAGGTTCCTTTGCGTATTCAAAAACAGCTAACGCTAATCCTAGAGCACGATTTGTCATTTTACGTCTTGCATACCAACTACGATGCGGCGCCTGGAGGAGTCAACGATGTGTTGGCGAAACTCGTAGGATTGCACGACATCGAACCATTTGGCCTCGGAAGAATGGGTACAATCGATCCCGTCAGCACGTTAGATTTTGTTAAGCACGTAGCGCAAAAACTTGGTACACACGTCCAGTTCACAGGGGAGGGCATCGTCGAAAAAGTCGCCGTGATTGGCGGCAGCGGCTTTGAAGCAACTGAGGAGGCAATCGCAGCTGGCGCTGACGCACTTCTTTCGGCTGAGCTGAAGCACGACGCTATTCGCTGCGCAGAAGGGCGTCTTTCTTTGATTGACGCCACGCACTATGCGACTGAAGCGCCAGCAATGCAAATCCTAGCGCAACGGTTAGGCGGCGAGTTCATCGACGATAGGCCGAAGCTTTTGGGCCTCATCTACCAGCACCAATGACCAGACATTGCCAACGCGGACACATATGAGCAAGATAGGAGAAGAACCTTTGTTTGCCGATGCCTTTAAGCAACAAATCGAGCGCGAATACGGAAATCGAGGAAAAAAGGGACTTGAAATAGCGGAAGACGGGCGCGTCAAACACTATAAAGACTTTTATGTTGTTGTGGGAGAGGCCGATGAGTACATTGTCGAAGACGCTGTGTGCACCTGCAAAGATTTCTTGTTCAACGCTTCACGAAATATCACGAAATGCAGCCACATGATCGCTGTCGAAATCGCGAAACAGAAAGGCCTAGTTGATTTTGTTAACGCGTGGTATCAGGACGTGCTACCCTTGCCGTGATGATGCCTCATCCGACGGCTCGGTCTTTGCCTAGCAGCTCACGTCGGGGAGGTTATCTCCCGTTTGGAGATAGGCGATCATTTGTTTCTTCATGCTTAGTGCGCGCGCGGCAGCCAAATCGACCCGGGCACGCATTTGTTGTATTTCTCGATCATCTGCGTGTTCACCGACCACTTTCTTTACGGGCGTATAGGCTGATTCGCGAAACTTCGGCGTGATCGTGAACCGCTCACCATCACGGAGCGCTTCCGCGCCGCTACCTGACTCAACGTGGCCAACTTCATCGACCTTTATAACGCCGTTTAGGGCGGTTTTTATTTCCGCTTCCAGCTGAGCCGGGGCAACGATGAGCAATGAATCAATAGAGACGCCCATATAATCGATCTGCAAATCGTCGAGCATGGTCAACACGGTGGGATCGATGAGCCGCCTTATCTTCTCCTCTTCCAAAACGAGTTTCACCTGCGCCGTTTTTGATATTTCCTCTGCGTCTCCTCGTATACCGCCGTTCGTAACATCAGTCATCGCATGTATCTTGGTCACGAGACCATCTTGGAGCAACCTATCGCACGCGTGAAGAAACTTCAGGTTCAACGTTTCCTTTACCACGTCTGAACGCCCATTATACAGCGCTGTAGCTGTTATAGTTCCGCCGCCAGCGCCTTCGGTCAAGAGAATAACGTCGTCTTCGCGAGCACTGATCCGCGCCGTCAAGTCTTGATTGCTCGCTACGCCGACGGCACCAACGCAGCCCGTCAGTCGGTCGCCGATCACAACGTCACCGCCAACCCGCAACGTGCTTCCCGTGACTAACGGAACATTCATGACGTCCGCTACTGCCCCGATGCCGGCTGTATAGTCGAACACCTTCGATACATCCCCGTCGTCAGCGAGGTGAATGTCGGAAAACAAGGCGACCGGCTGTGCGCCCATGACATAGATATCCCTCAAGGATGCGCGTGTAACGTGGAATCCCGCGAGAAACGGGAAGTCGCTCAAGCGCGAATGCATGCCGTCTACTGTCACCACTATCAGGTCACCTTTTGCTCTGACCACTCCGGAATCATCAAGCTGATCAGAGCCGACGATCGCGCTCGTTTTTCCGATGATCCCAGCTATTTTTTCGTGCAAATAGAAATCGCCGGACCCCCGTGAGCCGACTCCGAAATTACCCATCGTGACCCCAGATCGTTCCCTTTTGCAGAGAGTGCGCTCCGCTTCCTCGACAACCGCTTGAGATATGCGCACTGCGGAATCAAGAGGAATGTCGCGGACCTCTAGAATTCGCTCGGCAAGCGTGCGCTCTATTTCTTCTTTGGCTAAGCCTCGCCTTAGGGCTCCTTTAGCGTAGCCTTCAAGATCCATCAGCATATCTCCACAAAGTTCTTCAACATCTGCAAGCCAGCTGAAGAAGACTTTTCTGGATGAAATTGCGTTCCAAAAACGTTTCCGCTCGCAACGACAGCCGCAAATTCGGTCCCATAGTTCGAGGTTGCTACCGTATGTTCTCCGGGCTCAACATAATACGAGTGAACGAAATACGCGTATGCGCCGTTGGCACCGTGGACCAAAGCGTTCTCTTTCACCACGTCCAAGCGGTTCCAGCCCATGTGGGGTATTTTGAGCCTCTCTGAATTGGCCCCGAAGTTGAACCGCTTGACGTGACCTGTGAGGAGATTTAAGCCCTCGACCGGCCCGCTTTCACGCTGACCTTCATCGCTCGCGGTCAGCAACATCTGCATCCCTAAGCAGATTCCTAGCACGGGCGTACCTTCGTCCACGGCACGCAGTAGCGCCCTTTTTTTATCTTTGATGTTGCGCATGCCGCTCTTGAATGCCCCCACTCCTGGAAGCACCAAGCCGTCTGCCCTTGCGAGCTGACTGACTTCCGAAGTGACTTCCGTCTGCGCCCCTGCCCGTTCGAGGCCGCGCGTTACGCTTCTTAAATTGCCGAGACCGTAATCAATTATAATAATTCGTTTCATAACCGTAGGCGTGAGCGAAGCCGTCGATATCTCGTGTAAGATCCACTTCAGTGATATGTGTCCTAATGTATATATTAGGTCCTTCCCGGACTTGCAGGGCCTTCGCGAACGTCGGGATAATTGCGCGTTCAAATTTACCAGCGCGCGCATTGAAGGACTTTGAATCGCGCTGGCCGATTCAGCGCAGCCTGTCCGAATCAAAGCGACCTTCCTAGGGCTGCTTTCGCGTTGTTTCAGACGTAAACGCGCGTATTAAGCGGCAGTCAGTTTAATATACAGCTACAGTATTGGTGTAAATAATGCCAGATGACGTAACCCCTGTGGAGGTCAAAGGGATATACATGGTCAGCACGACCACTGGGCATACGCCAGTAGTATTGTTGACCGACGACGGACACCGCTTCCTTCCGATCTATATCGGCATCTCAGAAGCAATCTCAATCAATGCAGCCCTGCACGGAGAGGTGCCGTCACGCCCAATGACACACGATTTAATAATGTCGATACTCGAGAACTTCGACGCGAGCATCGTCACCGTGGTCATCGACGACGTCGACGAAGGAATCTACTATGCCCAACTCTCTATAAAGGTTAATGGGACTGAAAAACAACTGGATGCCCGTCCCAGCGACTGTATTGCGCTCGCGATTCGAGCAGAGACCTCGGTGCTGATAAGGCGCTCCATTCTGGACGATGGAGCAATAAGCAAAGACGATCTCGATATCAAAGAAATGGATTTTTTCTTTTAAAGCGTAATATTCGCCACCTTCCTCGGCACGTTTATGTAGCATCGAAACTTTCGTTTATTAATGCAGCTGCGATGCTTTTTGCTTGATGTCGACTACATCACGTTGGACGGTCGCGCAGTCATTCGCCTGTGGCTTAAAGACGATCTTGGTCGTAATATCATCGCCTACGATACTAATTTTGAACCCTATTTTTATGCGGTAACGGACGACGCGGATGCCATAATGTCCGTAGCATCGATGCGGTCTGGTGAAGAAGTCAAGCCAAATCGCGTCGAACGAGTCGTACGACGGGATTTTGGAGAGCCCGTCACTGTGCTCAAAGTGTACGTCGATCACCCGCAACACGTGCCGATATTGCGCGAAAAGGTAGCCGAGCTTGGCGTGAGTGTCAGGGAAGCAGACATCCTGTTCGCCGTCCGCTACATAATCGATCGCGAACTCGTGCCCATGGATCAGGTTCTGTTGGAAGGGCGTGAACGCGCGGATCCGCATTTCTCCTTCGCCATAGATGTCGACCACATAGAAGCAGAACAGCATCACACGAATCCCGATCTCAAAGTAATGGCCTTCGACTGCGAGATGCTAAGCCACGGCGGCGTTCCAATTCCGAACAAAGACCCTATCATCATCATTTCCATAGCGACCGGAGCTGATGAGACAACCTTCCTCTCGGTTGGCGAAGACAAAGATGATAAGCGGGTCATCGCCGATTTCATCGCCTTTATTCACGAATATGACCCCGACGTTATCGTCGGCTACAACACTGACGAGTTTGATTGGCAATACTTGAAAACGAGAGCAGAAAAATTCAAGCTACACTTAACAATCGGAAGGGACGAGAGTCCGGCCAAGTTCAGCGCCGGGGGTGGCGTGAAAGAGGTCAGGATCTTCGGACGCAGCAACGTCGACTTGTACAAGGTCGTAAAACGGGACATCAGCGAGCTCAACGTCAAAACGTTGGACAATGTTGCCGACTACATGGGGGTCATGCGCAAATCGGAGCGCGTGCAAGTGCAGGGTTGGGACATGGCGCGGTATTGGAACGATCCTGAGCTTAGGCGGGTTCTTTTTGATTATTCCAAAGCCGATGTGGTGAGCACGTGGGGGGTCGCAGAGCGGCTGCTCCCTCTTCAGTTTGAATTTGCGCGGATCGTAAGACAGCCGCTCGACGACGTATCAGGAATGGGGAGGGGACGGCAAGTCGAGTCACTTTTGGTTGCTGAGGCGTACAAGATAAATGAAATTGTGCCGGCAAAAGGAGGGGGCTCGGGCAGCTACGCCGGAGGCTTCGTCCTCTTTCCAAAACCCGGCGTGCACGAAGACGTCCTTAGCCTCGATTTTTCGTCTATGTACCCTTCGATAATGATTAGCTACAACATTTCGCCGGACACCGTTATGTCGCCAGATGAGACGTCTACGGAATTCTACGAGGCCCCAGAGACGCAATATCGATTTAGGAAGCACCCCGATGGATTCTTCAAAATCATCCTTACGAATTTAATTGAACGAAGAAGAGCGGTTAGAGAGCAAATGACTCACACCGACAAGGGTTCACGCGATTTTACTGCCCTTGATGTTCACCAGAACGCAATCAAGATCCTGACAAACGCGTTCTACGGCTATACTGGATGGCACGCGGCGAAGTGGTACCGCAAAGAGTGTGCTGAAGCAACGACAGCGTGGGGACGCACTATCATACAGGACGCGGCTGAGCGTGCTGAGAAGCACGGTCTCGAGGTGATCTACGGAGACACTGACAGTCTATTCGTAAAGCTCAAAGAGGCTTGATTTGCAGCTAGCGGCCAACTAAGGCGCTAACGCGCAGTCGAGGAGTGACTTGTGCCGTTTAATATTACTACAAAACTTTTCACGGCTGATATGAGCGACAGGGAGCGGCCTAATGGCATCAGAGCTGATAGATAGAGTCCGCACACTTATCGAGGAGCTTTCGACAATTTATCCAATTCGGCTTGATGTGCATGAGCACTACAAAGCTATCTTCTTTACCGAGAAGAAGAAGCGCTACGCTGGGATTACCGAAGATGGGACTATTGTTGTCCGAGGTCTTGAAGTTCGGAGAGGCGATTGGTGTGCACTCGCAAAGGAGCTACAATCCGATGTTATCAAAATCATTCTTGAGAGGCGAGAGCCTGGAGCCGCTGCAGAACTGGTAACGAGTACTATCAAGAGACTTAGAGCCGGTGAGATTCCGTTAGCAAAGCTCATAATTTACAAAACGCTTACAAAAAAGATAGCTAGCTATGAATCCGTCCAAGCTCACGTAAGGGCAGCAAAGCGAGCAAAAGAATACGGCCTTTCCGCCGACGTTGGCGCGAAAATTGCGTATCTCGTTATGAAAGGGTCTGGATCGATAGGAGACAGATCTTATCCGGCTGAGATTTTTACCCAGGAAGGCGACAAAGTGGTTGACACGGATAAACAACAGCGAGAGATAGACGTCGAATATTATGTTAAGCATCAAATTCTTCCGGCCGTCGGAAGAATACTAAATTACTTCGATTACGACGATTCAGAGCTGGAAGGACAACCATTCCAGAGTACGCTCGGTCATTTCTGAAGATCATTTATAATCTTTTCATAGCATGCCGCAAAAGTGCGTTCCACGTCGGACTCCGGGGCACAAAATTCCTATCGTCATTTGGCTGCGATCTCTCGGATTTTAGTGTGGAACCTTTCTGTTACGCTCCCCAGGCTAGCGTCAGAAGACGGAGCAAGAGACGGTAATGCTCCGCTTATTCGCGTCGATCAATCAACGGCATCGCCTTTTTTTCAAATGCGAAACTTTTTATAATGATTATTAATAGTGATAGAAAGATTCAGATGATCAGCCACAGTCAAGCGTCAGAAAGCGCCACGTTCACACTTTTTGGAATAAACCCAGAAAAAGGCCGCTGGATCTTCGGTGCGCTCGGACTGGCGATGAACATATGTCGGGGCAGCATACGCTCGTGGAGCTTTTTTGGACGGCCACTGCGAAACCTTTGGTCTATCGATGCAACCGTCAGCTTATTGCCATCTATCTTGTTTCTAGTGTTTTTCGCCCCTTTGATGCATTTTCTGGAGGGCCCCTCGACCAATGCGGGCCCTTGCAGATTAAACAGGTACGTGATGAAAAAAAATTCAGGAGAGTAAACGTATGACAAACGAATCAGGAGAGATCGACGTCACCCATGTGAAGAACCTGGACGTGACCGCAAACCCGGCGGCGCTCGGGCTGACCGCCTTCGGGATAACGACCGTCCTTCTGAACTTAGGTAACGCAGGGTACTTTGGG
>Ga0116111_1000153_pt1 | contig 60231 bp, 64 predicted proteins | sample June2015DPH_8_10_FD_89720 | JGI IMG/M metagenome (GOLD analysis project Ga0116111, IMG submission 89720) | Peatland microbial communities from SPRUCE experiment site at the Marcell Experimental Forest, Minnesota, USA - June2015DPH_8_100 | ecosystem: Environmental > Terrestrial > Soil > Wetlands... | reverse complement strand
GTAAGTCGACTGATTTGCCGTGGCGCCGCTGAACGTTGCGTAAGCGGATGGTAGGCTACCTCCCCTCGCCGTGTACAGTTGTGAGAGAACCGTCCCTGGAGGAACAGTCATCATAGTGGTAAAAGGCTGGACGATTAGGACGGGGACGGAGCTCACAACTTCCACGAACGGGACGACTGCAATGTATCTCCAAAGGAAACCGCTTCCGGCCGGGGACTCCTGAAAAGTGATAGAGAGACTCACGGCATTGGCAGGTACGTTGAAGTCGACTTCGTGCAACCCGTTTGCGTTGATAGGGGAAGAGGAATTTACTTTCTGAACAACACCCTTCACGACCATAGTTGCGTTGTCTATCGTAGGGGTTGACGTAGACAAAAGCTCCACCACTGTGGACCGAGTCAATGAAAGTGACCTTGCGTTGATAACACCGTCCACAACAGCTGTCCCCGACCCGTAGAAGTCGTACACTGGACTCACGTGGACCTGCACGACAACACTCACTGTGTTGGTGGCTTGGGATTGTCCTCTAACCGAGGCGGAGGGAAGGAGTAGGACCAGGACAAGGAGCGCCGCAGCCAGAGCCCCCAGAGCGGAACGTCTTCTAAGAGACATGTTATACCATCAACTGCCAAACCGAGATGATGTCAGACCCATTCTCGACCCGTACTCGTCTTACGAGGTGCCTCTGCTCGAGCTCCATCAACGTATCGGACGGTGAGCGCGCGCGCGCGATAGGGCTTGAGAGGGAGACCCCAATGTCCTCGGAATCGCGAGATTGTACTCGCATTTCGTCATTTGCAAGGTCCAGTGATGTCCCGGCGTGGTTCTTTCTCGCCAGAAGGAGAGATAGGGTCGACCAGGAGCTCTGGGGCTGGACCGATGACAGGGTCAGGAATCGGTCAAGACGCTCGTCTCTCTTCGACGCCCGGGCAAGAAACCATAGCATCACTCCAATCGACGATGCGACGAGCAGGAACGGGGTGACGAAGACCGCACCATCGTAGGTCCTACCGAGGAAATTTGTCCAAGTCGAATAGGAGACTTCGGCGTTGACCAACGGGAGCCAGAGTGTCTTTATGTCTCCAAGAAACAGAGACGAGTCGGCTGTCACATTCGAGTTCTTGAAGACTCTCACGAATCCCAAACCAACATAGTACTCCCGGAAAGACCCACCGTTCACGAAAAGCATCTGCGTTTTCCCCTGGTAGGAGAGCATCACTCGACCTGAGGTCGTGTAAGCGGTAAGGTATCCCTGATAGGGCCCGTACTGCATGAAATCGTTTGAAATCCTGTTCCAGCCAGCTACCTCACCTCCACCCGGGGCACTCGACACAGGCAGGCCTGCCGCTACTTCATAGTACGCGGTGTAGTTCTCTGTCTCGGGATGAACAAGGGGAACGTACACTTTGACTACGGCGTAAAGATCGGCTCGGAATTTCTGTACCGTGGTGGAGTTCACCTGCCAGCCGCTCGGGGTTGCAGGAATCGCGGAATTAGAGTATCCCTGCGGCGTGTACTGGGCGTCATAGGGAACCCCTCCGACGAAGGCCAGAGCCGGGACGCTCGCGAAGAGAAGGAGCGCGGTCACCCCCGCCACAGCCAGAAGTCCCCACGGTCCGAAATTCTCCCTGATTGTGGGCGCGGACAGCCTTGCGCCGCACGTTGAACAGAAGCCATCGGGTTGAGCGGTATGCCCTGGGCACTTGCCGGCGGACTTCACGCCTGGCAGCATGATGAAGGCGCGCGCCTTCGGGATGAGGAGGAGCGCCAGCGGAACTGGCAGGTAGACGTAGAGGTAGGAGGGCAGACCGTTTTGGATGTGATTGGATGTCAGCCACATCGCAAGCCCGATCCCTGCAACCACCGCGGGCAGCACCATGGACTGCAGCCTCATTCTCGTGTAGATCAGGAATGCCACCAGGTAGATCCACACAACCCCCATGCCTACCCAGGGCTGGCGGGCAGCCGAGAAGAGGCCGAGAGGCGCGAAAGAGAAAGCCAAGATCAGGAGCAGGGGAGACATGACCCTTAGGACCCTCGTCCCTATCCTGAAGGCGACGTAGCTGAATACGAGGAGGCAGAGCGATTCGTAGCGGTACCAGGCCATGTCCGGGGAATACGGTCCGTAGAGGTAGGCCGCCACGGAGAAGGCGAGCAGGAGCGCCCCCCAGGCGAAGCTCACGCTGGAGAGCTGCAGAGTCGCCCTGAGGATCTTGGCCTTGAGGATCACCCCTATGACGAGAAGAGTGACCGACGTGACGAAGAACGCGAGAAGGCTCGGGGTGAAAATGACAGCAAACTTGGTGAAATCGAAGAAGTAGAGCGCGACCACAAAGGGGACCAGAGTGAGCATCTTGGTGACGACCCCGAGCGTAGAGTTTGTCATCAACCAGTCGCCCGAGCTGCTAGTCCAAGGTTCAAGCCTATGCTCCAGGTGTCTGCGGCTTCGTCATGAGCGCAATCCTCCAGGACAACCTGTCTCATGGACGCGCTGCTGTAGAGAACCGCAAGGAAGCTGGCCACGGTGCATCCGACTACCCCTCGAGACACAGGGTCACTCCCGTCCGACACCCGTCCGCAGACCGACGCTGGCCCGCGCAGGATGACCTCTACCCTGTCGCCCTTCTCGTTTATGCTCAGGGAGTCGGCTAACCCAAGATCTTCGCGGACGATTCTCGGCAGGGAGACCGCCAGCCCATCCATCGTCGCGCGAGCCAACCCCGACTCTCTGAGGAACAGAGTCGCTAGCGCTCTTCCGGGAGGGGTTATCCTCTTCTGAGACGGAGGAAGCCCCCCCTTTGGTAGACTGAAAGAGCCCGGGCTTGTGGGGACGACGACGACATCTTCTACATCCCCTCCCAGCGGCACGTACACGTAACCATCGGCATCGGACGCCAGCTCCGCCAGAGCCTGACTGGAGGAGAGCTGCATCGCGTCCAGGACCCCGGCTGGGACTCTTGTCCTGGGATCCCTGAAGAGCAGGACGACCGCGATTATGAAAGCCACCACAGAGTCCACTTCATAGACGACGAACTGGTCAGAGACAGAGAGGAGTAGGAAGAGAATACCAAGCGCCACGAAACCAATGCCAGCAATCCTCGAGTTCCGTCCGACTCGTGACTGCAGCTTGGCGAATGGTTCAGCCTGCGACATTTGACCCCACGACCCCGAGGAGCCGGCGCGCGAACCCTTTCGTTAGAGGGACACCTAGCCCTGAAGCGTCCTTCTTGATGCTTCGTCTACCCTGAAGGTCAGCTCGGTTGCGGAGAACACTTCCTCTGTAGATATTATCGATGATTGCTGACCCCTCGCCAGCCTGGCCAGCTGCTCTATCTCGTTCCTGTGCCCCTTGTCGCTCCTTGGCAGGCTCGTTCTCTTCTTCCCCCCGTCGTAGATGGTCAGCTCTTTGAAGTCGTCGAGAATCATCGAGCTCTTCTGCCCGTAGACTTCGACCCTCTCCCTGTCCATGGACTTGCTACCCAGGGCCACGTACACGAGGTTGGCCAGTGAACCATCAGGGTACCGCAGCGCGACTGAGATGTTGTCTCTGGCGACGGTTTCCGAGCCCGTGACACCGGCCGTCTCCACCGAGACCCTTGGCTCGCCGCTCCCCAGCAGGAAGTTGAAGAAGTCGAAGAAGTGACAGCATTCGTGGATTATCCTGCCGCCACCGACGCTGGGATCCTGCGACCACCTGTTGGCAGGGACGAAACCAGCGTTCACCCTGTAGTTGACGACGAACGGGCCGTCCATCCTCTTCATCCGCTTCTGAATCTCGAGCACCAGCGGGGCGTACCGCCTGTTGAACCCGACAACGATGGGCATCTTCGTCTCGGACTGGAGCGCCTTCACCTGCTCGAACTCCGCCCAGGATATGCAGAGGGGCTTCTCCAAGAGGGTGAGCTTTCCTGCTCGCAGTGCGGAGGACAGCATCGGGAAGTGGAGGTTGTTCGGCGTGGTAATTACGACCAGCCCCACACCCTTGTCAGCCAGCACCTCGTCGTAGTCGCAGGTGCTTCTCTCGAACCTGTACCTGCGCTCGAGCTGCTTCGCGTGTATGGGGTCGGAGGACACCAGCCACCTGAGGTCAAAGTCCTTGTTCCGCCTAAACAGGGGGATCATCGTCTCCTTTGCGAAGGCTCCTGGGCCGACCAGCGCCACGCCGATCCTCCCGCTCCCCTGGGGCTGCATCGTTCCGACCACGGGAGCGATCTTCTGTGCGACTTCTGCGCTCTGATCGTATCCGAGCAACACGGCCGTCTTGGATTGGGTCTCCAGTGAATCGTAAGCCTCGGCAGCGGAAGAGAGTGGATACTCTCCGCCGACAAGACTCCTCACGTCGATCAGGCCCGACTTCACGAGCGCCATGAACGCCTCCACGTTGCGGTTCAGCGTCCATCTCACGTACTCGAGTGGATAGTCGACCCCTTGCTCCTCGTACACTGGATCATACCTCCCCGGACCCAGGGACCTGGTCATTAGCATCTTCAGCTCCTTCTGGTAGAACTCCTTCCTTTCGACCTCCATCCCGACCCTCCCGACGACGATTACCTGTCCGCGACTCCTCGCAAGCCTGGCGGCGGTGTTGATCGGCTCACTGCTTGTCGAGGCTGCGCAGACGAACACGTGGTCGAGGCCGATGCCTCCCGTGAAGTTGGAGACGTGAGAAGCCAGCGACGGGTCGTCGACTCTGAAGGGCGGGCCGATGCCAAGTTTTCTGGCGAGCTCCAGCCTGTCGTCGCGGAGGTCGAGGCAGACCACGCGGCATCCTGACGCTCTTGAAATCTGCGCGACCAGGTTGCCCACAAGCCCCACGCCCAGAACTCCGACGCTCTCGCCTATCTGGAGGCCCGCAGTTCGAACCGCGTGCAGGGCGATGGCACCCACTGTTGAGAAGGCCGCTTCCTTCATCGAGAGCCCCTCCGGGACCCGGGCTGCGAGCCTCCTGGGTACTGAAACCAGCTCGGAGTGGCACGCCTTGCCTTCTCCCGCGCATGCGACCCTCTCCCCGACTACGATGTCGGTGACGTCCCTGCCCACCTGGACCACCACTCCGGATGAGCTGTACCCCAGGGGAAGCTCGGGGTGCCTGACCAGGTCCGCGTAGTCGCGCAGACCAGCGAGACCCTCCTGTCGCAGCACCTCCCTCGAAAGTCTGACGGCCTTTCCGGCGAGCGAGGAGCTCTTCGCAATGTTCGACGTACCGATGGGCTCAGTCGAACCTATCGCCCAAGACTCCGTGCCCGTGCTTATGAGCGAGAATTCTGTGCGCACCAAGAGCCCCTTATCCCCGCAGACGGGCGGGGAGGCCTCGACGACCTCGACCTTGCCGGCCCTGGCCACCACCTGTTTCATGCTACTCCTCCGGCGATCTCCCTAGACGTGTACCGTTCGACGTAGTCTTTCAGGCCTTCGTCCAAGCTCACCTTCGGCTTCCAATCGAGCAGCTTCTGAGCCTTTCTGTTGTCTGCCTCCGTGTCCGGAAAGTCGCCCTTCGACTCCTCGACGAACAAGGGCCTGACCCTCCCGCTCCGCCCCATCAGGGCGATCAGCTTCTCGGCGAGCTCTGAGATAGAGGTCCTCTTGCCGAAGCCTATGTTGAAGACCTCACCGCCTATGTCCTCACTCTCCGCCGCGCTTGTCGTGGCAGCGACGACGTCGCTGACGTGCGTGAAGTCTCTGGTGTGTGACCCGTCTCCGTTGATCCGGGGCGGCCTGCCGTGCGCGAGGTCGTCGGTGAACCTGTGGATCACCTGGTCGGGCCTTCCCCGGGGGCCGTAAACCGAGAAGTATCGTAGAGAAACCACGTACATCCCGTAGACCTCGTGGAAGACCCTGGCGTACTGTTCGGCCGCGAGCTTGGAGACACCGTAGGGAGAGGTCGGGTGCACAGGATGGGCCTCGTCTATGGGCAGATAGTCTGGTTTGCCGAAGATGGAGGAGGAGGAAGCGTTCACCATCCGCTTCACCCCGCTCTTTCGCGCTGACCACAGGACGTTCAGGGTCCCGTCCACGTTTACATCGTTGGTGGCGCGGGGGTTCTCAATGCTGAAACCGACGCCCGCCTGTCCCGCTTCGTGGAATACGACGTCGACGTCTTTCATGGCGGAATCGAGCCCGTCCCTGTCCAGGATGTCTCCCTCTACCAGCCTGAACTCGGGAGAATTCGAGGCCGTGACCAGGTTGGACTCCTTGCCCTTGTAGAAGCGGTCAAACCGGTCGAACACGGTCACGTGGGCGCCCATCTCGAGGAGTCTCTCGGTGAGGTGGGAGCCTATGAAGCCCGCTCCGCCCGTCACCAGCACGTGTGAGCCCGTCAGATTCAATTGCTGGTCCTTGCCTGATCGTAGATCTCTGAAAGTCTGGTCGCCAGGATGGAATAACGGTTCGATCTGACCCTCTCGCGCCCCTTGCGCCCCATCTCCGCGGCGAGCGACTGGTTGCCCAGGAGTTCATTGATCCTTGCAGCGAGCATGTTCACGTCGCCGTGCTCCACCAAGTAGCCCTCCTCGCCATCGGAGATCTGGTATGGAACGCCCCCCACTTTCGTTGCGACCACGGGCTTCCCCTGGGACATGGCCTCGAAGATCGCCTGGCTCGTCCCTTCGTAAGCAGTGGGCAGGACGAAGACCTGGCAGGCCGCGTAGGCCTGCATCTTCTCGTCGAAGTCGTATATGGGGCCCACCAGGTGGACGTGCTGTCCGATTCCAAGGCTATCGGCCTGGGAGCCGAGTGTCTTCGCGTATCCTGACTGGTCCGGCCCGACGAAGACGAACGAGGCGTCTGGATGTTCCTTCAGGATGGCCGGGGCTGCGGCGAGCAGATCCTGGGGCCCCTTGAGCGGGTTGAGCCGGCCGAGGTACAGGATCATCGGCGAGCCCCCGACCTTGTACCTTTCCCTGAACAGGGCCCCGTCGAAGTCCCCGAGGGAGGCATCACGGATCCCGGAGGGAGTCACCAGAATTCGGTCGGCGTGGCCGCCCAGCTCGACGATTGGCTGGACGAGGTTCGGGGCCCGCACGAGGATTCGGTCGGCCCCCGGCAGCGTACGCCTCGCCATGTAGCCCTCGAAGAATTTCATCGGCAGTTGCTTGTACCATACGCGGGGGATCATGGAGTGCACGTCGAAGACCGTCAGAACCGTGCGGCTCCCCGCCCGTCTGCCCGCCCTGATTGCATCGACGCTGTGTGGCTGCGCGTAGTCGTAGGTGTGTATCACATCGAAGGAGCCGTCAGAAAGGGCGTCGCAGAGACCGTCCCAGACCTTGGTGCGATAGGTCCAATCAATCTTCAGCGGGAGACGGCGGACACTGATTCCGCCCATCGTCTCTGTCGAAGGGGCCCTTTCGCCGTTGCAGCGGTCGGCTGTGAACACGTGGACATCGTGCCCCATCTTCACGAGCTCGGTCGAGATGTTGTAGACGTACCACTCCGCGCCCCCGACCATGAACGGCTTGAAGTAGACGTTGACCTGGGCTATCTTCAGGCTACCTCTGTCCCCCATGGCCGGCAGCGAAGGAAGAGAGCCCGCCCATCGTGCTGAACGAAAGGAGCCCTGCATTACTCTTCTCCTCCATGTAATCAAAGACAGGCTCCATCGCCTCCGAGACCATGGCGTCCGGTTTCCCGTCGATGGCTAGACTCCAGGGGTGCGTCCAAAGATGGAAGACCGCCGACCTGGCTATGCACGCGTCGATGAACTTCCGGATCAGGGGCGCCGCGCCCAACGACTTCTTGTCGACGTAATACACGGGGCGTATGTTCCAGAGACCCTGGCATTCGACCGGCGCGCCGATGGCCCTCCGAGCGCCCCTGTAGCCCGTGAATCCCATCCGCTTCAGGAGGTCGAAGTGCCCTTCCCGGTTCTTGGGGAAGACAAAGGACCTGGGCGGCGAGGAGAGTCCTAGGGTCGAGAGGCATCGGCGAATGTCCTCCTCGTACTCCGATTCGGTATGCTCGTCTGCATAGATGTGCGAGTACGTGTGTACGCCGATCTCCTGTTTCACCGACGAATCAAGGATGGAATGGTAGGCAGAAGGGTCCTCCTCGGCCGTCTTGCCGCAAATCGCCCAGGTGAGCGGGATCCCATGCGCCTCCGACAAGCTCAGGAGAGCGGCCGTGCCCGAGTGGTTCCAAGGACGCCTCTCGGCTTCAGTGACATCGAAATCCACGCTGATGCAGCAGGCAGCCTTTGCCCCTCCTTCGTACCCTCCCTTCAGGCCAGGGGAGAGACCCATCTTCATCATCCTCAGGGCGGCGCGGCTCAGGGGGTCTGGCTCGCTAGAGCCATGCCTGGCCACCCATCCGAGGGCCGTCGACTTCGCCATTCTTATGACGCGGGGTGACAAATTACCCCTTTCTTCCGACTTCATCGATGCAGATTCGTGGACACTGAGAACTGGAAATCCGCTGGAGCCTGGATCGAAAAGTACGAATCTCGCAAGGAAATGGGATGAATCTCACAAAAATGACGTAGGTGCACGCTTGACGCATGAATTTCATACACATCTTTATGATTCTGAGCTTCATAATGCTTTTATCGAATCCAGGGCCGAAGCAGAACGCAGGGTGTGTGGGGGGTGCCATACGACCAGACCCCCATGCCTTGACGGGCAGGGGTCGAACTGCACACCCTTCTGATTCTAGATTCAAGCCTCTTCGAACAGCCTGTCGTGGACGATCCTGTAGTCCTGAAGGAGCCGGAGCCCTTCGGGGGTCGTCTGGTAGTACTTGCCCCCGAGCGTTGTCTCCTCCTTCAGGAGCCCCCTCCGCTCTAGAGTCTCGACGATGCCTCTCAACTCGTTGTAGGAGATGTTCGCTGCCTTCATGATGTGCGTTGGCCTGAGTGGCTGCAGGGCGGCAGCCTGGATTATGTCGATGAACGTCTCCATCCTCGACCTCCGCTTGAGGATTGTCGTCTCCTTTCTGCCGCGGTTGAGCTTCCTGATTTCCTCCGCCATGAGCATCATCGGGTTGTCCATGTTCTGGACGAGCAGCGACGCCTTTTCGCTGAACGCTGTCCTCTGATCGACATTAAGGAAGTTCTCGACGTATCCCGCGATCTCCTTCGGGTCAGTGGAGTGAGGGATGTACTTGTGCAGCTCGATGACCGGTTTTGACGGCTCCCAATAGATCGCGCTCACGGCCGGCTTGCCGAGAATGAAGGCCTCCATCAGCATCGTCTCAGCGGCGCCCAATGCGATGTCCGCGTGGGCCACGGGCGACTCGGTCATCGATTCGTCGAGTACCTTGACTCCCATGCTCGCGTACCTCCGCTTCTGCGTTTCGGTCCTGGGCAGCACCGCCACGGAAGCGGTCCCCTTCTTGTGAACCAGCTCGACGGCCTTCTCCAGAATGGGCTTGCGGTTGGGGAAGAAACTCGCGAACTCCGGCTCCGGCCTGACGAAGACTATTGGTGGTTTGATGTCCAACTTTTCGTACGGGTTCTCCGACTCGAGCTGGGCTCCTTTCAGGTAGCCCGTATGGAAGCCGTTGAACCAGACGACCTTCTCCGGATCTATGACGCCGTTCTGATACAGCTCCTGAAAGGTGTAGAACCTGGGCACGAAGACCTTGGTCGCAAGCGGAAAGACCATCTGGTTGACGTGTTTCTCCCTCTCGTCGTAGAATATGGTCCAGGACGGTATGTTGAGACCGAACGCGGTGCGTACGGCTTCGGGCCACCTTTCGGTCAGCAGCACGTCGGGCTTTTCGCGTTGAATGATTGGCGATAGCTGCCTGATGGTGTCGGCGTAGGCCTCGAGCTTGAAGCCGAGCTCGCGCCCGCCGTGCTTTCCGACCGGGATGTACTCTATCTTCTTTGCGTCCAAGATCTGCTGGATGTTGTCGTGATCCCTGGCGGTGACGACGAACTCGAACTCCTGCCCGAGTTCCTTGATGAGCGAGGCGAAGAAGTTCGCTTGGAACGGCGTGCTCATCGCTATCCAGATCTTCCTGACCCTCAGGGGCTCCGTAGGCGCCGAACCGGGTCCCGTACTTGTCATGTGAAGACCAACCCGATTCCGATTGCCAACGACGCGAACACGGCCTGCATCGCCAGAAGCGAGACGACGAGCTGCTTCTCAGTGATGGGTGAGACTTTCATGAAGGCGTGGACCACGGCCGGATAGCCGGCGGGCTCCAGCGTGCCGTCTGCCCTGATCTTGGTGTTGCCGAACAGGTGTCTCTGCTTGAACGGGTGCCTGTGCATCATCTTCAGGGCGAAGTCCATGGCGGCCGGGATGCTCAGGACTATGGCCTCGAACTCGAGGCCCGACGCCAGGCCCAGTGCCGCCAGGGCGGCCCCCGCCATCAGCGTTCCCGTGTCACCGGGGAAGACCTTCGCTGGGTACCAGTTCAGAATGAGAAATCCGATGTAGGCGAAGGCTGCTATGCACCCCAGCACCGCGATTGCGGGGTGTCCCGTGGCGTCTGACAGGAAAGCCATCGCGCCCAGGGAAATCGCCGCGCATCCTGCCTCGAGACCGTTGAATCCCGCGAGGAGGTTGGAGAAGTTGGCCGACGTCGTGATGGCGAGGGGAACCGCCACCAGGGGGTAGAGGAGAGCCAGGTGGATGCTTCCTATCACGGGTATGAAGATTGAGCTACGACCCAGAAGGCAGATCATCAGAGGGACCGAAGCGGCCACGATGAGAAACGGCTTGAGCTTCTGGCTCAGCTCGACGAGGTCGTCTGCGACCCCGACCAAGCCAGTGAGCGCGATGGTCAACGCCGCCCCAGCGAAGAGGACTGAAGGGCCATCCAAGGTGTAGGTGACTCCAAGGTACACCATCGAACCTGCAGCGAGGGCGATTAGGACGGCGAACCCGCCCATCTCGGCCCTAACCGGGCCGTCGAGTTTGTGAATGTCAATGCCGCTGATTCCAAGCGCAGGGAACTTCACGCTCTCGAACTTGGCGGTCGAATAGGACGTGACGAGGGCGACCGCCGCGGCGACCGACCCTGCCAGACTCAGGTTTACGGCTTCGGAGTTAATAGCCCCACCACCCTCCAGAACAGTTGGGTCCCGCCGGCGAACGCCCCTATCCAGACGAGAACTATGAAAATCATCCGCCAGACGGTCTCGACCGCCATGGCGGCCTCCCAGGCCAGAAAGGCAGCCACCGAAGACAGGGCGAATGGGAGCAGCGATAACCCGATGACGAAGGCCTGTCTATTCACTGCGACCCTTCTCCAGGATTGACGAGCGGGGACGATTCGGAAAGCGCCTCATTGTTTGCCCGTTCGAAGTCCGCCATCGAACCGACGTCCGCCCAGTAGGCCGACTCGTAGAAGGAATTGATCCTCTCCCCCTTTGCGATGAGCGAGGGAAACGTCTCGGTCTCCAGGCTGCAGACCCTCCCCTGCGGGATGGATTCTAGGAGCCTCGGCTCGAGGACGTATACGCCCGCGTTCGCCATGTAGTTCAGTGTCGGCTTCTCCTCGAAGGCCGTGACCTTTCCGTCGTAGTCTACGACGACGTGGCCGTAGGGTATTCTGACCCCGAATTCCTTCAATGCTATTGTTGCGATGCCTCCCTTCTTCGTGTGGGCTGCCAGCAGGTTGGCGACACTCAGGTTTGTTATGATATCCCCGTTCATCGCAAGGAAGGGTCCGTCGACGAAGGCGCTCGCGGTCTTTAGCTGCCCCGCGGTGCCCATTGGCTGCTCCGTCTCCGCGTACTGGATCTTGACCCCCAGTGCCGCGCCGTCCTTGAAGGTGTCCATGATCTGCTTCTTGAGGTAGGCCACGCAGAGCACGAACTCTCTTACGCCGTAGCCTTCGAGGTATCTCAGTGTCCTCTCGAGCAACGGCTTACCGCCTACCGGCAGGAGGCACTTCGGGACCACGTAGGTAAGAGGCCGGAGCCTCGTCCCCGCTCCGCCGACCAGTAGTACAGCCTTCAACGACTGCGCCGTTCTCTTGGTTTGACTGTGGCAATCAACGTGCAGAACGCCCTCTTGTACCGTTCGAGAAGACCTGGCCCAGGTACACGGCGTAGGACCTATCGTTCCTCCACGAACGTGCTGATTTGTTCCCTGATGCGACGGCGAATTCGGAGAAGGCCCAAGCGAGCTTGATGCCTCTCTGGAGCCATGCGTACAGCGTCTCTCCGTGCTGCTCCAGCTTCTTCAGTATTGAAGTCAACGCGCGGAGAAGGTCAAGGCTCGAGAACTTCAGCTCAAGCCGCGTCGCCAGATACAGGATGGATCTCTCCGTCCTGTTCAGCGAAAACCAAGTGCCCCTTCGTTTCGATGTGGTGATGGTTTTTCTCAAATGATTCTTTACCCTTTCGGAAAAGGCTCTAGCGTCATCAGTGTAGATGTAGCGCATGAGGGGTGCCGGACGCGTTTGCCTCAGATTCTTATTTAAGTAATTTGTAGGGAAACGAGTTGATAGTATGGATTTACCCTTATGATGTTCCACTTTCGGGGCTAACATCCTCCACTTTCGGGGCTAACATCCTCCACTTTCGGGGCTAACATCCTCCACTTTCGGGGCTAACATCCTCCACTTTCGGGGCTAACATCCCTACCGCCGGCATCGTCGTCTTCTTCGGAATCTACACTAGCCTGAGTCCAAGCTGTCTTCCCGGGATGATGGCTACTGCACGTTGGTCTTCGTTTCGACCTTGGCTTCTCCCGAGGGCGTTCCCGTTTCTGGGATCTCCGTCATCGGCTCCGGCGGAGGCGTAGTGGCCATCGTGTACCCGATCCAGGCGAGGATTGCCAGGAGGAGAGCCAGGGCGACGAAGGCGGTAACCCTGATGGTGATCTCCCACGCATAGAGCATGAGGACCGCGTAGAGGATTATGCCGATGACGCTCCCTCCGAAGATCGCTCCGCCCAGGACCTTGTCGTTTGCCATGCGTTGCATACCGGTCGGCGTCATGAATATAAAGAACTTTGGTGGGTTCGATTCTGTAGCGCGCGCCTAACGGGAACAGGATCCTGGCATCTGACGTCCCTAGAATGAGTCTGAGACCTTTTCCAAACCACTAAGGGTGTGATTTCTGTGAAATTGCTGGAACTACATATCTTGAGGCTAGGAAGAGAGGATGCTGAGGGAGTGAGAATAGTACGAAGGGAAGGATGATGTACGAAGAGGTCTGGGAATCCCGTTTCCCCAGCAGGCAGACGGTCGAAGAGGAATTGCTCACACTTCAAACGCTCGCTCCTGACACGATCGAAGACCTCCACCACGTATTCGAAGAGACGGTGATCGATTCGCTTGTGAGGATTCTGGGCGAGAATGGGGCGACAGCAGCGGTGATACTAATGGCAGAGACAAATTTTGAGAGTCCGAGCGGGGTCTTTGCGGCGCTCGATTCGATCTTCCAAGAAGGCTCTCAGTTTCTCAGACGAACCATAGTCGAAGAGTTCCGCGCCAGCCTGCATCTGCTGTTGGAGAAGGTAGAGAAGGCCTACTCGTAGGCCACGAACAGAACCGGCACCGAAGCTGACGGCCGCCCAGCGCGCGCTCTCACCCCAAGACCATATTAGTGAGTCTTCCCAGGTTCTCGCCGTATTGGAATCAGAGAGAGCTCGTGACGCGAAGATGGGGGAGATTCTCGCCTCTTTCAACGAATCGTGGGTGAAGTACTGGGAGTCCTACGTAAGGCTGCAGGATCAGCTCTACGAGAGCCTAAGGGCGGGAAGGGAGGTCTCCTGGCTCGCAGCGACGGACGACAAGAAGCTCAGTGAGATCAACCAGGTGCAGCGCGAACTCTTCTCGGGAATGCCTCGCAGGCTGGACTACTCCCCGCTTGGGCAGATCTCGCGCAACCTGAACACTGCCCCGACCAAGATCGCGGACCTCGAGGCGGCGCTCGCCCAAGAAGAAGCAGGGTGCAAGAGCCTTGAGGCAGCGATAGCGCTCATGAAAGAGAAGGTCGAGGCGCTGAAGGAAGCCATGCGCGCCGCCGGCCCCTGAGCGTGCATCCGAAAGCGAATAGCGATCTTCAGGGCCTCTCCCGTGGGTGGGCCCACCCCCTTTCGGCGGTTCTCGTGTGCAAATCGGCTATCTCCGTCCTGATGACGCCGTCAAAGAGTCATCCTATCGGGTCAGGTTTGGGCCCTCGTCAGGCCTTCACCCCAAGCGTCGCTAGGAGCCGTCCGAATTCCTCGTCGGTGACCCAGCTCACCTTCAGATACTCGACTATCTCCCTCTCCCCCAGTCCGATTCTTCTAGCCTCACCCAGGGCGGCCCGGTAGGCCTCGAGCTCCGTCGGCCTGTCGACGTAGGCATACCGCTTGTCCCACAGCTCCTTTCCCTCCGTGTGCTGTCTGATGTGGACGAGCTCGTGGACGACGTCAAGGTAGAGATGGGTCTCGTCGCCTTCCTTCAGATACTTGGTGTTGACTATGACCGAGCCCTTCTCGGCGTTGATCCTCATGTAGCCTCGACCGTCCTCGACGTCGACCTGGAGCGCCGACAGCACCCTGTCAGTTCTGCTACCGAAGATCGACTTCACGGCCGCGACCTTCTCGAAGCCCCCGAAGACGTCCTTGAACGGGAAGGAGCCGATCGGCGTGTCCCTGTTTATGACTACGCCCAATCTCAACTCAGGCTCACGGTCTCCTTCGCGGGTCCGAGCCGGACGCTTCACGTCTCATGAGTTTCTTCACATAGAGTCGGTGGAAACCCCTCTTCGCGTAGAAGCCCTCCGCATCTTCAGAGGCTATCGTCTGCAGGATGAGCAGACGACCCTCGGCGGCAGCCATCCTGCTCGCTTCGTGAATCAGGGAGCTAGCAACTCCTATGCTCCTGTGTATCCCAAGAGTTCCTACGCAGTAGACACCAAGCAGCCCGGGCGTCCTGAACGCAGCAAGGACGCCCAAGGTCTTCCCGTCTCTCTCCGCTGCGAAGAAGGTCGCCGAGGGTTCCATTCTGAGTCGGTCCGCGATCAGTGAAACGGGGTCCTTCATCCCCAGGCCGCCGTAGAAGGAAAGAGAGTACGCGGCTGCCCACTCCGCTGTCCCGACCTCCTCGCCTGACAAGACCTTCAGGCCTGGCGCGGTCTTGAAGTCTGGTCGGTCCAGTTGCATGACAGACATCCCATCGAACGTGGCGTAACCGCGCGACTCCAGCATGGCCGCGACCTCCCCGCACTCTTCCTGCACTGAGAAGCAGGATGGCCTCGCGAGGGCCTCGAACTCCGCCTCGACCTTGGGAATGGCGTCCGACCCACCTGCGCAATCGACAAACCCGGCTCTGTTGAAGAAGTACTCGTCGAAGTCGGAGGAAAGCATAACGTATGACGTCTCTCCGGTCCAGCGCACATCGGCCCAGTGAGACCACCAACCGATCTCGTTGAGCTCCAGGTCCCTGCTCTTAGCCAATCCCCAGGTCAACCCCCAGTACCTTCCCCGCCGTGCGAACCGAAGCGAGCTTGCGTCCCGCAGCCACGGCGCTCCTCGCGTTGACCGCAGACGCGAGGCCTTCACCCAGGACCCGGAGGGCGAGCGGGGTGTTGAAGTCGTCGTTCATCGCGTCGCGGAAGTCCCCCAGCAGCTCCTCGTCGCTCTCTTTGGACGCACCCCCGGCCGCACGGAGGGCCTTCTCTGCCATTCCTCTTAGACGCGTGAACCTTCTAGCCGCGGAGTCGATTCCCCTGAGGTCCATGTCCTTTCTGTAGTGGCGGCCCAGGAAGAACATCCTGAGCTGATCGGCCGAGTAGGTACGCAAGGCGTCCCTGACCGTGACCACATTCCCGGTCGACTTCGACATCTTCTCGCCCCTCATGTTAACGAGCCTCGTGTGGACCCAGTACCTCACGAAGGGCTTGAGGCCTGTGAGTGACTCGGCCTCCGCGATCTCGGCCTCATGGTGGGGATAGATCAGCTCGTAGGCGCCGCCGTGAAGGTCGTACTGGGGACCCAGAAGCGAGGTCGTGACGGCGATGTCTTGGATGTGCCAGCCGGGCGAGCCCCTCCCCCATGGGCTGTCCCACTTTCCCTCGACCAGGATCTCGGGACGCCAGAGGGCGAAGTCGAGCAGGTTCCTCTTCCTAACGGAGAGCTCGAGGGGCCGAAGGGAGAGCTCCCGGGAGGACTGGTGGGAGAGCCTCCCGAAGTCCGGGAATGTCGAGACGTCGAAGTAGACCCAACCGCCGACCACGTACGCTTGTCCCTTCTTGATCAAGAGAGAGACCTGTTCGATCATCTGGTCCACGTGCGTCGAGACCGGCTCGAACCTGCAGACGGAGTCGGCCTTGAGCTTCGCCATGTCTTCGACGAAGTACCTCGAATACTCTCTCGCGAGGGCGAGAGGGGCCTTGCCCTGCCTGCGCGCCTCGTCCGTTATCCGCTCATCCACGTCGGTGATGTTTAGGACGAAGTGGACCCTGTACCCGAGGTAGGTCAGGTATCGCGCGACGACATCGTAGAAGATGTACGTGCGAGCGTGACCCAGGTGCATGTAGCCTTGGACCGTGGGCCCGCAGGCGAACATCCCGACCTGTCCGCGGCGCAGACTCCGGAAAGGTTCCGTCTTCCTGGTGAGAGTGTTGAAGACAACGAGCCGGCTCGGCAAGAGATAGTGAAACACCGACGGGCGCCTGGGTATTAGCCTTTTTGAGCCAGGGGAATCTGGCGCAAGTGCGGGCATTGTTCTACGAGAAGAGGGTCAGGTCCTTCGCCGGACTGATGCGAGAGGCTCGACGCCTGGACTCCGACGCGGGAATCAGGGTCGTCGGCTCGTACCTGGGGCGCCGCTGCTTCGCGTTCGTTACTAGGTTCGTCGGGAGGTACACGGTCATGGTCTACGAGAGGACGGGCCGCAAGGCCCCTGCGGTCGGCAAGAGAGTTCTTTCGAGGGAGTTCGAATCTCCGGAGGAGCTGGAGGGGTTCCTGCAGAGAGTCACGGAGAGGGGAGTCGATGCCTACGTCTACTGATTGAAGCGTTCGGCGGAAGAGGGTCTCAACTTAAGAGGAGGCACCCAGCCCGCGAGGGTGCAATGGTTGCTTTGAACGGTCTGTACAGGAGGGTTGCAAAGAAGGTGCTGTCCGAGACGCTCGCTGTCAAGAAAGGGGAGGCTGTCACAGTCGAGTCCTGGAACAACGGTCTCGAGTTCGCGCGGAACGTGGTAGCAGAAGCCAGGGCGATGGGATGCACGGCCATTCTGAGTCTGGAGGACGAAGAAGCGTACATCGAGGGAGCGAGCCGAGCACCCAAGGACAGGGTCGGAACGATGGGACGCAACGAGTTCGGAATGATCGAGGGAACGGACGCGTACGTGTTCATTCCTGGGCCCCTTCTAGCGCCGTATCAGACGAAGGTCAAGCCCCAGCTCATGTCAGAATCCACGAAGTACAACCGGTCCTGGTACGAGGCCGCAGAGAAGGCCAAGCTCAAGGGGGCCCGTATGGCCTTCGGGTACATCGGGGAGGAGATGGCCGGAGTGATGGGCAGGACCGTCCAGCAGGTGGTGGAACGGCAGCTGAACGCCGCCCTGTTCGATTTCAGTGGTATCGCGAAGACGGGGCAGCGGCTCTCCTCGCTCCTCTCCGACGGTTCTGAGGCCGTGGTCCACGCCGGTGGTTCAGGACTCCAATTCAAACTCAAGGGGGAGACGACGATTGAGAACGGCGTAGTGAGCCGCGCGGACGTGGAGGCTGGCGACAACATGGCCTACGTTCCGCCTGGGTTCGTATCAAGGAGCGTCGACCCCGCCTCTGTCTCGGGGACGCTGAGTGTCTCGAAGACTCTGACAAGGCTGGGCCTGCTCGAAGACGCAGTGCTGGCGTTTAGGGAGGGGAGGCTCGTCAAGTGGAAGAGCAGGGGCAGCATGCCGATGCTCACGGAACTCGTCAAGGCCGTGCCCGAGCAGAACCGGAGGATGACGATTCTTAATGTGGGAATCAATCCCAAGATGGACTACCTGTTCGGACAGGACAGGATGGTGGCCGGGTCGGTGACTGCCGGTGGGTTCGGGTTCATGGCGGTCGTCAGGAGAGCGGACCTGACGGTCGGAGGAAGGCGCGTCGTGACCGGCGGGAAGCTGTAGCCAGTCGCGAGACCCAGCGATCAGCCGAGAGTCCGGCAGGCATTCTGAAAGGAAGCACGCCAAGGAACTGCCAGCGCGCGTGCGCGCGCGAGTCCAGTAGCTTTTTGACGGAGGCCGTTCGCCGATATCTCATGAGCAGAACACGTTCCGATCTGAAGGAAGGCGACAAGGCACCCGATTTCGAGCTCCCCTCGTCGACCGGAAGGCCGGTCAGGCTCAGCTCCCTGAAGGGGAAGAGCGTCGTGCTGTACTTCTATCCCCAAGACGACACGCCCGGCTGTACGAGAGAGGCGTGCTCGTTCAGGGACAACTTGCCCAAGTTCGAAGGTCTCGACGCCGTCGTCCTGGGCGTCAGCAAAGACTCGCTGGCGTCACACGAGAAGTTCATCGGCAAGTACTCCTTGAACTTCACCCTTCTGAGCGACCAGGGGCTGGAGGCTCACAAGCTCTACGGCACCTGGAAGCTGAAGAACAACTACGGCAAGACCTACTGGGGAACAGAACGGTCCACCTTCGTGATCGACAAGAGTGGGAGAATCAAGAAGGTGTTCAGGAAGGTGAAGGTCGACGGCCATGAGGCCGAGGTCCTGCAAGCGCTGCAGGCCTAGGGACAACGGCTCATGGCCCAAGAGAAAGCGTCGCCCTCCTGGTGGTGCCGCTCTCGTGCCACTCGACTTCACCGGAGTCTACTCAGGGGCTCTCCTATCAGACGGCTTGAAGGTCGCCGCGCCTCTTGGACAAGCTTGATTGGGACGAACTCTTGGACGCCGCCTTCCATGAAGTAATCTCTGTTCTGGGTGGAAAAGTGGGAGGGTCGAATCCCCGCTATTCTACTTCAGCATCTCGCTTTCGGGAGGCATGGGCCTTATGAGCCCTTCCTTCATCAGCAGCTCCGTGGCCTCCCGTGCAGCCTTGATTATCGCAGAGGCTTTCTGATAGAGTTCATCCCTGCTTGGCTTGATTCTGGCCACGCCCTGATCGATCGATTTCTGGGCGCACGCAACGGCCACGCGCGGATAGACCTCCCATTCGTCCATTTTCGGCATGATGTCGTCCGCATTTATTCCCCGCGCTTCGGCGAACCTCGCCAGTTCCTCCGCGGCGGCCACGCACATGTCGTCGGTCACCGTCTTGGCCCTCACGTCCAGGACTCCTCGGAATATGCCCGGAAATCCCAGACTGTTGTTGACCTGGTTCGGAAAGTCGCTTCTGCCCGTAGCTACCACTCGAGCGCCGCCCTCCTTCGCCTCCCAAGGCCATATCTCTGGTATCGGATTCGCGCACGCGAAGACTATCGCGTTGTCGTTCATCGTCTGTATCCATTCCTTCTTTATGACCCCTGGTCCAGGTTTGGCGGCTGCTACCACCGCGTCGGTGTTCTTGAAAGCCGCGGCGATGTCTCCGGTCCTGCCTTCCGCATTCGTCATTTGGGACAACTCGTACTTCCAAGGGTCGTCCTCCTTGCGAATATCTTCACGACCTGGGTAGATGATGCCCTTCGTATCGACCAGGAGCAGGTTGCCCGGTTTCACTCCCCACCTCGTCAGGACATACGCGGCTCTTAGGTTGGACGAACCCGCCCCCACCAGCGTTATGAGACTCTTCTTCGGATTCTTCCCGACTACCTTGAACGAATTGATCAGCCCGGCCAGAACGACGGTGGCCGTTCCCTGCTGATCGTCGTGCCAGACTGGTATTTGGAGGCGTTTTCGTGTTTCTTCCAGGACGCGGAAGCACTTCGGTTTCTCGATGTCCTCGAGATTGATTCCGCCGAAGGATGGCTCGATGAGCTCGCACGTCCTGATTATCTCCTCGGGGTCCTTGGTCTTCAGGCAGATTGGAAAGGCGTCGACGCCGCCCAGGTACTTGAACAGAATGCTCTTTCCTTCCATCACCGGCAGTCCCGCTTCCGGCCCGATGTCCCCAAGGCCCAGGACGCGCGTGCCGTCTGTCACGACAGCGACAAAGTTCCACCGGTTGGTGAGCTCGAACGACTTCTCGGGGGATGCCTGTATTTCCTTGCATGCGGCGGCTACGCCCGGAGTGTACCAAATGGCGAAATCCTGGTAGCTTGTGATGGCGCACTTCGGCATGACCTGGAGTTTACCCCCGTAAAACCTGTGAAGAGGCGGCGCCAGCATGGACGGCTTCTTCGCCTTCGCCAGCAGCTCGTCTACCGTCGGCTTTCTCTCCTCAGGCTTTGGTTTGGGCATCTAATCGCTCACCTGATTTGTACCATTTTTAAAGTGTCACCACAACTGCGAACCGCCAGCGAGGTCGCCCTCTGGAGGAAGGCGATTCTCCGAGTTGGAGATCGTTGCTTCTAGCCCGTTTCATGTGGGAGCATGTGAGCTGCGGGGTCTCTATCGAAGGCCGTCTTGCAGCCCGCGCAGCAGAAGTAGACTTTCGTACCCAGGTATTCTGACCTGAAGGGCGTCTTCTTCTCCTCTACCGTCATCCCGCACATCGGATCTATGGCCATCTCGGCACAGCCCTGTCTTTCATAGAGGGTACCATTTAACTCAGGCCCAGCGAGCGACGATTCAGGCGCGAGAATGGCGAAGGACCCCGTCTGCGGGATGTACGTCGAGGAGACCCCCGAGGCGCTGAGGACCGTTCAGAGGGGGACCACGTTCTACTTCTGCTGCAACACCTGCCTCCAGACCTTCGTCGCCCCCGCCAAGGAGCTGAAGTTCATCAGCCGAATGACAGTGCTGAGCTTTGCGCTCGGGATCCCTATCCTCCTGCTGACCTGGGTCGTCGCCCTCCCCGGTTGGGTGCCGAAGAACATCCTCCTGTTTGCCCTAGCGACCCCGGTCCAGTTCGTCGCCGGGTGGATGTTCTACAGGGGGACCTGGCATGCCATCAGAGCAAGGGCGGCCAACATGGACACGCTGATCGCTACGGGAACCACGGCAGCGTGGGCCTACAGCACTGTCGTGGTCTTCGCGCCTGGAACGTTTCCAGAAGGGATCTACTTCGATGCCTCTTCCCTGATCATAGGTTTCATACTTCTCGGGAAGCTCATGGAGCACACCATGAGAGGAAGGGCGTCTGAAGCGGTCAGGAAGCTGCTCGACCTCAGCCCGAAGAAGGCGACGGTCGTCAGAGGAGAGAGGGAGATGGAGGTAGCGGTCGAGGAGGTCGTCCCCGGGGACCTGGTGAGGGTAAGGCCAGGTGAGAGGATTCCTACGGACGGAGTGATAACCAAGGGGCAGGGCTCGGTGGACGAGAAGATGCTCACGGGGGAGAGCATGCCCGTTGACAAGAAGACCGGCGACGAGGTGTACGGAGCGACAATCAATCAGACAGGCATGATCACGATCAAGGCGACGAAGGTGGGGAGCGACACGACCCTCGCCCAGATCGTGAAGCTCGTCGAGGAAGCTCAGGCAGCCCAGGCACCCGTGCAAAGACTGGCAGACCGAATTGCGGCATACTTCGTGCCTGTGGTCATCCTGGTGGCGGTCGGCGCTCTGTCGGGCTGGTACTTCCTGACCGCGAACGGGTTCCTGCACGGGTTCACTGCGTTCATCGCAGTGCTCATCATCGCGTGTCCTTGTGCGCTGGGCCTCGCGACGCCCGCCGCGCTCGTGGTGGGCACAGGGAGGGGAGCTTCGAACGGGATACTCTTGAAGGGAGGTGAGGCGCTCGAACGAGCCAGCAAGGTGGATACGGTCGTCCTGGACAAGACGGGGACGATTACGGTCGGGGAGCCCTCAGTCACCGACACCGTCTCGCTCGCAGAGCTGTCGGAGGCCCAAGTCCTCGGTCTTGCGGCCGCAGCCGAAGCAGGGTCAGAACATCCGGTCGGAAAGGCGGTCATGAGAGGAGCGCGGGAAAGAGGAATCACGGTCGAGCGTGCGACAGATTTCCGAGCTGAGCCCGGGATGGGGGTGAGCGCCAGGGTTGCGGGGAGACAGGTCCTGGTGGGCAACAGGAGCCTCTTCGCCGGAGGGAAGATCGAGTTCGAGCCCGCTGAAGCCTCGGTTTCCAGGCTGGAGGAGAAGGGAAGGACCGCGATGGCAGTGGGCGTAGACGGAAGGGTCGTCGGGATAGTAGCGGTGGCAGACACGGTCAAGCCTCATGCGAAAGATGCGGTCGGTTCCCTCAAGGACATGGGCGTTAGAGTCGTCATGCTGACGGGAGACAACAAGAGAACGGCGGAGGCGATCGCAGAAGAAGTGGGAATCGAGGAGGTGATCGCCGAGGTTATGCCCGCACAGAAATCCGGGGTTGTCAAGAAGCTCATGGAGGAGGGACACACCGTCGCCATGGTCGGGGACGGGATCAACGACGCGCCCGCTCTCGCCCAGGCGAACGTCGGCGTGGCGATCGGGAGTGGGACCGACATCGCGATCGAAACGGCCGGCATTGTGCTGATGAAGAGCGACCTCAGGGACGTGGCAGGAGCGCTCCGCCTGAGCAGGGCAACGATGAGCAAGATAAGGCAGAATCTCCTCTGGGCCTTCGCCTACAACACCGTGCTGATTCCGGTGGCAGCCACAGGGTTCCTCAATCCCATCCTCGCAGGCGCGGCGATGGCCATCAGTTCGGTCAGCGTCGTCGTGAACTCGCTGACATTGAACAGGGTCAAGCTCAACCCGTAGGGCGATGAGCGGCGGCGTCAGAGACCACTCGAACCTTTATTTCCCTCGGAACGGAGCGAGAGAAGGTGAAGTGTTAGATGGTCGACAAGGGATTTGAGCAGTACGTGAAGGACAACCTGGGAAGATTTGCCGACGAAATCATCCGGCTGTCGTCTCAGCCGAGCGTTTCAGCCAGGAAGGAGGGAATCGAGGAATGCGCGGTGCTCGTGGAGAAGATGCTTCGCGACATCGGGGCGACGACCAAGGTCCTCCGGATGGAGGGCGCGGCGCCGCTCGTCTATGGCGAGGTGAAATCGACCCGCTCGAAGAAGACGATTCTGTTCTACAACCACTACGACGTTCAGCCAGAAGAGCCTCTGGAGCTCTGGAAGTCTCCGCCCTTCAAGCCGGAGATAAGGGACGGCAGGATCTACGGCCGTGGAGTCTCGGACGACAAGGGGGAGCTCGTGTCGAGGCTGAAGCTCGTTGAAGCCTACACGAAGACCGCGGGAGGGCCGCCCTGCAACGTGAAGTTCTGCTTCGAGGGAGAGGAGGAAACCGGCAGCGTGCACCTGGAGGAGTACGTGTCGAAGAACCCCGACCTCTTCAAGGCCGACGGAGTCATCTGGGAGTACGGGACGGTGGACCTGGAAGGCAAGCCGATGGTGACCCTCGGAGTGAAGGGGATGATCTACCTGGAGTTCGTGGTCCAGTCGCTCTCGCAGGACGCCCACAGCAGCTACGCGGCCGCGCTTCCTAGCGCGCCCTGGAGGCTCGTCAGACTCCTGAACCTGCTGAAGGACGAGAACGAAAGAATACTTGTGCCGGGATGGTACAGCAACGTCGAAACGCTCTCCGACGAGGAGCTGAAGGTCCTGCAGGAGATGCCCTTCGACGCGGAGGCCTTCAAGAAGAACTACGGAACCGGAAGCTTCCTCGGCGGGATCACGGGCGAGCAGGCCAAGAAGGTCCTCGTCCAAAGGCCCACGGCCAACATCGCAGGGGTCTGGGCGGGGTACATGGGGCCCGGGTCGAAGACGGTCCTGCCGAAGGAAATCCACGCGAAGATGGACTTCCGGCTGGTCCCGGACCAGGACCCGGCAGACCTCCTCAAGAAGCTCCGGCAGTACATGGACGCCAAGGGCTTCGCCGACGTGAAGATCGTGCTCGAGAGCATGGAACCCGCAGCGAGGACATCCTACAAGGACCCGTTCGCGCAGGCCGCCATCAGGACGGCAGAGAAGGTCTACGGGAAGAAGCCCATCGTCGAGCTCTCGTCTCCGGGGACGGGCCCGCTCTATGTCTTCAGTCGAAGGTACAAGATGCCGTCGGTCGAAATCGGTGTGTCGGCGATGGACGGGGGGATACACGCCCCGAACGAGAACCTGAAGCTCGAGAACCTTCAGAAGGGAATCTGCTGGATCGCTGAGACGATGGAACTCTTCGTCGCCTCCTGAACTACCATTTGCTGAGGTCGCCCTCAAGAAGGCCCAGGCCCAGGTGGGCATGGTCGATGTGCCTAGAGAGCTCGTCCCGGTCGCCCACGGTCTCCCCGCAGTAGGGGCAGGCGAGGACGTTCGGTGAAGCGAGTTCGGGGAGGGCCACGTGCTGTTCGAGTCCGCCGGAGACCATCGCCTTCTGAGTGACCAGGCCGATGAGCTTCCCCTTCCTCGTCACCCCGAGTCTCCTGACGCCGAGCTTGGACATCTTGGCGATGGCGTCGACGACCTTCGCTGCCGAGTCTACTGTTGCAACCGGGGCGTTCATCACGTCCCTGACCTTGGTGGCTGACGGGTCCAAGCCTGCGGCGACCACCTTGTACAGGATGTCCCTCTCCGTGACGATTCCGATCGGGTCGTCACCGCGCACAACGACGGCTTCGGTAGCACCGGCCTTCTGCATCACTCTCGCAGCGTCTGTCACCTGATCGTCGAAGCTGACCCTGACAAAGCTGGTCATCATGTAGTCAGAAACAGGTCGGTCGAGTGACTTGCGGAGGTCCACGATGCCTGACGAATGAAATCCTCTACTTAAGATGTATCGGAGTCTAATTCATAAACTGCAGGACGAAAGGCGGGCCGGGTTGAAGGCCGCAGTGCTGGGGTCGGGCCTCATGGGAGGCGTGGTCGCCTGGGACATGGCGCGGTCCGAGGGGGTCGACAGCGTGGTCGTCTCGGACGTCGACGAAGAAAGGCTCGCCGCGGTAAAGAGGCGGTCGGCCGGCAAGAAGCTTTCTGTGGAGGTCCTCGACATAAAGGACAGAAGAAAGACCGAGAGGTTCCTGAGACAGTTCGACGTCGCCGTCTCAGCCCTTCCGCACGGGGTGGTTCACAGCTCGGACCTCGCAGCCGCAGCCTCGGGCACCAAGATGGTCAACGTCGCCTTCGAGGACGAGCAGATGGAGCTGGACTCGGCGGCAAGGAAGACTGGTGCCCTGCTGATTCCGGGCTGTGGCCTTGCGCCGGGGCTTGGAGGGATACTCCTAGCTCACGCGCTGGAGGCGCTGGGCGGAGGTGACGAAGGGCACATCCTCGTCGGGGGACTGCCTCAGGTCCCGCAGCCCCCCTTCGAATACAAGCTGGTCTTCTCGATCGTCGGGCTGCTCCGAGAGTACACAGACGACGCTCGCGTCTTCAGGGACGGCAAGCTCGTGAAGGTCAGGCCTTTCTCCACCGTCGAGAAGGTGGAGTTCCCGAGACCAATCGGAACGCTTGAGGCATTCTGCACGGACGGTCTGGCGAGCCTCGTCTACACCATGAAGGGGATGCGGGTCCTGGACGAGAAGACGCTGAGATGGCCCGGCCACGCCGAGAAGATGGGCCTTCTGCAGGAGTCAGGGTACTTCGCGAAGGACAAGTTGAAGGTGGGGAGCGCAGAGCTGTCCCCCCTCGAGATGTCCTGGGCCGTCCTGGGGAGGAAGCTGAGCGAGGGGGACCGGCACGACGTGACGGTAATGAGGGTCATCGCGCGGTCGGAGACCAGCGAATTCGTCTACGACATGGTAGACAGGTACGACGACAGGGAGAAGGTGACCTCGATGGGAAAGACGACGGGATACACGGCGTCGATCGTAGCGCAGATGGTCGGGTCGGGCAAGATCAAGGGGAAGGGAACGCTCGCCCCTGAGAGAGCGGTAAAAGGTCCTGTCGTGGAGACGCTACTCTCTGAGCTCGGCAGGAGGGGCGTCAGCATCACGTCGAGTGGGCGCAGGCCGCTCTGAGGGCGGAAGTCGAGAAGATCGAAGCGGTGGAGAGGGAAGTCAGGGAAAGGGATGCTCAGCGGCTACAGCACGCTGATGATCCAGTAGGAAGCGGCCGCGACAACCGCGGAGGCCGGGATGGTGATCAGCCAGGCCCAGATGATTCTTCTCGCGACGCCCCACCTGACCCTAGAAGCACCCATGGTGGACCCTGAGCCCATGATGCTGCCGCTGACAACATGGGTCGTGCTGACAGGGATGCCGACCAACGAGGAACCGATTATTGTGACCGCAGACGCTGTCTCGATTGAAAACCCGTGAACGGGGTCGATCTTGGTCATCCTGTAGCCAAGAGTCTTCACGATTCTCCAGCCTCCGAAGAAGGTCCCGAGAGCTATGGAACTGGCAGCCAGCAGGCCAACAATCAGAGGCACTTTGAAGGAGGGTATCCAATTCACAGAAACGAGGAGGGCGGTCACGACCCCCATCGTCTTCTGCGCGTCGTTCGTACCGTGACTGAGGCTGATCAAGGCAGAGGAGACGAGCTGGAGCCGCCTGAAGTAGCGGTTGATGATGTGGAGGGGCACGGTGAAGAAGGCCCTGATCAGAGAGGTCATGAGGAGAAACGCAAGCACGAAGCCGATGACCGGTGCGGCGATCATGAACGCGAGCGTCTTATCCAGCCCAGACCAGACCAGCGAACTCAGGCCTGCCCTGACCACGGCGGCGCCCACGAGGCCGCCGATCAGAGCGTGCGACGAGCTGGACGGAAGGCCAAGATACCACGTAATCAGGTCCCAGGCAATGGCACCGATGAGGGCAGCAAGGATGAGGTTCGGAGTGATAACCGACGAACTGACTATCCCCTTGCCGACCGTGGTCGCGACCGCGACGCCGAAGACCAAGAAGGCGATGAAATTGAAGAAGGCGGCCATGGCCACGGCGGCCACGGGCGGGAGCACTCTAGTGGAGATGACTGTCGCGACGGAGTTGGCGGCGTCATGGAAGCCGTTGACGAAGTCGAAGCAGTATGCGGCGGCTATTATCCCGAGCACGTAGACTGCCTGGAGGTCCACAGCGCTCGCCTAGGTAGACCTGATGAGAATATCCCGGAGAAGGAGGCTTAGGTCCTCGCAGCGGTCCGTCACAGTCTCCAAATGCTCGCAGATCTCCTTCATCTTGAGGATGCGGATTACATCGTCACTCCGGAAGAGTTGGACCAACGTCTCGTTCAAGACCTCGTCGGCCTCATTCTCGAGCCGATCCACCTCGATACACCTCTTATCGATTTCTGCCTTGTCGAGCTTCCTCATCGAAATGAAGGCTTGGTGAATCTCCTCCACGGAGGCGCGGCAGATTCCCGCAAACTTGTTCAACGCTTCTGTCGGTCCAGTAACCTCGTAGAGCACAATCTCGTTCATGGCCGCATACATGTAGTCGAGCACATCGTCGTAGAGTGAAGCGAGCTTCGTGATGTCCTCCTGGTCGATTGGGGTGATGAAGCTCCTGTTGACCTTTTCGTAAATCTGGTGTACGATGTCATCCCCGATGTGCTCAATCTCCTTGAATTCCTTTCTGCGCTCTTCCATCCGGTCGAAGGACTTCACAGCATCTTCGAGCTTTGTCGCACCAAGGAGGACGTTCGCCGACTCTTTCTCGAGGATGTCGAAGAAGGCCTTGTCCTGCGGAATTATCCATTCCTTAAGGCCCATGCCCAGCCCGGCCCCTTCTCGGTGCTGTATTATCCTTTCTCGGAGGTGACCTCAATCTATCCGAGGGCTTTCGCGGGGCGTTCGTGCCTCCCATCTTCGCGCTTCTTATATCGACATGATTCTGCAGTGTCATGGGAAGCTGTACAAATTGAACACCGACGGCAGCGAAAGGCCCCACAGAGGAATGAGATTCGGCTGGCTCCTGGTATGCCTGATCCTTCTCGCTGTCCTCGCCTTCGTCGTCGCCCTGACCGTGCGCGTCTTCTTCCTACCGGCGGCGACACCCTATCATCCCGGCCGCTTCTTCCTATTCTTCTTATTCCCGTTCGGAATCCTCGTCTTCTGCCTGATGGTCTTCGCAATTGTCCGGCTGATATTCCGACCGTGGGGAGGGGGATACAGGAGAGCATACTGGCGCCACCACAGCGAAGCAACAGAGATCGTGAAGGCCCGGTACGCAAGAGGAGAAATCACAAAGGAACAATTCGACCAGACGATGAGAGACCTAGAACAGTATTCATAGCTCCTGGCCTTCCCGCTCTTCCCCGGTTCAGCCCTCATCCTGACTCGGACGCGAACCGATTTAACACGCTTCCCTGAAGCCGCTTATTGGATTGAACCAGACCACTATCAGAAGAGGAAGGCCGGCTGATTCGGCTGCTTTTCTGAAGTTGCTGCAGGCTCTGGCTGAATTCGAGCACCTTGAGCCCCCGTCTGCGGCCGGGCAGAGGAGGATTGTCACAGACATCTTTGAGAAGAGTAGACTGAACCTGTTCGTGGCATTGGAGCGAGGGAGGCTCGTGGGCTACGCCCTGTACTTCTACACCTATTCCTCCTTCCTCGCAAGGCCCACCCTCTATCTGGAGGATCTGTTCGTCCTCGAAGAGCACCGCAAGAAGGGCGTGGGCTTCGCACTGCTTCTCAGGTGCATCGACGAGGCGGTCAAACAGGACTGCGGCAGGATGGAATGGGCGGTTCTTGGGTGGAACAAGAAGGCAATCGGATTCTACGAGAAGCTCGGCGCGAGGAGGCTGGACGAGTGGCATTTCTACAGGCTGACGCGCGATGAATTGAGGCAGGTCTCAGGCGGGAATCCCAGCGCAGCCCGGTCCCTGAAGCGAACGGGATGGGGCCGAGGGCTTCATCCTTCGAGAAGTAGCGGTCTAAAATACTAGCCGTCTTCTGCCTCTGCTCGGTAGAAGAAATTGGAAAGAGTGCTGCTCTTCGAAGAGGCGGCCGGCCGTGACAAGTTTCTGCTAGGTGGCAAGGGGTACGGCCTGGCACAGATGACCGCAATCGGACTCCCCGTGCCGCCGGGTTTCACGATAACAACGGAGGTGTGCAAGCAGTTCTACGCCCAGGGCGGCAGAATCCCGACCGGCCTCTTCGATGACGTCAGGCGGAAGGTTCGGGAGGTCGAGACGAAGACGGGCAAGAAGTTTGGCGACAGCAAGAATCCACTTCTCTTCTCCGTGAGGTCAGGCGGACCCTTCTCCATGCCCGGGATGATGGACACCATCCTCAACCTCGGGCTCTCGGACGCGACGGTCGAGGCGCTGTCAAAGAAGACGGGCAACGAGCGGTTCGTGTACGACTCGTACCGCAGACTCATCCAGATGTTCGGAAAGGTGGCCATGGGCGTCCCCGGAGACAAGTTCGAGCACGAGCTGGAGGAGCCCAAGAAGAAGTTGGGGGCGAAAGCGGACACAGAGCTGAGGCCCCAGGAGCTCAAGGACCTCGTCGGGACCTTCAAGAAGATTGTAAGGACGGAGACAGGAAGGGAGTTTCCGCAGGATCCCTTCGAGCAGCTGGAAACGGCCGTGACCGCGGTCTTCATGTCGTGGAACAATCCACGGGCGAAGGAGTACAGGCGGTTCTACAAGATCAGCGACGACCTCGGGACAGCCGTCAACATCCAGACCATGGTCTTCGGCAACATGGGCCCGGACTCGGGCTCAGGCGTCGGCTTCACGCGAAACCCTTCGACCGGCGACAGGGAGCTCTATGGAGAGTATCTGGGCAACGCGCAGGGAGAGGACGTGGTGGCAGGAGTTCGAACGCCTATCACCATCGAGCGCCTCGACCCCAGCCTCCGGAAGGAGCTGGCTGATCTCGCCTCCAAGCTGGAGAAACACTTCAGGGACATGCAGGACTTCGAGTTCACCGTCGAGGGGGGAAAGCTGTACCTGCTCCAGACGCGCAATGGGAAGCGGACCGCCCAGGCGGCGGTCAAGGTCGCAGTCGACATGACGGAAGAGGGCCTCATCGGATCCGAGGAGGGCCTGATGAGGGTCGAGCCTGAAATGCTCGACGCGCTCCTGCACAGGCGTCTCGACCCGACAGCGGCAGATCAACCGGTGGCGAAGGGACTCAACGCGTCCCCCGGCGCAGCATCAGGAAAGGTCGTCTTTGACACGGATGAAGCAGCGTCGACGGGGTCGAGTGCAAAGATAATCCTGGTCAGACCAGAGACGACGCCGGAGGACATCAAGGGCTTGATCGCCTCTCAGGGGGTCCTCACGGCAAGAGGAGGAATGACCTCCCACGCAGCCGTCGTAGCCAGAGGAATGGGCAAGCCGGCAATCGTGGGTTGCAGCGAGATCGAGATCTCCCAGGACGGGACCGCCTTCACCACCAAGAGCGGAGAGAGAATCGCCAAGGGAGAGACCATCACCATAGACGGAACTTCCGGGAAGGTGTACAGGGGCGAAGTAAGGATGGTAGACCCCGACCTCTCGCCGGAGTTCTCCAAGCTCCTGGAGAAGGCCGATTCCGTGAGGAAGCTCGGTGTCTGGGCCAATGCGGACACCCCCGACGCCGCGAGAAGGGCTCAAGGGTTCGGAGCGGAAGGGATAGGCCTCTGCAGGACGGAGAGGATGTTCAACGCTCCCGACAGGCTACCGATCGTCAGAGAAATGATCATGAGCAAGGACGCAGAAGAACGGAAGAGGAACCTCTACAGGCTCTCTCCATTCCAGCTCGCCGACTTCAAGGGGATCTTCTCGGCAATGGGCGGAAGGCCGGTCGTCGTACGCCTGCTAGACCTGCCGCTCCACGAGTTCCTGCCCCCGATAGAAGAGCTGATTGTTGGGATCCAGCAGATGAAGGAAGAAGGTTCCACCCCGGCGCAGCTGCAAGCGAAGCAGGCGGTCTTGGACAGAGTGAGGCAGCTGGCCGAGCACAACCCGATGCTCGGTCACAGGGGGTGCAGGCTGGCCGTGACCTACCCGGAGATCTACGAGATGCAGACCAAGGCGATACTCCGCGCGGCAGCAGAACTAATGCGGGACAAGGGCCAGACCCCCAACGTGAAGATAATGATCCCGCTGGTCGCGCATGTCGGGGAGTTCAGGCTCCTCAGGAAGGTGATCGAGGGCGCCGCCCTGGAGCTCTTCAAGGAGATCGGGACGACTGTCGGGTTCCAGGTCGGGACGATGATCGAGACGCCCAGGGCGGCGCTGACGGCCGAGGAGATTGCCAAGGACGCTGACTTCTTCTCCTTCGGGACCAACGACCTGACGCAGACGACGTTCGGGTTCAGTCGGGACGACGTGGAAGCGAAGTTCATCCCCCAGTACATCGAGCTAGGCATACTTGCCTGCAGCCCCTTCGACTCCATCGACACGTCGGGCGTGGGCAGGCTCGTCAGGATGGCGGTCGAGGCGGGAAGGAAGACGAAGCCAAGCCTCGAGGTCGGAATCTGCGGGGAGCACGGCGGCGACCCGAAGAGCATCGCCTTCTTCAACGAAGCAGGCCTGAACTACGTCAGCTGTTCTGCGTTCAGAGTGCCGATAGCGAGGCTGGCGGCCGCACAGGCAGTAATCGGCAAGAAGGCCGCGTCCTCGACCGTCTAATGCGAAGGAGCGCTTTCGAACTGACTTGAAGGTCGAAGACGCAAGACCTTCGACGGACAGCAGGGTAGCGCCGCAGGAGACGGTGCCTGCGAAGGGGCCGAGCTACGTGGGACTGCTTCGTAACCACTCCTTCGCCGCGCTTTGGGTCGGCCAGTTAGTATCGCAGTCGGGAGACGCGATCTTCGATGTCGCCCTCCTCTGGCTCGTCTTTGTGACGACGAATTCTACCCCGATGGTGGGATTGACGCAGGCTGCGGTCACCGTCCCTGCCGTGGCGACCCTCCCGATTGCGGGGGTCTACGCCGACAGACTGAACAGGAGAAACGTGATGATCGCTGGGAACCTCTTTCAGGGGGCGATCACCGGAGTCCTCTCCGTCCTGTACCTCGCGAACTACCTGACCTTCCCTCCGCTTCTGCTGCTAGTCCTTCTCCTCTATGCGGGGGCGCAGTTCGTCCGTGCCGCCAACGGCGCTATCATACCCAGCATAGTGAGCAGGGAGAACCTGGGGGCCGCCAACGGGCTCTTCTCCCTGACCACCTCGGCCAATCAACTGGCGAGCTACGCGGTCGGCGGAATAGCGATTCTCGCCATCGGGTACACAGCCTCGATCGCCTATGACAGCTTCACCTTCTTCTTCGCAGCCGTGATGCTGACCTTCGTAGCGAAGTCCTACGGAGAAGCGCGCTCTAAGACCCCGGGGCCCGATACCGGAACGGGGGGAGGATTCTTGAACGACTTCCGCGAGGGTCTCGCTTACGTTAGAAAGAGCAGACTCTTCCTCGAACTCATCGCCCTGGGAATACTGGTCAATTTCTTTGGTGCAGGGGTCACGACGCTCCTTGCGCCATTCGTGAAGGTCAGGCTTGGCGGCGACGCCTTGTCGTACGGGCTGGCGCTTTCCTCATTCTCCCTCGGGCTGATGGCCGGGGCCGTGGTGGTGGGCAAGCTGAACTTCAGAAGGTACATAGGCAAGCTCTTGATCTTCTCGTTGACGGCCACGGGGCTCTTGATCGCCGTGGCGGGGCTGGCCCAGACCGTCCCGGAGGGACTGGTCGCATTCGTCGCGATAGGCGCTCTTTCGGGTGTAGTGAATATCCCGATTGCAGTGATGGTCCAGACACAGGTCCCAAGAGAGGTTCTCGGGCGCGCCACCACCGTCATGGGCTCCTTCCTCAGCGCTGTGCTGCCCGTCTCTGCCCTGACCTTCGGTTGGCTGGGAGGCCAGGTATCGCTGGGGACTCTCTTCGAAGTCTCCGGTCTGGCTGTCGCAGCCGTCTCGGTCGTTTTGTATTTCCCGTTTGTCGAGCTCCGAAACGCGAAGTACTAACCGACCCGGGCCCCCTGGAGAGTCCATTTTCAATTATCAATACTGAGAATCCGCTACGCGTATTAAATACGCGAGAACGGGGCGACAAAATCATGGGTCAAGCCTCAGGGCTGGTCCAGAAGTCGATGGTGATTATCGACTCGGAAGTCTGCAAGGGCTGCAGCCTGTGCGTCGTCACATGCCCGCAAAAGAACCTGAAGCTCTCGGAGTCACTGAACAGAATCGGGTACCATCCGGTCGAGTTCCATTACCACGGCGATAAGGGCGACTGCACGGCATGCGGACTCTGCTACTGGGTCTGCCCCGACTTTGCGATCGCAGAGGTAAGGAGGCTGAAGCAGTGAAGACCGAGACGGAGTTCGTGAAGGGAAATGAGGCGCTCGCTCTTGGAGCGCTCAAGGCCGGGATGAACGCCTACTTCGCATATCCCATCACGCCGTCGAGCGAGATCCCGGAGACCCTGGCCAAGGAATTCAGGAGTCCGGAGTATCCCGAGTTCAAGATATTCCTCCAGGCGATGAACGAACTCGAGGCGATTAACATGGTAATCGGCGCCGCGTCGACGGGCGCTAAAGCGATGACAGCGACGTCCGGGCCAGGGTTCAGTCTCAAACAGGAGGGCATATCCTACGCAGCCGCAATGGAGATTCCGTTCCTCGTGGTAGACGTCAACAGGGCGGGACCCGGATTGGGCAACCTCGGCCCGGAGCAGAGCGATTATTTCCAGGCGACGAAGGGTGGAGGGCACGGCGGATACAAGACCATCGTCCTGGCGCCGAATTCGGTCCAAGAGATGGCGGCCTTCCCGGCCCTAGGATTCTCGCTCGCATTCAAGCACAGGACCCCCGTCTTGATGCTCGTTGATGCCTTCCTGGGACAAGTGAAGGAGGACATAGTATTTCCTAAGATCGCTCAGGAGAAGTTCGAGACTCCCTGGGCCGCCACTGGAGCGAGGGGAGCAGAGAGACACCTGATTCTTTCTCTGCACCTGGATTTCGAGGACCAGAGGAAGCACGCCGAGCACCTCAAGAGCAAGTACGAGGAAATCGACACGATGGAGCAGAGGTCGGAAGAATACCTGACCTCCGACGCCGAAGTGGTGCTGGTAGCCTTCGGAGTGGTCTCGAGACTCTGCAGGCGTGCGGTAAACGAGCTCAGGGCAAAAGGGGTCAGAGCGGGACTCTTCAGGCCGGTGACACTCTCACCTTTCCCCGCCAGGGGATTGAAGTCGTTGGCGGACAGAGGAATCAGGAAATTCATCGTCGTCGAGCTGAACGTGGGACAGATGGTCTACGACGTCAAACTCGCTGTCGAAGGGAAGGGTTCGGTCGATCTAATCTACAAGCTGGGCGGCTTCCTGCCGACCACCGCAGACATCGTCCACAGAGTGGAGATGGCGTCAGGATGACAACCTTGCAGGACAAGGCGACCGGCGAGTACGAAGTCAAGCTAGGGAGGCTCCGGACGCTGACCGGGAAGCCGACCCACTACTGCGCGGGGTGCGAGCATGGGGTCCTCACCAGGTTGATTGCCAACGCGATAGAAGAGTTGGGATTGAGGGAGAAGACCGTCATGATCGACTCGGTGGGGTGCAGCGTCATGGCCCACGAATACATCAACGTCGACGCGATCCAATCGCCTCACGGGAGGGCACCGGCCGTAATGACCGGGATCAAGAAAGTCAGGCCGGACCTGCTAGTCTTCGCGGTGCAGGGGGACGGGGACGCGGTAGCAATAGGGCTCCTGGAGCTGATCTACGCGGCGAGCAGGGGCGCGCCAATCACGGTCTTCCTGGTCAATAACGCGATCTACGGCATGACGGGTGGACAGATGGCTCCGACGACCCCGAGAGGGATGGTCACCACGACGACGCCGAGGGGGAGGGATCTGAAGGACACTGGGCCAGTGATGGATGCATCCAAGCTGCTCGCGGGCCTCGAGGGACCCTCATACGTCAAGAGGGTCTTCCTGCCGGTCACCCCGATGGGGTCGACCGACCTCTACAGCGCGAGGGGCTCCCTCGAAGGGGCGAAGAGCGTCCTGAACGCGTTCAAGGTCCAATTGATGGGAGGCTTCTCTTTCGTGGAGTTCGTCAGCACCTGCAGCGTCAACTGGAAGATGTCCGTTCTCGAGTCGAAGCGCTACTCGTTCGAGGTTCTAGCCAAGCTCTTCCCGCCCGGCCTCTACGTAGACAAGATGGGGGTCGAGAAGAAATGAAGATCGAAGTCATCGCCGCGGGTCAAGGCGGGCAGGGCGTTCTTGAGCTCGCGAACTACATTTCATACTTCAACATCCTGAAGGGGAGGCATGCAGCCTGCACGCCTTCGTACGGGCCGGAGACGAGGGGAGGGAAGGTGAAGTGCTACGTGGTCGGGTCAGACGAACTGATCGATTCGCCCATCGTCGAGGAGCCGGACTTCCTAATCGTCATGAACATCCCGTCAATGGACTATGTGCCGATGCTCAAGGCTGGGGGGACGCTGGTTGTCAACAGCTCGCTCGTCAGTCAGGCACCGAACAGGGATGACATCAAGGTCTGTCGGGTCCCCGCAACGCAGCTGGCTGCCGACCTGAAGGAGTTCTCACCCGTGGCCGGGCGAGACACCTCGATAGCCGCCAACTCGGTCGTGTTCGGCGCGTACCTCGCTCTCACCGGGGAAGCGCTGCAGAACGAACTCGGGGCCGTCAAGGAGGTCTTCGAACACTTCTTCACGGACCGCAAAGCTGCGTTCATCCCTCTGAACGTGCGGGCCGTGCAGAGCGGATACGCATTCATCAAGGAAGGGGGAAAAGAGGCGCGCCCCGTTCCGGTGGCTGACCGAAGTCCTTCTTAACCGCCAGCGCTCTGAGTGCACGGATATGGAGACCGGCCTGAGCGCGGCCGAGGCACCTCAGCAGAAGCCTGCCAGCGGGCGGAGGAGGGCGGGACCCATGGTCTTCCTGCTGGTGATGGCGCTAGGCTATGCCGTCTACGCTGCCGACAGAACTGTCCTGCAATCAGTAATCACGGCAATGAAGCCCGGGCTCGGGCTCACCGACGTCCAGAAGGGGCTGCTGCTCTCTGCTCAGTACGTGGGGGTCTTGGCGGTCGTCCTCTTCGCCGGGCACCTCTCGGACAGGTTCGGCAAGTGGAGAATCATCCTCATTGGCGTTGTGGTGTTCTCCGTCTTCACGTGGCTGATCGGCTTTGCCGCCGACTTCACGCAGGCCTTCGCCTTCCGGGTGGTGAGCGGCGTCGGGGAGGGCATCTTCTGGCCCGTGGCCATGTCTGCCGTGGCCAACTACTTCCGCGAGAACAAGGGACTCGCCCTGGGAGCGTTCTACGTCGGCTTCGACGCAGGCGGGGCAGGAGGGAGCACCATCGGGGGGCTGAGCCTTTCGCTTACCTCGGGCTGGCGAACCGCCTTCTTCGTTGCGCCGCTGCTGGGGATAGCGGTCGTCGCCGGGCTCTTTATCGCGAGAAGCGCATTCTCTGAAGCGGACACGAAGGGGGGGACTCTTGCTCTTGGTCGGGACGCCTTCGCCCTAGTCAAGAGGAAAGAAGTCCTGTTCATCATGCTGTTCGCCTTCATGGCTACGTACCCCATCGCCGTCTGGCAGAGCTACCTGACTACCTACTGGAACTCTGTGAAGGGAGTGGACCAGGCCGTAGCCGCGTACGGCTACGCTGCTGTCCTGGTCTCCGGGGCTTTTGGGAAGGTGATTCTAGGGAGGGCGTCAGACTCGTGGCGGAGAAACAGGATGCTCGTCGCAATTTCTGCGGTCTCGGCCGCTCTGTTCGCCATGTTCTTCTACACGAGCAGCGTGTACGCGGGGTTCGCCCTCGCGCTGGCGGTAGGGTTCGTGAGCTCCGCCCTGTTCCCCATAATGCAGGCTCTGGCATCGGACTCGTGCGACGGGAAGACCGGCACGGCGTTGGGTCTCACCACGACGTTCCAGTCCGTTGCGACGGTTCTCTCGCCCACCATAACAGGGGTGTTCTTCTCTCAGGGAGCCTGGAAAGCCATTACACTGAACGTGCTGGTGCCGATGATCCTGGTCATACTCGTTGCGCTCCTCCTGAAGGACTCCAGGAGGGCGCAGAAGCGATGACACGCAGCCAGTGCAATCAGTCTAGTCTGAGCCGCAACGCGTCAGTTCCCAGGCCAGCCATGCTGCCGGAGAAATGAGGAGATACGCGAAGAGAGTCCCCCACCAGATTCCGACTGCCGAAAAGAGGTACCTGGCCGCTACACAGTACGGAATGATAGTGAGGATGCCGGTCCTCATAAATGACTTGGTAAGGGAGCGCGAGAACTCCACGCCGTGGGCTCGACTGGTCGCGTAGAGTGACGAAGACCAGATTGCTGGAACACCGGCAAAGGCGCCGGCTACTAGCGGCCCGCTAAGAGTGCTTATTGTTACCACCCCTGCGACAACGCAGCCGCCCAAAGCTCCTCTCCAGATCATCTGTCCGACACTGAATCTTGACGGGACGCGGGGTACATCCTCGACTCTGATTCTCCTGTGGACGAAGAAGATAATCAACGACGCAGCAACGCTTCCAGCTAGGGAGAAGGTGAAGCTGTCAGGGGCCAAGACGGCTACCAGCATAGACGCCAGGAACCAGAGGGCGAGGGCGACCAGCATCCGTCGTCCGAATCGCATCCGCTTGGGGAAGGCGTAGAAGAGCAGGAATGCGAACGTGACGCTGAACGCCAGGGGCAAGAGGGTGGTGGCCTGAATGGCAGCGTCTTGTGACTGGGTCGCGCCAATGAGGAGCAGGCTCACGACAGCCGTCGAAGGCAGCCCCCCGGCGAACCCGGCGCGACCAGCTCCGTGCGCGTCCGCAACGCTAGTAACAGTCGCGACGACGAGCCACCCCGAGCCGAAGGCAAGCAGCAGACGGAGTGGGAGCAGGTCTGGAATCACACTCGGCTGGCATCTCCAAGCTACTCTGTCGACTTAAGCCTTCACCGAAAGGCTCGGGGATGAAGGTGCGGACTGCTGCCACATCAAAGGAAGAAGTCTAGGCGTTGCCTAACTCTTTCTTGAACGCACCCTTCAGGTCCACTCCCCAGTCGTCCAGGGCCTCCAGTTTCCCGAAGAAGAACCTGAGGACGGGTGGTTCGGAGACGAACTTCAGTCCCTTCACCAGGTTCCTGTGCTTGTAGAGCCACACTATCCTGTCGATCGCGTAGTCGATGTGAGACACGCTGTAGACTCTCCTGGGTATGGCCAACCTCGTAAGTTCAGCGTCTGCGAAGACGTCCTTTCCATCCTTGTCCCGGTCCATGGATATCGTGCCTCTTTCCATGCTTCTTATTCCAGAAGCTATGTACAGCGCCGCTGCGAGCGCGCCCGCGGGATACTCGGACTGTGGGATGTGCGGTAGGAACTTCTTCGCGTCAAGGTGGCAGCCCAATCCACCTGGCGGGGTAACGACGGGGATGCCTTCTTTGACGAGCTTGTTGACGAAGTACTTGATCTGCTCCACTGAGCAGCCCGCAACGTTCGGGTCGACCATTTCTCTCATCCCGACGGACATGGCGCTGACTTCTCTCATCGACATGCCACCGTAGGTGATGAAGCCTTCGTAGACTGGCAGCCAGGGCTTTATCAGTTCGAACAGCTTCAGGTCGTTGGTCGCTATGCAGCCGCCTCTGACGCTCGTGTTCTTCCTTCCGCTCATGTAGTAGAGGTCCGGAATGCTGCACATCTCCTTCACTATCTCCGCGACCGTCTTGTTCTCGTACCCCTTCTCCCGTTGCCTTATCATGTAGGCATTTTCACAAAGCAGGCTTCCGTCCAAGACCATAAGGAGATGGTTCTCGGTGCAAATCTGCCTTATCTCCTTCAGGTTCTTCATTGAGAAGGGCTGTCCGCCGATAAGGTTGGTCGTGGCTTCCATCCGAACGAAGGCTATCTTGTCTACGCCGTACTTCTTGATGACATTCCTCAGCTTGGTCGGGTCCATGTTGCCCTTGAACTGGTTCGAGCTCTCCGTCATTAGCGCCTCATCGTAGTAGATCTCCAGAACCTTCATTCCCTGGAGCTCAATGTGGGCCTTGGTCGTAGTGAAATGATAGTTGGTGGGGACCACTCCGTCGGGCTTGGCGAAGACCTTCGCTAGAAGGTGCTCGGCCGCTCTGCCCTGGTGGACGTTCATGACGTGCTTGTAGCCTAGCACGTCCTCCACCGCCTTCGCGAACTCGTAGAAGGTCATGCTTCCGGCGTAAGCGTCGTCCACCTTCATCATGTTGGCGAACTGGTTGTCGCTCATGGCGTTGACTCCGCTGTCGGTGAGCAGGTCCAGGAATATGTGCTCCGTCTTGAGAAGGAACGTGTTGTAGCCCGCCTCTTCCATGGCCTTCAGCCGCTCCTCTACCGGGACCAGCTGGACCTTCTGCACCATCCTTGCCTTGTGCATCTCTATCGGGATTTCTTCGCCCGTGGATAGTCTGATGGACATGATTCAAGCGGCACGCTCTGCACACGTTTTATAATGCTTTCGGGACGGAACCCACCCTTCATTCAAAACTTAATAGGCCAAAATGGGCAATGATTCGACGATGTGCATAAGCAGTTGATGGTGCATTATTCATGCCATCGCGCGCGCTAAACCCCAGCCTTCTTCAGGAGCCCGAACGCCTTTTCAGTTCCAGTCGAAGGTCTGACGTGAATCCCCAAGCTATCGCAGAGTTCCTTCTGATAGCTAGCCTTGTCCTTGAACCTGCCGAATCTTTCATGCCAATGCTCGACATCGTTCTTGTCCCAGAAGGTGAGACGGAATCTATCCTCTTGGTATTGTCCAACGAGGCTCCTCTGCCACCGTGGGTTTTGATATTACCGGTCTGAATTTTGCCTTGAGATTCTTTCTATCGGTGATTGAAACCTCTATTTCCATGTCCTCGCCCAGAATACTGTGACATCTGGCTACAAGCTCATCTTTGGAGACTTCGGGCTCATTTCCTCTCCTCATGAGTTCGATCCTGACCTGGTTCATGCTTTCCTGCACCGCTTGGTATCTTGATACTCCAGGGGTGCCTTGTATCACGGTCATTATGGTCCTTGGGGTGATTAGTTGACCACCAGGTAGGGTAAAGCAGTCGGCCTCTCTTCCCTCGATGGACTTCAGCAAGGGTAGACCACGCCCACAAGAACAAGTTTTGCCATCAATAACACCTATGTCTCCTACCCGGTACCTTATCAGAGGCATGGCGTAGTTCAGAAGATTGGTTACGACTATTTCTCCCCTCTCACCAGGTGAGACCCGTTCATTTCCTCTTACCACCTCCAATATGAGCAGGTCCGCATCGATGTGGTAGCCTTCCCTTTTTGTGCACTGCCAAGCGCCGTTCCCAAAATCCCAGGAGGAGTATTCGTCGAAGACCTTGCATTTGAATGAGGACTCGAGATATTTCCTTGTTTCTTCGTCCGTGACCTCCCCTTCGGTCCTTACGACCTTGTCACCGAGGCCTTCTATCCCCCTTTCAGCCATCGCTTCAGCAAGCAACCTAAGATATGAAGGAGTGCCTCGAATCAACTTCGGATCGAACTTCAGTATTTGAGTCAATACCTCGTTCGCATCACTTCCAACGGTGACCCTCTTTTCTCTATCTCGCAGTAGATGGACGATTGGCCCCAGACTTTCCCTTCCCTGCGATTTGCGTTTCATCCTAGCCAACTCTCCGCTTTGATCTTGATCTTTCTTTGGAGCTATGAGCCCGCCGTATCCTATCACCATCACCTTCTGCCAAGGTTTGACTCCTATTGCCAGCCGCTTTCTAAAACGCCAGGCGGCCATGCAGTAGTCCATGAACCTTTTATCATAGAATACGGCCATCGGGCCACCGCTTGTTCCCGAGGTCGATGCTCGAATACAGTCCCCGAGGTCAGACCCTCTTGCCATGCTCCTATCAGGAATGCCATCTCGGACTTCTTGCTTTGTTGTGAATGGAAGCTTCTGGACATCCTCTAACGATCTGATGTGTTCTGGCCTAATCCCCTGAGCGTCGAACTTTTCCTTGTAGAGAGGAACGTTATTGTAAGCATGGGTGGTGATGTCTCTCAATCTTTTCTCTTGAAGTTGCTTTAGCTCGACGGACCCGAGCCACTGGTTTCTCGAAAGCTCATAGCAATACCAGAGGACTCGGTGAAGCACCATTGGTGGCAGAAGCAACTTTGATTTAATGACTCACCTTCCTCTCAAATCAAGAAATGAAAGAGTGGCGCGCGCTGCTCCTACGCAGTCGAGGTAGTTGGCCCGCGCCAGCGGCTTTTCAGGTCTGTTGAGCTTAGCGATGTAAGTCTTGAATGCGGGGTCGTTCTCTATGGGCCGCCTTTCAGGGGCAGGGCGTTTCGGGCCGTAGACTCTGCGTCTTGTTTTCCACGGTCTTTCGGCGCCACCTTTAACTTCCTCTTCACGCGCCACCACTAACGGATTATGTGTATAACCCGGGTCGGAAAGGTCACGTCCATATCGCAGGGGAGGGCATCGGTGGATTTCTTTGACGGGAGGGCCCTAGATAGGGTCGACGTTTCGATGGTGGCAGCCGCCCGGGGCGACTTCGTGGAGGTCTTCGGGAACTTAGCACTTTCCGTAATCACCCCCTCGGACGCGAAGAAGCGGAGGGCGGCATGGAAAGAGATCCGTGAGGCGGCAATCGTCACCTTGCCCAAGAGAGACAGAACACGTTGAACGAAAAGGGAATCCTCCTCCACGCGAAGCACGCCTTCATGCCGAACAGCCTGGGATACTGTGGGCCCGACGATAGAGGGGTCATTCTTCAGCACCTCGAGGAATCGAAGGGCGGCGAGGACCTGACCTCGACGCTGAAGGAGTTCGAGGCGGCCTATCCCTTCCTCAGACTGATCGCCAGAACCACTGGCAGGGACACATTCGACTACTCAGTGCCGGAGGCATACTGGATTGGAAACGACCTGCTGGACCGGGTTCCCGTCCCCGACTTCCATAGCTTCTCCCACAAGGAGTTGATTGGCAGGGACCCGAAAGAAGTGAAACGAGTCTTCAGAACGGTAGGCACGGCCGCGCGGCCTCACCACACATTCTACGTGATGAACGCCTACACCAGCTCGAGCGTTTCTGACGGACCAAGCCTGAGCAACACCAACATGAAGAAGATTTCCCAGATGATTGACAGCTGCCGGGTCTCGTGGGGCGAAGTGAAGAGCGTCGGAGCCAAGAGCATTCAGGTCGAGTACCGCCCCGTAATTCTGGAGGCCGGCCGACTGACCCTTTCGAAACCCAAGCTCAAGAAGGTGAGATACAACCGGGAGGTGACGCCCTTCGGCTCCGTCAAGAAGGGGGGCTCTGTATCCCTGCACTGGGACTACGCTTGTGAAGTGCTGAGCCCGAGACAGCTCGTCAACATACGGAAGTACACTCTGCTGGACATCGAGGCAGCAAATCTGCTGTTGGCCTCGTCCGATAGAAGCAGACTCTAGAGAAACCGTCAGGACTCCAGACTCGCCAGCAGCTTGAGCCGCTGGACCCGGGCCCTGTCAAGACTCTCGAGCGACTTCTGGAGACCGGTCAGCTGCTCAATGTTCTTCCTCGATTCGTCACAGAGCCGCTTGTAAGCTGTTTTGGCAGCAGGCGTCTGCGCTTTGCTGGCGAGACCCTCATAGCTGTCGGCTAGGTCATCTTCGACCCCTATCCAGTTGACCAGGGTGTCGAGGGTCGCCTCCAGATAGCCCGTCTTGACCGTCTCTTCCACTTTCTTCGCTTCCTCGGCGGTGTTCACATCTGCGATGAGTCGTTCCTTGCCCAAAGACGAACAGCCACGCGGAATCTCAGGGGTCTATAAAGATAGACGGAAGCTCACAGGATGAGTCCCAAAATGAAGGCTGGGATGAGTCCGGAGATGACGCTGAGCGCCAGTAGGAACGAGGGCGGCAGCATGTCTCTCGAAGGCCTGTTCGTGACCGGGCCCGCGGATTCGGAGAAGACCACAGTATTGATCACCCTGTAGTAGTAGACGATAGAGAGCACGATATTTGCGACCACAATGAGGGCCACCCAAGTGAAGAGCGGGGTCGAGGCTAGAAGCAGCGACTGGACGATGAGTATCTCGCTCCAGAACATCCCGAAGGGTGGTGATCCAACCATTGCCAGCGACGACGCAGTGTAGAGCACTCCGAGGGGCCTGTTCTGCCTTCCCGCGCCCTTCAGTTTCTCCAGGTCAGCGTCTTCGAACTCCTTCCTCCCCCCGACGCCGGTGAGCATGAAGAAGTTGGCTTTCACGAGCCCGTGGTTCCAGATCTGGAACGTGACCGCGACGAGACCCAGCACCGAGAAGGTCGAGAGCGCGGCGAGCATGTAGCCCATCTGGGCAATCGAACTGAACGAGAGCATGCGCCGCAGGTTGCCCTGTCCGAGTGCCCCGAAGTTCCCGACCAGCATCGTCAGTACTGCGATCGCGACCAGAGTCACCTGGATTCCCTGGAGGACAGACCCCTGGACGGCGAATGGCTGGATCACCTTCAGCATAGCGAAGAGGAGAGTCTCGTCGACGACCCTACCGTTAAGGGCACCAATCTGGGCGGGTGCGGCCCCGTACGCGTCAGGCAGCCATGTGTGGACCGGAAAGATTGCTACCTCCACCCCAATGCCGATGAGAATCATCAGGAGTGCAACGACGCCTATGGGGCCGTTGGAGGCGAGAAGTAAAGGCAGGTCGACCAGACGGATACTTCCGATGCTCGAGTAGACCAGGGCGACTCCGAGGAGGTAGACTAAACTTCCTGCCCCCGCCAGGAAGAAGTACTTCATCGCCGCCTCGAGCGAGATGTCGCGCCGTTCGAATGACACCAACCCGTAGGCCGCTATGCTTAGGCCCTCCCAGAAGAGGAAGAGTGTCAGGAAGTCGCCGGCTGAAATCACTCCTATGGAACAGCTGACGAGCAGCATCAGGAGGGCGTAGAAGGTCCCGATGTTGTCCTTCTGAGTCAAAGTAAGGGCCGTGTAGACAGTCACGGCGAAGCCCGCGAGGAGCACGGTCAGGATCACAAGGTTCCCCAGCTTGTCGACCGAGTAGATGGTGGCGAAGATCGAGGTCAGAGGCTGGATGGAGATGGGGCCCCAGCTCGCGATGACTTCGACGAGGGACAGGAGGAGGAAGGCAGCGGCTATCCCACCGACGATGAGCGATCTGCGACTCCCGAGCTTCGATTTGGCCATGTCTGCGATAAGGACCACCATCGCCCCAGCGAACTGGATCTCGAGGACTGTCGACAGCCAGGCCATCTGTCAGATCACTCCCGTCACTGCGAGCATCAGCAGAACCACGAGGATAGAGAACAGCAGGGCGACATTCTTTCCGAGGTCCCCGCTCTGGAGCCCGGTGGCCAGGCGAGTCAGGGGCCTCAGTATCGATCCAATTACGTACGAATAGAGCCGGTCGAACCCGATTCCCTCGAGCAAGAACGCCTTGGTTTCCCTGAGGAAGGCGCTGGACTGCATCAGCCGTGCGGTCGCTTCGTAACGAGTTTGGAATGCAAAGTAGCAGATCGCGAACCCGAGCAACACAACGGCGACCGTGGAGGCAGCGGTAAGAATTGAAGGAGCTTCGCTGAGCGAGGGCGCGAAGAGACTCTGGCCATTCAGACCAATCCATCCGACCACGACCAACACCACCAAGGCCATCATCGGCACCACCATCAGCCACCCGGACTCGCGAACCTCTCTCTCACGACTGGGGCCGTGGAAGACCTTGACAAGTGCTCTGAAAGAGTAGAATGAAGTGAGGATGGATCCGAGGATGATCACGAGGAAGGCCGCCGCGCCGTATGTGGCAGCCGCTGACAGGATCGCGTCCTTAGTCCAGAACCCTATGAGCGGGGGAAGACCGACCATCGCAAGTGCTGCGAAGAGGAATGCAATGTATGTGTACTTCATCCGTCGTGCGAGCCCTCCCATCTCGTCGATTTTTCTGGTTCCAAGCGCTTCGATGACAGACCCAGCGGCCATGAAGGCGAGTGCCTTGAAGAGGCCTTGGCTGATTAATTGGTAGATTGCGCCCGACGTAGCAATCTTCCACCCTACTACGCCCCCCAGACCGATGGCAGCAAACATCAGACCCAGTTGGCTGATCGTAGAGTAGGCAAGAACCCTCTTGAAGTCGTCGGCTGCGCATGCGCAGGCACCCCCCACCAACAGGCTTGTGAGGCCGACGACCAGGACCGAGGTGGAGAGGACCGCGGAAGAGGCGTAGATCGGGTACATCCGGACGACCAAGTAGACGCCCGCGTTCACCATGGTGGCCGCGTGGATGAGCGCACTGACTGGGGTCGGCCCTTCCATTGCGTCTGGCAGCCAAACATGAAAAGGCACCTGAGCGGACTTTCCCATTGCCCCGATGAGAATCAGAACGCCGATCAACACCCAATTCACACCGGCTGTGCCCACGGACGAGTTGATTGTGTTGATGTTCGTTGTGCCGAGCGTCGTGAAAAGCATAATCACGGCGAGCAACAGGGCGATGTCCCCGAACCTCGTGACTACGAACGCCTTGACGCCAGCCTTTCTTGCGGATTCCCTGTCGGTCCAGAATGCAATCAGGAGGGCGGAGCAGATACCGACTACCTCCCAGAACAGGTAGAGCTGAAGGAGGCTGCCGGCCATCACGAGACCCAGCATCGCCCCGATGAACACCAAGACGAGTGAGTAGAAACGAGCCTGCCCTTTCTCATGCTTCATGTTCCCAGCTGCGTAAACCACGATGACGAAAGACAGAATCGAGACGAAGGCTGCGAGCAGCACCGAAAGGCCGTCTACGTTCACCTCGGCCAGGACCTTCACCTGGCTCACCTGGCCCAAGACCTTTGCGTAGGCCTGGAAGATCGACCACCCTCCGAGGGACTCGGTATATGGCTGAGAGAATACGAGGGCTTGGTGGAGCCCGATGGCCGCCGTCAACCCGCTTACGCCTATCGCGAACCACTTGCTCGCCCTCGAGTCGACGAAGCTCACGAGCGGGACAAGAGGAGCCCCGATGAGCGGGACCAGCCACACCAGCCAAGCTTCTAGCATCAGTGCCTCAGCTTCCTGATCTCAGACGGGTTGAGCGTCCCATACTTCCGGTAGACGTTGACTACGATGGCAAGGCCTACCGCCTCGACTGCGGCCCCAACTAGGACCGAGAGGAACACGAAGGAATCAGTCGTGAGGCGAGTGCCCGCTACGGTGGAGAGAGACCCGTTCAGTCCAGATGAGAACAAGGCCAGGTTGGCACCCAGAAGGACCACCTGGAACGACATCACAGTCTTGATGAGGTTCTTCGAATAGGAAATAGAGGCGATGCCCAGAAAGACGAGGAGTATCCCCGTGAACATGAAGACTATCTGGTCGGTCACCATCTAGGTCTCCCTCGAGAATAGGTTGGCGACAGTCACCATTGCGGATGCGAAGACCGTGACGAGAATCAGGAGGTCCCAAGGCCTGAACTTCCACAGGAATGAAAAGGTCGTTAACGACACATCAGTGTATTCTGAAGGCGACAACCCTACGAGCCCTGGCGCGACCTGAGTCAGGGCCAGGATCACAAGAACTAACGCTCCAACAACAACCATGATTCCCAGGCGGGTTGCACCGATATCCAACTTCGACTCCCCGGTCATCAGAATGACCGTCAGGAAGAGGACTGACACTGCGCCCGAGAACGTGATGATTTGCATCAGACCCACAAGTGCGTCGCCATACATAGTGAAGACCACCCCCAGCAGAGTGGACGTCCAGAACAGGGCTATGAGAGAGACGGAGACCTTCTTGGAAAAGAGGGCCACCAGGACGGTGGCTAGGATTGCGACCGAAATCGTGATTGAAAGTAATTCACTTGCCAATGGTCAACGCCTTCCTCATTATCGTAGATTCCTTCTTGAAAACAGCAAGCTCGAAGTTGCGCGTCAATGTGAGGGCCCCGAACTTGCAGTCGTCGACGCATTGGCCGCACATGATGCACGTGTAGAGCTCGAAGGAAGGTCGCTTGATGTCAACCTCCCTTGTGCCAATCATCTTCTTGCCCACAGGCACCATCGTGATCACTTGGGCGGGGCAGACAATCTCGCAGATGCTACATCCTGTGCATTTCACTGGGTCGATATCGAGCTTCCCCCTGAACCTCTCTGTGACCACCTTGTCTCCGAAAGGATACTTCTCCGTGATGGGCGTCCTTAGCACGGTCCGGAACATCTCACCCACGGCTTCACCGATGTTTCTTCTCGGCACTTCTTTCACCTGAACACCCAGAGTATCGCCACCGCGAGCTGAGCGAGACTGAGAGGAGTGATGATGGTCCAGAAGAGCTTGGTCGCTTGATCGATTCGGACCCGAGCCAGGGCTGTCTTTATCACGAAAAAGAGGAAACCAACCGCGAAGAGCTTCACAAGGAAGTAGGAAGCGTAGAAGACGGACTGCAGGTTCTGGTTGGCGCTGATGACAGGGCCTCCTGAACCCCCGAGGAACAGGCTGACCGCGAGCGCAGACAGGAAGACGTAACTGAGGCTCTTCGTGAGCTTGACATAGGCTAGGGTGTTGCCCGAGAACTCGGTCATCCAGCCGCCGACGATCTCCGTCTTGGCGCTGGGGATGTCGAACGGAGGCTTCTCAAGCTCTGCAAGCGCTGCGATGATGAAGACCGCGAAAGCGACCGGCGCGATGACGATGTACCACATCGAACCCTGCGCCACAACGACCCCCTGTATCGAGAGGCTTCCTGCGAGGACCGCGGGTGTTATCATCGCGAGAATCAGCGGGACCTCATAGCTAGTGTACTGCACGACCAGCCTTCCTATGGCTATGGTCGAGTATCTGCCGGCCGAGGCGTAGCCTAGCATCGCTGCCATCAGAGTGGAGAATGCGAGAATGAAGAGCATGAAGAGAAGGTCGAGCGGGTGGTAGAGGATAGCCTGAGTACCGAGGATCGGGATGAACGCGATGCCGATGGCCGGGGCCGCGAAGTAAAGGGCAGGACCCCACCGGAGGACGAACTTGTCGCTTTGGGTAGGGACAATCTCCTCCTTGGAGGCGAGCTTGAAGAAGTCTGCGACCGGCTGGAGGAGACCGAAAGGCCCAGTCACCACCGGACCCCTCCGTCCTTGCATGCGGGCGTATGTCTTCCTGTCCAGCCACTCGAAAGCAAAGGCGAGCCAGACGAAGAAGGTCAGCCCGGGAAAAAGAAGAAGCTCGACGACCTGTAACGGATTCAACTGAGTTTCCTCTTGTAGTACTCTATCCCGTACATTCGCAGTTCTTCGCCGCCTATTGACCACTCCTTGGACTTGTCGACGTCCAGGACCGAGACTCTGTCCATGCACCCGAAGCACGGATCCATGCCTGTGAGCACGATCGGGACGTCCGCCAGAGTGTGGCCCTTCAGCATCTCGGTGGCAGTAAGGATATTGGCCACGGTCGAACTCCTGACCTTCACTCGTTCCGGTGCGCTGCCGCCACCGGACTTCACGAAGTAGAACAGCTCGCCCCTTGGGGCCTCCACGTGGAAGGTAGACTCGCCCTGGGGGACTGCCCTGGGAATGCTGACCTTGTAGGGACCGGTCGGGAGCTTCTCGACCGCTTCACTGACCATCCGGCAAGAGTCACGGATCTCGTTCAGCCGCAACGTGAGCAGCGAAGCTATGTCTCCGTCGTTGCTGGTCTGGACGTGCGGGGGGATCTCGTCGTAGGCCGCGTAGGGATCCTCGGCCCTCACGTCTCTGGCTATGCCCGTGCATCGAAGGAGCGGACCGACAGGGCAGAGTCGCCTTGCCGTCTCCTGGGTGATCCGCCCGACGCCCTTAGTCCTGACCGCGAATGTCTCTTCCGTTTCGACGAGCTTCGTATAATAGTCGGCCCTCTTCTCGATATACTTCAGTTCGTCCTGGATCTTGGCTGCGATTCCGTCGGGGAGCTCCATTCTGACCCCGCCGATAATGGAGTACGACTTGTTGACCCTGTTGCCGGTGATAGCCTCCTCCAGGTCCAGGATGTGTTCCCTGTCCTTCCACACCCACATGAAGAGAGTGTCGAAGCCGGCCCAGTGCCCGACCAGACCGAGCCAGAGGAGGTGAGAGTGTAACCTTTCGAGCTCGGCCACTATCAGTCTGATGTACCTCCCCCGCTTCGGGACTTCGAATCCAGTCAGGGCCTCGACGGCGTGGGTGTATCCCAGGCTGTGAGCGAAGCTGCAGATGCCGCAGATCCGTTCAAAGAGATAGGTGTTCTTGACCCAGGTCCTCTCCTGGGCCGCTCGCTCTATCCCCCGGTGGACATACCCGATTCTGGGTATGACCTGGACGATCTTCTCCCCTTCGAGGATGAGTTTGAAGTACTCGGGCTCCTTCAGCGATGGATGCACTGGCCCGAAGGGCATAGCGCTCTCCACCGAATACTGCATCAGCCCCGCACTCGATTCCCTGCGCTGGTCGGGTTTGGTGTCTTCACTCAAGTCCCATCATCTTCCTTATCTTTTCGGGGTCCGCTTCCTTCCTAAGAGGCGGTGGCGCCTCGGCCGGGTAGTTGTCTGGCAGGAGGAGCCTCTTCCCCAAGTACGGGTTCCCCTCGAAAGAGACGCCCAAGAGATCTTGAATTTCGGCCTCGTACAGGATTGCAGATGGCAGGGATCCAGTAATCGATTGAATCTTCGGGTCAGTCTTGGGCACTGCGGTCCTTACTACGACGAATCCCTTACCCTGCCAGAACTGGTAGAGGATGCCAATCTCCTCTCCTAGGTCGAGACCGGTGATCGTGCTCAGGTGGTAGAGCCCAGGCATGGACGAGACAGAATTGCAGGCTTCTAGGACCTTGTCAGGGGTAACGTTCAGCTCGATGGTTTTCACGTGCGTGGTAACAGACCCTCCAAGCTTGGCGGCCAGCTGGGCCAACCCTTCACTGGACAATTGCCTTCTCTCCTTCGATTGGGTCGGGCGGCCCTCCTGTGACAAGCTTCAGGATACCCCAGATTATTGCCTCTGGCCTAGGGGGGCATCCAGGAATGAACAAGTCCACCGGGATTACCGTGTCGACGCCGCGTCCCGCGTTGTAGCATTCCTTGTAAACCCCACCGCCTAGGCCGCATGCCCCAATCGCGACCACGTGCCTCGGCTCGGGTACCTGTTCATAGACGGTCTTGAGGCGGTCCCTCATGAGGGGGTTGATTGTCCCTGTGACCAGTAGGACGTCTGCGTGTCTCGGGCTCGGGACCAACTCAACGCCGAGCCTTTCTGCGTCATAGCGGGGGGTGAGTGCAGCCAGTATCTCGATGTCGCAGCCGTTGCAGGAAGATGCGTTGACGTGGAATACCCAGATGGACCTCTTCCTTGCCCACGCTGTCAGGCCGGACCTAAAACTCGCCACCCCCAGCAGTGATGAACCACCAGACCGTGACCGTGAGGACGCTGCCCCCGCCGATGAGGAAGAGGAGCGGATAGGTAGCCGAGGGCGCCGCGAAGGAGCCTGCCAAGATTAGTGCCAGCGCCTCGACCACCATGAAGAGCATTACAAAGATGAAGAGGTTTGACCTGTAGAGTCCCCTGGGTGGGATCGACTCTTCGCCTCCAGCGAAGGGCTCGTACCTCACCCCAGTACCGGAGCTCCGCTTGCCGAGCCTGCCTACTAGCGTGAAGACCACGATGTCAGCGATGATTATGATGAGGGGCCCAAGGATGGCGTCTGTAGCGGCGGTCATTCTGTCTCCTCCACCAGGTTCGCAATCATCGCGACTAGCTTCATGCTCGATCCCTTGACAACGTCGGAAAGCCCTTCGCCGACGCCCACGGAATCGGGCTGGATTCCCACGATATATGTGTCTGCCGCGTTCTCGGCGACGCCTGGGACCAACCTGATCGGTACGTTATGGGTCGCGAAGAATCCGAACTTCGTCTCGCTGAGACGGGCACAGACGATGGTCCCCGGCTTCTTCTGCGCCTCAACGGCGTCGACGATGACTATCCTCTCCCCTTTCGATGCAAGATCAGAAATCATCCTTTCTGGGTTCGACGAGAGCCCGTGTACCCTGACGGTCTTTCTCGATGCGGGCCCGAGCCGGCGCCGTAAGGAGGAAACTACTTCGAGTCCAACTGCATCGTCCTGCTTTATGGGGTTGCCGATTCCGAATACGTGAGTGGTCCCGGATCCACCGAGGATGCACTCCCTGAGTTGAGCGAGCAGGTCATCAGGGGAAGCCGTCGAGCGTTCTCCCTTCCACCCTACTCGACCCCCATAATCTTCACGTCGAGCCCCTCGACGACCTTCAACGACGAGCCGCATCGGGGGCACACGAAGGCCGGATCGATCGTGTGGTCGTGCTGACGCGTGGGGAGTCTGCCTGAGAAGCGGCACTTCGGGCACTCCACCGAACCCCTTGTCAGCCTGACCACCAGCTTCGAGCCCTCCGCCTTCGTTCCCTTTGAAAGAATCCCGTACGCCATGGTGAGCGATTCGCGGGTCAGGCCGAGCATCTCTCCCACGTCGACCTTCACCCTCCGAGGCGACTTCCCTGAGGCCCTGGCCTCCTCGAGGACCGACTGGAGTATCCTGTCCGCGTGGACGTACTCGTGCAAGAGACGTATACTTCGGCGTTGGGGTATTTAGCGTATCGGATGATGGCTCGCTTTCGCGACCAGAATCGTGCAGTATCTTGGGTGAGCGGAGGCCCCCCGTCCTTGGAGCGGGCATCTCTCAACCAATCTTGCCCCATTTTCAAACGCCGTTTAAGAGAGTGAGACGTTTCCTAATCTTGAGAATCGTCTTGCTAGGATCCGATGTCTGTCAGGAACTTCTTGTTCGACTCGACCGTCTGCTTCACCGCGCTCTCCCAGGCCTTCCGTTCGGCCGCGGACTTCACGCTCAGTCTCCCCACGACCTCGTACACGTCATCTAGATTCGCGGCTGCCATCCCCGCCTTGTCGACGACAGAGATGAGTTCAGGGTCGTCTATCTTGACCTTGTAGCCGTTCTTGCGGAGGAAGACCAGCCCCGCTACCAACGCCGTCCTCTTGTTGCCCGCCCTGAAGTGTTGGCCGCTGGCGAGCTTGAAGATGAGGAGCGATGCCTTCTCAGGGATTGCCTGGTCGAAGTCTTGGTTGTCCGCCCGGGAGGCGACATCCTTCAACAAGGACTCGAGCTGCTCGCCGTCGGCCTTCGAGTATTCGCTGGGCTCGCGCGTGAGCAGGACGACCTCCCTGTTGACCGCGACCAGTGCGGGCAAGTCCATGTGGTGGACTATTCGCTTCGCCACGCGCAATCACTCCATTGCCTCACATTTAACCGATTGAGGTTCGCAGGATCCACAACCCGAGGGGCGCAGCAAGAGAGCGGAGGTCGACGACTGAATCGACCTGAGGCACTCTAGACAACCAATCAGAGCATCACTATGCTGATGCTGTGAACGCTGCAAGCGAGTAACGCTTAAGTGGCCATTACCACTCGCCAGTGGTAATGCGAGAGGAAACCGAGGAAGCCGAGGCAAGCTCGGGTATGGCGTGCGACAATGCCGGACTGGTCACGTCTTTCGGTCTAGGAGCGGCCAAGCTCTTTGGTTGGATGCCGGAGGAGGTGGTCGGAAAACAGAACGTGGCGGTCTTCCATCAGCCTCGTGCGGTGGCGACGCTCGTTCCCAAGCTCCTCAAGACCGCCGCCGAGAGAGGCAAGTTCGAAGAGGAAGTGACGCTTGTCCGAAAGGACGGGTCGAAATTCGTGGGCCTTCTCACGGTTCGCCCTATCATAAAGCGTGGAGAGATCATCGGCTACATGGGCCTGACCCGGCACCTGAGAAACGTCTAGGTTGGGTGGCTGCCCTGCCTCATGGCGTCTGGATACGGGAGCTCAGACCCCCATTCCTGCTCCTTCCGGTCGTCTTCGTACCAACAGGGCTAGCGATCGCCTGGTCGGCTGGTCATTTCGATCTGTTCTACGCCCTGCTTACGCTCGTCGGGGCCGTCTGCCTGCACGCCAGCGTCAACGTTCTGAACGACTACTTCGATTTCAGGAGCGGAATCGACCTCAAAACGACGCCGACGCCATTCAGTGGAGGAAGTACGATCCTCCCAAAAGGGTTGATGTCCACGAGAGGAGTGCTGTGTCTAGGCTCACTTCTTCTGGCGACGGGCCTAGGAATAGGGGCATACTTCATCTACGAATTCTCGTTCGACCCCGTGCTTATCATACTCCTCGCACTCGCCGCATTCTCGGTTGTCACCTACTCGCCCCTGACATCCAAGCTCGGCATCGGCGAGACGGTCACAGGGCTTGACTTCGGGCCTCTTCTGCTTCTCGGAACATACTACATCCAGACCCATCAATTGAGCGTCGCACCGGTCATCGTCGGGCTGCCGCTTGGCATAATGACGGCAGGAATCCTCTACGTAAACGAATTCCCAGACACCGATGCCGACAAGAATGCGGGGAGGAACCATCTTGTAGCTCGATGGGGGAAAGCCAAGGCAGCCAGCAGACTGAAGGCGATTCTGGTCAGCGCCTACGCAATCCCCGTGGCCGGAGCTCTTGTCGGCGCGGTCAGTCCATTCACCTTGATCGTGTTGGCTTCGGCCCCCAAAGCGCTTGCCACTTCAAGGGCAGTGAGCAAGAACTATGACAAGGTCGCGGAACTGATACCTGGGATGGCGTCGATGGTGATGACGACGCTCCTGACCGGAGTTCTGCTGCTCATCGCCTATCTCGCTGCAGGGCTGGTCTAGCGGGCGCTGGACCAGACCTCTTCCAATGACGCCCTGACGGCCGTGGCGAAAGGCTGACTGGATACCGCGATCGCGATGGAATGGTAGGCTTCCTTGCTGGTGGGGTCAGGGACGCCGATGATGACTGTCGATTCGTCGGCGACCATGAGGTCGAGTAGGATGCTGTTGGTCCGTCTGACTTGGATACTCAGGGTCTTCAGGAATCTCGCGTCGCTGCGGCGAATCGTGAAGCCGGATGGGATTAGGATCCTCACTGACCTTGGCATCTTCTTCTGAAGATATGGTTTGAAGAACCGGGCGGCATCGATCGAGCTCTTCGCCACGAGAATCACGTCGTCGGACGCAGCGATGATTTCGCTGAACTTGCTCGCTATCGCGTTAATCCCCCTCAGGAGAGCCACTTCCTGGTCCCTTTGGAGTGGCGGTCGGACCCCTGCGCCAAGCGACTTCAGCAGTGATTCGGTCGCATCCATGCGTGCCCTCTGAGCTTTCGCAAACTCATCTTCGAACTGCCGGAGGCGCATGCCCAGAGCGGCCTTCGCCGAGATTGCTGAGAAGACTTCACCGCGCTCTTCCACGAACCCCTTCTGCTGCAGGCTCCTTAGGGTGTCGTAGGTCCTCGAGAGGGGGACCCGCGCTGACACGGAGACCTGCTTGGGCGACATGCTGCCCGACGTCAGGGCAATGTACACCCTTGCCTCGTAGAGGCTAAGCTTGAAGTTCTCTGCGAGTGATTTCTCCGAATCCACAGTGACCCGCTCTTTTCTGGTTCGTTATAATAGGATTCCACGGTCTCGCCGTCCTCAGTGGTTCCTTGACTTCCCCCGGCGGTTGGTTCAGGGCTTCGAGGGCTCGTCGGCTTAAATCAGGGTCGCACCAGCCGAGGAGTGCGGGGCCGTCGTCTAGCTTGGAAGACGTACCCTTTGATGGGTCGCCTAACGAATTTCCGACGCGGTTTCCCGGAATCATGATAATTATTATTGCGCGTTCTGCGTATAAATGCGCCACTGTCTGCCGGGAATTACGCCAATAGTGAAACGGCTCGGCTGTAGCGGTTTCCTACTATTCCGTTGTCAGCAGCTGGCTAGATGGGGTCCGAGTCCGACGGGACTCTGACCCGTACGGGTCCAAGCCCATCGGTCCTTTCTGACTGAATTCCGCTAGACTTGGGCATATAACAGCATCACCCGTGTTCGCGATATAAACACCAATCTTCCGAAGCTCTGCCGGGAACACACAAACCTGCCTGAAGGGTCACCGCAATCGGTACAGCGGCAGAGACTACGTCGACGAAGACTTTGTGAGCTAGTACTTCGGCTCGGATGCGAGAGAGACCTGAGCCGGCTGTTTGCTGACGATTCGAAATTGTCCTTGCCGGTAGCGAAGCACGCGCTCTTCTGGGTGTCAGTCGCTATCGGCCTAGATTACCTGACCTCTTGGACCATGATGTCGTTTCTGGGGCCGACCGCCGAGGGAAGCGTCGTCACTCGAGATTTCTTCGTATCCCGGAACTTGGGAACCTTCGCAGCGCTGTTCGAGAGCCAACTCAGCTGGGTCGTCATCTTTGGTGTGGCGTTGGCCGCGTTCCTCGTTTTTCGATTTCAACCGAAGGCTTTTGACAGACATCCGTTATCGGATCAGAAGGCCTTTCTGGAGGTGGCCTCAATCATAGCTTGGTGCTTCGGCGCGTATCGCCTCATGATTGGACCGACTTCCAATGTCTCCGCATTCATCGCTTCCGCCTATGGTCAACAGGTCGGAGATAACGCGTACGAACTATTGATTGCCGTCGCAGCGGTCGTGGTGTTCTCAGACTTCCTGTGGGTGTTGTTCGTAAGGCCAAGAATGACTAAGCGGAAGCCTCCTGAGCCCTCAACCCTGTCGGCCTCTCTTCGAAGCTAGGAAAGCCGTAATCGCAAGGCCGATGAAGACCAGTAGACCGAGTGACTGGTAAGGGATGTGCGTCGCTGAGGACACATATTGGCCCCATACTGTCGTTTGTCTTCCCAAATGCTATTTAGCGCGCGCGTGAAGAACCAGACGCGGCCGAAGAGGCCTTGCGAAAGATGAGCGACTCAGGCTATCGAGAGTCAGCCTAACTGACCGCTATCGAGGCGGTCATGATAGTGTGAGATTGGACACGGAGCTTATCGTGTTGACCTTGCCCTGCTCAAGAATTGTCACTTGCACCGACAAGTGGTAAATACCAACGGTCGATATAATGCCCTGATACGCCTGCGCGGTATCCCAATACGCGATTGTCTCCCAGACTTGTCCAATTGCCAAGCCATTCTGGTTCGTCGGGACGAAAACTACACTAAATGCGATCCTACCGTTACTGTCTGTAAGAGTGACGTTCTCTGTACCTAGGCTGAATAAAGATGCGTTGCTGACATTCCTGAGCACGAAATGAAGGCAAACTCGGCTACCTGCTGATGGATTCGCCGTCGAGGATACCTCAAGGCTCAGCCCGTACACGGAAGTGGCGTACCCAAATACACAACCCTGAGGTTGACCGCTGCTGTTGACGCTCTGAGTTAATGTAGTATTGTTCCCGAGGGAGACTGAGGCGTAGACCGCGAACGCACTCACTCCTGCAATTAGCATCACTATCAAGGGGAGTAATTTTCTCATTCCCTTCAACTACCTAACACGATACAACATAAGCTCCTTCCGCTGGCGGGGGTGCATACGGGCTGTCAATCTTTGTAGTCAGAATGTGGGCTGAAGATCCAATGGAACAGGTCATTAACATTCCCATGGAACTCGGCGCATCACCTGTATTGTGTGAATGTGCATCAGCAGAAGGATACCAAAGCCCCCCTGAATACCATTTCACAGTAGGACTGTAATAGGCATAGGCTTTGGAGTTCTGGAAATCTGAGGCAGTGTTATCATTTGATTCCATGAAATCCCAAGACCCTGATCCTGAGATCGTAGGCGCCCCCGATTCTGCCAGACTCAGAGTATTGCAACTAGTAGTGGTGGTCTTGTAAATGAATGCACCGTTCGACGACGACCAATATATTTGGTCGCTGTAATACGTCCCCCGACTCAGACCGGTGCACAGAATCACATCGTGGTATCCACCTGCGTCAACCCATTCTGCCTCAAGTTCCAGTGATCCTCCATTTGAAACTTCAAGCACCGCAATGGCATGCCATATGTTCGGATTACCAGAATTGTCATAAAAGGCGCTTATCGCTCCAAAGAATTGGGGGCTCGGTACGTTGCCCAAGATGAGCTGCCCTGCCAGTATTCCCTTGTGGCCGACACTATCGTAGGTATTTCCGCCCAATTGCCAAGCGTGAACGGCAAGAGGCGTCTGGATTATTAGAATCACCAAAACAAATAGAATTGGTACGGTCAAACGGCGTTCCATTGATGTTTTCGCCCAATTCCTGAATATAAGCCTATGATGGCGCGTGCGCTTGACCTGAAAGGAGCTTCCGCACATAACAAAGTGCGGGGGGTGGGAATTTAGCCCTTCGGGTGCAAATCTGTGACAAGTTCAGAACCGCCTGAATTGAGACCTCCCCAGGGCTAGCCTGGGGTTACAACTACTTGTGCTGTGAAGTACTGTAAGGACCAGTCGGTTGTCCAAGCGTCCCCCCTTCCAACTCCAATCTTTACCATCGTCCCTGGATTTACTATTCCAGCAAGGTTCCAAGTGTAATTCTTGTAATACCACTGGGCATTGTTGTAGGTGTAGTCCATCAAGACTACCGATGTAATGACCGACCAAGTAGAGGGGTTGATTAGATATAGCTTGATGTAGCTTCTTCCCTGCTGCAATCCCTGCGAATAGAAGGTGTCGTTCTTGATGAACCACCCTGAAATCACGATTTTCTGGCTGTTTGGCACGGTCATATTGTCGAACCCCAAGTACAGCTGCCCGCCGCAGCAGGGGACAACCGGCCACGACATGAAGTCAAAGCCGTTGTACCCCCCACAGCCGATTGTATCTCCCTCGAACGTCGCGCCGTGGTTCGAAGTCAACTCGTTGAAATGAGCGCTGGGACAGTAGCCGCTGCCTGAGAAGAGCCCATTCATGTAGCCGTCACTGGCGGGCTGGCTCACCCAGTATTTCGAAGACTGTTGCCCGGCAATATCAACCCAGGCGGCGGTTCCCACGTAGACTGGATTCGTCGACCACTGGAACTGGGTGTACGCATCGTTCTCGCCCAGCCAGGAGGCCGATTGGTAGTTGTAAGCGTAGGCGTGGACGGTCGCGGAACCGTCCTCGTCCATGTAGGTCAATTCCAAGAAATACTGTTGCCCAGTGTAAATCGTCCCGGTGAAGATCGGGGAGACCACGAGCCCGCTCGAACCTGTGTAAACGAGCTTTATGCCGTCGCTGTCCAGCTCGACAGACGCGACCCTCTTGGTCTGGTCGACGGGTTCGTCGAGGACCAGATTCCCACAGCAAATCTATTCAGCGAGGTAGCGGTGGCCACTGCTGAGATTAGCAACGCCTTCCCTGTAGGCAGGGTTGTCTGTTTGTAGGCGAAAGCGTATCCGGCGCTCGTGCCGGTCACTGTCAGACCAATGGGGAACGCCGAAGTGCAGGGGCTAACGCAAGGCCTAGATATGGTGGCGCTTCCACTCACCGAATTCGACGTGTACTTGTAGGTAAGCTTCTGGCCATAGAGCGAAGTTATCCCGTTGATTTCATCTCGCATGGGCCCGACTACTTTCTGTTGGCAGGCGTTTCCCGGGAAAATCTGCCCGTTGTTGAACATCAGGTCGTAGTTGTTGTCGTTTTCATGTCCCAAGCCAAGTGAATGGCCAAATTCATGAGCAGCAACACAGGTCTTTGCGGCGTCGTTGAATACCGAAAGCCAGAAGTCGTTCATCAGAATCGTACACCCTATGAAATAACCGCCGACATACCACGTGCAGTTGGTGTCTGCCCAATCAAAATTGGATCCGTCAGAATCGGATGAGATTGCCGTGTTCGCGGAGGAGCTGCTCGTCGTGCTAACCAGGTTCAAATTGAGATTGGAGGTGGACCACTCGCTTATCGCGCGCGTGACTGACGAGAAGTCATTCGCGCTGGCACCGTTGTAGTAGTAGATTGTAGTGCTCTGCCAACGGAGGGCGGTCCCCGGTGAGAAGTCCACGTAGGCCAATGAGGGTTCCAACGAAGAGAGGCAGAGCAGTAGTATGGCGGCTTCGAGGCCCACAAGTATCTTGATAGATTGCTTCTTGGACAAGGCTCGCTTTATGTTGACGTCGTGGTCCATTCCACGCTTGTCGTCCTTGTGGTCGCGGCAGAAGCAGAGGCAACAGGTATGGAAACCCAATATGTTGAGAAGCCCGAGACTGGGATCGTCACTGCCCCTTGCCCCGACGCCACCACCACGTTCCCTCCGACCGTTGGGAATATGCCGTTGGGGCCCATTATCAGACCCTTGGAGTCCAAGGCTAGGATGTACGTGCCGCCCACTCTCAGTGGCCTTAATCCTGAAAAGGTCATGTTGAGGTACTGGCCTGTCGGGATTTTTCCGATTCCTCCCTGAAGGCCTACCACTATAATCCCCCTTTATCCTTGTCCGACGACTTGAGCGGTAACATTGAACGCGAAGTACGTCTCGATCCAATGGCCGTGTGGATAGGCCGGCTTCGGCGTAACCGTTACGTTCACGATTCCGAGAACATTCCCTTGAACCAAGCCACTGGCATACGATTTAATCGTCGAGACGTCGATCCAAGAGGACCCGTAGAACTGGTCGTCAATGACAGTCCCGCCCGTGGGAATGCTCACAGACGGAAAATATGTCACCCCGGTCTGCAGGGTTGAACGGGGGGCGGCGCTGAACCATGACACCCAGAGTCCAATGCCCAAAAGAACAACAAGCGACCCGGCGACTAATATGGCGGTAGAGTTCTGGGGAGCCTTCATAGGGCCAATGTTTGTTCTTGGTTTACCTAACTTTGGCCTTCCGAATCTACCCTCCCGCGATGGCCGATTCGCATACCGTCACCAACTGCAGGCTGGCCGAGGTGGAGTTCGAAGCACCGTCCAGGCTCAACGTCAGAGTTGCAGTTCCGGGGTCCGACTTCATGGCAGTGACGCAGATGCTGCCTCCTGTATTGTCCCCGACAATCACTATCGTTCGCGACCCGGGTCCGGTGCCGCTGAACGTCCCCCAAGTGAAGTTATCCTGAGGACGGAGGAAGCCCGCCGTCCCTTTGTAGCCCCTATATTCGGCTTGCCAGGCGCCCCGATAGGAAATGGTAGGACGGAAAGTGAAACGATTGCGACTTGGCAGGTATTGGGAAACCGCGTAGGCGGAGACGACCACCAACGCGCCTAGAAGGACGACCGCCACCATCTTTGTTTTCCGACCCGGGGTAAAATCTGGGGGCATGCCGACGGCTAGGCAAAGACCTTGCTGGCCTATACATGCGTTTCGTACGCCGGATTAATGGCCTCGGAAGAGCTCCAATACAGCTTATTGTCGTGGAAAGTAATCCGAAGAGTGTTCTACCCTTGGAGTAGAAGAACCTAACCTGTCCTACGTCTCCTTTCTCTACAGCGGCGGTCGGTCTTCTCTCCTGACGACTGCCTATGATTCATGTATTCCAAGTCCGCTCCGTAGGCTTCAGAGCTGATATAAGTCGCGTATTGGTCTGGCGCGCGCGCAGTCGACAGAAGCCACGTCAATCAATGATTCGTACGATGGGGGACGCAGGCGAATCTTAAGGTGGGCGACGGATACCAGCGAGCATACTTTCAGCTCCGTTTCAACATGCTCCTGAGTTTGTGAAGGGATTCCACTATCCCTGCGGTCTTGGCCTCACTTTCGAGATACTCCCAATCCAGCTCACCCTCATGCGCCTTCG
>Ga0116111_1000149_pt1 | contig 60838 bp, 65 predicted proteins | sample June2015DPH_8_10_FD_89720 | JGI IMG/M metagenome (GOLD analysis project Ga0116111, IMG submission 89720) | Peatland microbial communities from SPRUCE experiment site at the Marcell Experimental Forest, Minnesota, USA - June2015DPH_8_100 | ecosystem: Environmental > Terrestrial > Soil > Wetlands... | reverse complement strand
GACGCTATTCTTAAGAAGACCGATGCGCACAACGTATTCGGGCTGAGCGCAGGCGCGCTCATCGCGCTTGAGGCCGCGCTTTACTTGCCGGCAATCCACAAAGCTGCTCTCTACGAGCCGCCCCTTGACATCGACAATTCGATCATGGTGGGACACTCCTTCATGCCACGTTTTGACCAGGAAATTGCAGACGGCAAGATGGCAGAAGCAATGGTTACCTTCACCAAAGATTTTGCGAGGCATTTGGAGCCCAGAGAATCATTGCTTAGTATCTTGCCGCGCTTTTTATTGGTAAGAGTTTTCAAACGCTTCTTGCGGGATGATGCCGAGAACGTCAAAGGCGACGATGTGCCGTTCCAGGCGCTTCTTCCAACGTTCCACTTTGACAATCAGCTCGTCGTTGAAACGAAAGGAACGCTTGAAAACTTTAAAGCAGTGCGCGCAGAAGTGTTATTGCTCGGCGGCAGCGAAAGCCCTCCCAATTTGAAACATACAGTCAACGCTCTGAGTAACATCTTGCCGAACGTAGAGCGCGTTGAATTGCTGAGCCTTGGCCATGCCGCAGCAACGGACAGGGGCAAGCCAGAGCGCGTCGCGCAGGAGTTGCGAAGATTTTTTCTATAATGTGAAATCTATTACCGAAAGCCGATACAGTAGCTCCAGCCGCTTATGCTTAACAGGAGGCTTTGTGCGAGATCGTGCCGGCGATATGCAGCGTAGCATTTTTCTCATATTGCCTCTCTCGGCGAAACAATGAATCAAGAACAAAACACAGCGATGACAGACTTCACGTGTTGTCGTTTTGGTCTTGTGCAGTTTTTCTTGATTGTAATAACATATTAACGCGCTATGAGAATTGGGTATACCTGCATTATAAAGACAGATCCAGAAGCCCTATTGTAAGGAGCTCCGGTAAACGTACTTTAGGTAATGATCTGCACTTCGTCGCGCGCGGCCAATCGCAACGACTAAGATCAAAACAAATACCTCAGCTACCACCATATTAGCTGCTGAAAATTACCCAGCCATTCGTACTGACGTTGCGCTGCCGAAACACGAGCTATGGAAGTCCATCGGGCCAAAATCTCGCTCCATCGCGCAAAAGCAGGCTACAGTTAGCAAGCGATTCGGTTGCCCCGTCCATTCTCAACGCTTGCGGGGCTGCAGGCGCGGATCTATCAAACGGTGCACGATGGGGCGTTAGCCTTCCTTGTCGTTCTCTCTGCTTCTTGCAAAAGTGAAATAAGAAGTGCGAAGAAATCAGAAAACACAAAGCTGAGGGTTAAATCCGCACGTCTTGACATGGCGGAGGTCGCCGGTTCAAATCCGGCCGATTTCGCTGTTCTTTTGTCAATCGGACGCACTTAAGACGAGGATCAGGTGGCGGGTATCTCTCAATCTATATCTCTTCGATACCAACCAGCAAGTTCCTGCTACGACTCGTTCGTAGGTACGGCGCAATAACGCATCTGACTAATAATCTGTGATTGCTGGCTCATCAAATCAGCTAGATCGAATATCCCAGTTATATCAACAACGCCAATGGCGGCAATTGCCGAGCCTGAACTGTCTTGTATAGGGGCTACGATAACCGGTACATTTGCGTAATACCCTGCTTCAGGTCGCGTCTTTATGACTTTGTTTTCCACCAGAACTCTTTCGAGTATCGGTCCTGTATAGCTCTGGCTTTTCACTTCGCCTTCTTCAATTTGAACGCCAAGATTATTCTTACTGCGTATTGTTACGGGCAAACCGCTTAATACAGCGTGAACAGCCAACGCAATTGGGACCAAATCACGGCTCGAGCAGTCTGCAGAAAGCTTAAATTGTTCGACCATAATTCTCTCCATTTCTAACAGCTACGATAGCACACACATAAGATCGACCCATGTTGTCATCAACTGTCAATGTAACGCAGCTGAAAGCTGCTCATAATTCAGCTACAAAGCCTTAAGGATTTACTCTGCCCAGCCTCAGATAGGGTGTGCATGGTAAGACAACATATTATTGTTGCGTTAATGTCCGCCCAGATCTGAACGCCTTCAGATCCTGTGTCAGATCCTGCACCTGGATAGAGCTTACGCTGCGTTCGCACGTCCGCACCCACTTGTCACCGTCTGACTTTCTGGTCGTTGACAGCCGTCCAGTAGCACTTGGTGAACATCTGCTGGTTTTGGTGGGGCCTGTTCAACGCTTTCTATTAGCTCTTCGAGCGGTATTGTGTGAATGCGCAGCTAAGAGGTTGCAGAGAGCCTGTCTCTTGTCGCCAGTGTTGATCTAAGTATCCATTACTTGCACAACGGTTTGTGCTGCAGGTGATAACCCAACTTCAAGCACGTGCTGAAAATGGAAATGAATGAAGGAGTAATAGCGAAAATCGTCGATAGCCTCTAAAAAAGGAATTTGTCGAGAGCGCAGTCAGAAACGATGGAAAAACAAGCTAAAAGCTCACGCGACGCCGACGGTTTTTTGCTTCGAGAGAGGGAAGCTGACGGAAAGATATATGAACCAAAAAATCCGTTCGAGTGAACCTAAGCAGAAAAAAGAGGTGAGTACAAAATGGCAGTTCATAAATCCATAACGTTTGTCAAAGGTTGTGGCAGTTATAAGGCCGGCGATGGCTTGCAGCTCGATAGCGCGGACGCGGTGACATTCGTCAACGCAGGATACGCCGTATATAGTGAAGATGGACGTGAAGGTGAATAATAACTAGTAGGTAAGGGCGTCTTTTGAAGAATTGGAGGGCGCTCAGAGCTTCTTTTTCCCCCTTTCTTCCGCTTTCTCCACCGCCGAAGAATCGCGCGCAAAAACCGACTTCAAGCGTAGGCCAGTCGTGGAAGGCAAATCACAACGATTAAGTTTGCACCGCCGACTTTGCACACAGTTGGAGCCAAAGTAATGGCTAATCGGGCCTTACAAGAGCCTTTTTCGCATTGCCATACATATTTGTTGTGACTTTATGGATGTCGCGCCATCCAAAGAACCCTTTTTCGCCAATGCTCGCCATTTCGCCGATAATTTATTACGCAAAGAGCTTCTATTCAGAACGGTCTGATGGCCTTGCGCGGTAAGGCAGCTAGGGGTCGTGGATGACACTGACAAGAAAGAAAAGGGTGCTTCTGACAGGCGGTTCTGGCTCGATGGGCAGCGAAGCCTTCAAGGAGCTCCTGCGCAGGAGGGACAGATACGACATAAGCCTGCTATTGTTGCCTGAGAGGGAGATAAGGAAGGCCTTCGCTAAATACGAGAATGCAGAGGGCATCAAGATTGTCTGGGGGGACATATACGACAACTCGTCTGTAGAGGAGGCGGTCACCGGGACCGACCACGTGCTCCACGTCGCAGCCCTCATACCCCCAATGGCCGACAAGCTGCCCAAGAAGTGCACGATGACTAATTACGACGGTACCAAGAATATACTGGCAGCAATCAAGAAGCGGACCGAGATTGGAGAAGATGTGAGCCTCGTGTACATCAGCTCCGTAGCCGTCTATGGGGACAGGCTACCCCCCAACCACGTGCTGAGGGTGGGAGACCCGCTCAGGCCAAGCATCGGTGACGTTTACGCGACGACGAAGATCAATTCCGAGCGGGCCATCATTGAATCCGGTCTGCGGAGATGGGCGATACTGAGACAGACGTACATTGCCATACCCAACGCACTCACGCTCATGGACCCGATAATGTTTCACCAGCCGCTCAACACGCGCTTGGAGCTCATCACAAACCAGGACGCTGGCTACGGAGTCGTCCAGACGCTAGAGGCTCCAGACGAGTTCTATCGCCGCGTGTATAACATGAGCGGCGGACCAAAGTGCAGGGTCCTGTACTCGGACTACCTGGACAGGATGATGCGCATTTTCGGATACGGAGACTACCGTAGGTTGTTCCGAAGGAATTGGTTCGCCCTAAGGAACTTCCACTGCGGCTGGTACGCTGATAGCCATCTCCTAAACAACTATCTGGGGCACTGGCGCCAGGCCCTCGATGACCATTATACGCAAGTGACAGACAATATCCCGTTTTCCGTCAAAGTTGGAACGAAGATTGGGCCCGAATTCCTAGTGCGAGCGTACCTCAAACGCATGGCGGACCCGCTGAAGTGGATCGAGCGCGACGATGTGGAGAAGGTCAAGGCGTTCTTCGGAAGCCGCGCTGCCTGGGAAAAGATACCTGGCTGGGACACGCCTTTGGACAGCGGGGGCCTTGAGGGGCCAACGGTGCAGCCACAGGAGGATTATAGGGAGGATTTCCCGAAAACCATCGAGGGGATGACAGTGTTAGCGGCCACCCGCGGCGGCCGATGCATTTCCAGCGAGTACGTCGACGACTCGATACCACTCAAATGGAGCTGTGGGCGGAACCATATTTGGACAGCGTCGCCGACGCTGGTGCGTGCCGGGCATTGGTGCCCGGAGTGTTCGCCCCCGCCCTGGGACTACGATGCGGTTGCAAAGGTAGACCCGCTATTTGCCCAATACCATTACTCCAACCACAGCCCCGATGAGAGTCAAAAAGTCACGTGCCTCTACGAAGATGAAGAGTAGCCGCTGATTTTTACGGCCATGCCGCTGAGTTTTTCCTGGACGAGCTTGACAAGGGTGTTTCAGTCTTTCCAATATCGCATATATACGTCAAAAACGTTCTCCGGCAGAGGTGTTTGTAGTGCTTCCAATCGATACCGCTCACGCCGTGCGTCACGATATATGCTCGATTTGACTGATCTAGCCGATAGCGTCGCCGGGCTGCTCGCAAAACTTGCAAAGATCGTCCACAAGATAACTCTGCATACGCGAAGGCAAAGTCTTCTGTCGTACCTCTAATCAATCTGCAAAACGAAATTACACGTGTGTGCTAATTTCGCCGAAGGCATTGCACTCTAAAGTGATGCACTGCAATAATTTTCAGACATTTGCTTCTGGGAGCGGAACATAAACCCTTGCTGCCAACTCGTTATCTAACATAAATAAGGCCGCAGAATCCTGAGCTATCATCTTTAAGCGCCTAACTATAGCAGTAAAATTAGATTCCTCCTCTATCTGCTCATTTACATACCACTCAAGGAAGCTTGAAGCTGCATAGTTCTTCTCTTCGACAGCAATAGTTTTCAAATCGTAAATTCTACCTGTGACAATTTTTTCATGGTTTAATGCTATCTCAAAAGCGTTTAAAACAGAGCTAAAATCTGCTTGTGGATCTTCGAAACCAGTAATCTTAACATTGCCTTCCATTTCAGCGACAAAATTGAAAAACTTCATCGCGTGATCTACCTCTTCGCGATATTGCACTCGTAGAAAATGTGAAAAGCCTGGCAGATCACTAGCGGCACAATGGGCAGCCATTGATAAATAAATGTGGGCTGAATAAAATTCGAAAGTGATTTGGTCGTTAATAGCTTGATTCAATTTTGTGGAAATCATTTGTTTTGCCTCCTAAAATATTGTTTTATGAATTAATATTACCGCAAGCATAAAATAAAAACGGTGTTATTTCAGGCGATATCTGCTCATTCAATGCACAAAAAAGGTGGGAAGGCCTCCTTGGACCTTCCCGAGCCAATTGGCAAAGCTCAATCGACCCTCTTGAACAGCTTCCCTTCAGTGCCGCATACTTGGCACTTCTCTGGCGGCTCATTTTCCACCGTATTCCCGCAGATCGGACAGACGTAATAGGGGAAAGTCTCTGCTGATTTGCCTTGGTTGGCAAGAAGCTTATTGAAAAGCTGAGAATGGATCTTCTCCACCTCGTTGGCGTCGTGGAAGGACATTTCGGCGCCTTTTTGCTTCTCGACTCCGGCCGTTTCAATCATCTCCGGATACATGGCCTCGTACTCATGATCCTCGCCAGAGATGGCCGCCTTGAGGTTTTCTGGAGTGGACCGGACGCCTTTCATAACCCTCAGATGGTTGTTGGCATGCACTGCCTCCGCCTCAGAAGCTGCCCGAAACAGCTTGGCTGCCTGGGTGTATCCCTCTTTATCTGCTTTGGCTGCAAATGCCTGGTATTTGCGGTTGGCCTGGGACTCTCCTGCAAATGCCTCTTTCAAGAAGTCTTCGGTTTTAGACATACTCCTTAATCTCCTTTTTTTGAATGTTACTCTGTATCTATTGATCCTATTGAACGACTATTGAGATAACTTCCTTTAATGCCTATCGGGACTTATATACATGCTTATATGCAGTTAAACGAGCGTGACAAGGCTATAGCAGCATATCAAGCTGCTCTCAAAACTGATCCGAGTTATAAGTTTCGCAAATGGCAGCTTAAGGCTTCAGAATCAAAGTAGCCAGTTAAGGTGCGCACGTCGAATTAAGTCGAAACGAGGCTGCTCCAAAACTCCGCGTTTAGGCGCTGCGATGATTTGCCACGACCATCGAGCATAGCTTTTTATCGCATGCACCGAAATTGACTCCAATAACCGCTGCCCGCCTGATCGTGATGCTCCAAGGGTGGTGCAAGCAGGATGGCCGATGATCAGCAAGGAAGTGATGCTCAAGGGCCACCGCGTGATCGTCGATCTGAACTGTCCAGTGGCGCGGTTCCCGGATAACCCCGTGCTTACGGCCAAGGAAGTGAACCAGGTGTGGCAAGACCCGGGCCTCCAGGTCACGACCGTCCACAACGCCGGCATCGCGCTGCACGGTGGCGACACGGTCATGCTGTTCCGATCGCATCTTCGTTGCGGCGTGAGCGTGCTCGGGGTCGCCCGCAGCAGCAACGGCGTCGACGGCTGGCGTGTCGAGCCGCGACCGGCCATGGCGCCGGCAGCCGAGGGGGACGCCTTCGCCCCCCGCACCGATGCCAGAGCCCTCATCGAGAACGAGTCGGGCGGCGTCGAGGATCCGCGGATCACCCAGATCGGCGACGCCTACTACATCACCTACAGTGCCTATCACGCAACGGTGAAGAACCGCGTGCGTGTCTCGCTGGCCACGACCCGCGATTTCTCCCACTTCATGCGCCACGGCCCGGTGCTCGAGCGAGACATGCGGAACGTCATAGTTTTCCCCGAGCCCATCAGCGGCCGCTACGCGGGGCTGTTCCGACCTAATGACACCACCGCCGGCGAGGTCGGGGGCATCTACACGCAGATCAGGCTCGGCTGGACGAGTTCGATCGAGTCCAATCGGTGGGAGATCCAGCCGGAGCCTGTCATGCAAACCGGCGCGGGCCCGAGCGCCTTCTCAGACAAGATCGGTCCTGGCGCGCCACCCTTCAGGACCACCAAAGGCTGGCTCAGCGTGTTCCACGGGGTGCGCTCCACGATGAACGGCAACCCCTACGTGCTCGGTGTGGCGCTGCACGACCTGGCGGACCCGGCGCGGGTCAAGATGTCGAGCATCCCCATCCTGCTCCCGTCCAGGGCTGACTGCCGCGTCGAGGAGACCGCCTACACCCACGTGCCGCAGGTCGTGTTCACCTGCGGGGTCGTGCGCCGCGATGATGGCAGCGTCCTCATCTACTACGGCGGCAATGATACGGTCATGAACGTGGGAGTGACCCACGAGGACGTGCTTATCGCGCTCTGCGAGAGCTACGGCCAGGACCCGCTGACCGGGAAGCTCACGTACGACATTCGTGGTCACCGGAGCTGAGGAGCTTAGGCGCGAGGCCGTGTCAAGATGATGGGCAGGTGGCCCTGGATCAAAAAAAAGTGCTAAGTATGGCAAAATGTAGGAGTATACGCTAATCTTCACACGGCAGAGGTCGCAGCTCGAATCCGGCCGAGCACATCTTTCTTTTTATAATTCACCTCATTTCATAAACGGAAGCTGATGTTCAACAAACGTGCGTGTCGACGTGACCCCTTGAATGAGTTTTATGTCATCAACCGCCCGGTTCAACTCAGAAAGGTCGTTCGCTTCGATGATGGCGATGTAATCAAACTCTCCAAAAACGTGCACCGCTCTTGTTACGCCACCAATCTTCACTAGTTCCTGCCACACGTCGTATTCTGCGCCCCGATTAACGTTCATCATTGTGAAACCAATTATCATTGATCATTCCTCCTTCGTCGCTAACGCACAACGTCAATATACGTTTTTTTAGCTTTTTTACACACAAACAGCCTGGAGTCTGCATCTCAGCGAGGAGCTTACTCTTGCTACGTTCTTATTTATAATGATGGCTGTGACTGGTTTTGACTAGTTTTTATACGCAGAATTATTTTCTCCAAGTCAGTTGTTTCATCGACACGTATTTGTGGCCATTTGTTCATTGTTCGTTGGCCTGCTTGGAATGGCTTAATCTCAAATTCTTTTGATAATTCAATTTTCTCTTGTTCACTCGCTCTAGTGAGAACAACGCCGTCTATGACCAAAAATGCAAATAACTTTTCCTCATTCTTGTAACACGGACAACCGTACATTCTTTTTCGTCGTTACGTTAGGCCAATTCAGAAACCTCTTTTTCTATTCTCAATCTGAGATTGTGCATTTTTTCTTCACTGCAATATTGCGTATTGACACGCTATGAGAATTGGGTTTAACTAAGTTATAAAGACGGAGACGGAAGCGCTACATAAAGCGCTCGTGGATGGGTGCATATTTCCGGTCTAAGTTTCAAAAACGTCTCTTAACCTGCTGGCGGCCAGTCACCGCACTTCTAGCCTTGACCCTAAGTCCAAACAATTCTTAGGCCCACATGCATCATGGTTCCAATAGCCGAAAACGTCAGCTTCGCTTGAAATCTCTCGGATTCGACGGGCCCAGTAGTCTATTTCTTCTGGCGAGTAAACGTCTAGATTTCTACCACGCGCGTGCCATCTGATGTACGAAAAATTCTTAAAACAGTCGATGTTGTTGTCGAATTGTGCACCGAGCATGACTAAAGCGAGATTGCTTTGATCTCTAAAACGGTCAAAAACATCGTCACTAAACCACGAATCGTGACGAAATTCAAAAGCAAAACGATGATCAGGCAATAGTGAAAGAAACTCGTCTAGACGGTCTATATCTTTTTTAAAGCTCGCGCCGAGCCCTACGAGATACGGACCAAGCTTGCGTCCCAATTCTTCACAGATCTCTAAGAAGTCGTTGAGAGCTCGACGCGTTTCGTGCAGCTTCTTTGTGTGTGTGATGTGCCTGTTCATCTTTATAGAAAAAACAAAGTCGTCAGGAGTAGCGTCGTACCATTTTTTCAGCTGACCTTCCTTCGGAAATTGATAAAACGTCGAATTGACTTCGACTGAGTGGAAAAATCGCGCGTGTTGCTCTAGGTAGCGACGACGCGAGTTATAAAGGACGCCGAGCCAGTGATCATAATGCCACCCGCTGCAGCCCAGGTAAATGCTTGCCGTTTGCTCACCCTACTCCTATTGCGCTAGTCTAACTCATCTCGAAGTGCGTTCATCTCATTAAGATATTTAATGATGCGTTCGCGCAGTTTGCCCGTATCTACGTGATCATAGTAGTTTAGATACTGGTCTATTCGTTCCACGGCTTCGCTAACGCATAGAGCACCGTTGCCGATAAGAAAAAACCGACAGCCAGATCGAAGAGCGCGGTAGCCCCTGCGAAAATTGCGCCTGCCTTCGCCTCGGCGCGCCGCCGGTCAGGGCGATGAAATACAGGCAGCAACCAGAACGCCAACAGCAATCATTGGGGTACCCCAGCTTATGAGCCGACGAAATTACCGATTGGGCCAGGTAAACGAGCGACCACGAAACTGTCGCTGCTATTTGGCTTATTATGAGCAAGGCGAGGAGAAAGATGAGAGCAACGGTAATTGCGGTAAACCTCCGCGTCATAGTCTAGAGACGCGCTCAAAAGTTCATGAAGATGTTGGGGATACATCGGCGTATTCAGCTGACGTAAGTGCCTGATAATTTAAGCACGGAACATCCATCAATAAGCGTGCTCGAAAAGCGGCAAGGCAAATAAGGACGTCAGCTCAACTCGTTCGCACAACGCGTAGCAGGATGGATTCATTGCTCTTCCTGGTCGTCGCCAAACACACGGCCGAAGACTGTTCCGGAGGACCCGTGCGACCCGATATGGATTTCATTGTCAAGGTCGTCGAAAACGTGGACGCTCCGGCGTAATGCTCACGAAAGCATACACTGAATCGCTCGTGGCGGTTTAACATGCCAAGCGTAGCTCCTTTCAGAGCCCACGCCTTAGCATACCCCGGGTCGAGCTCGAGTGCCTTGTCGAAGCATTGAAGCGCCTCTTCGTGGCGACCTGACTTTGCAAGTGCATCCCGTTTGTCACACCAGTCCTGCGCTGTCTGCACTTTCTGCGTTGGTGCGCTGCCCGACTTGGACCTGTCAGGTAGTCCCATGTTGATCCCTAGCACAACCACGCGGGCATATTTATAATTCTACTTGCACAACAGCACAAAGAGAGACGGTTTTCAGATTGTATTCTCTTCTGGAGAACAACATGACAAGAACTATTACGCTAAAAGAGTATTTTGGGGAAAGATAGCAGAGCAACATCTACTACAACAAGGATTGAAACTGAACGAGATCCAAAACATAAGGGTGGTTTACCGCTATGACCGAAGCAATAGATTGGTTCAAGGTGAGGATGTGGGAGCTAAAGAAGCTGCTGCATGGTTCCGATTACAATACTATTTACGATGAGTTTGGCAATGAAGTTATCGCTGACCTAACTGAATGGCTTAAGATGAAAGGGGCAGCGAAGTTCCAGAATAACCTCAATCCAGTGGTTGCGATCACGGAGAATGACGATGTGGTATTCCTCCAGGACTTCGAAGAAGCCCCCACCGACCAGAGCAAAGCGATTATTCACCTTGACGGGCTATATGCGTTTATAAAAGAAAAGGTGAACCAAGATGGCTAGATCCATGGCTGCACCGTTGACGGGCCCCATCCATCAAAGGCTGGGTTGTCTTTTCAGCTACGCACTCGCGTGTTCCATTCGCCCCCCTCCGTAGCTCCTGACTCGTTATTTCTTTTTTCAATTCCCTTTGATTTACGGCCCCGTTCAGCGGCAACGCTGCAACCTCACCGCTTTATAGCAAAAAAAGTGCCTTCAAGGGCATTTCAAACTATCAAAAAAAAGGAAAGAAGGTTATACGCACCCTAAAAACAAGCAGCGCGATAAGCAGCCACGCTAGGGCCGGATCCGTCGGCAAATTCAACGCTCGGAAAAACGTCTTTGTGAAACCGAGTCTTGCCGCTGATTGAATAACGCAACTCCCCGGCGTATGTCTACAAGCGTTGTCCCCTATTAGCAGTAGCGGCTCTCATTAGTTTTTTCAGACGTAGGTAACGAATATAAGGGGGCGAATTATTCCCCGTTAGTGATGGACTGGAGCAGGTGCATCAAATTCGCTAGCTGTAAGCTCCGCGGCGATGCCGAGCACGTCCCTTATTGTTATATTACCCCCCGTCCGCGCCGCTTGGCTTCTTGAGAGTTCCGCGTTACCTCAGAGAACGGCCTCGAGGTGCGGCAAAGATAATAAAGAATGGGCCCCATCTAGTCCTTCTCGACTCTGCTTCCGAACTATGCGGGCTTTGTCGACCCCGGTTACTCAAATAACACGCCTCGTACGACCTACTATCAAGCATATCTCGCTAATATTGTCTCATCAGAACCGAACGCGACAGTGAGATAACCTTAACTGGCTAGCTGAATAACTCACGTTACAACGATGATGGATTGTCGACGGTGCGAGAAGTATCACGGTTGCAAACTACGCGGTGAGAGGGATCACGTACCATATTGCGATAATTACCGACGTCCGCGCCGCATCATGTACCCAACATAATAAGAAGTGGTCAAAAGAGGGTATCGATGCTAGCTCGGAACCTCGCTTTTATGCGAGTAAATGTCTAAATCATAACCGCCCTATCATGTGGTGTATTGGTCTCTCGATTTTTCATTATAAGCTTCCTTTTATGGCAAAAAGACCTGCTTGAGGGGGGGGAGAAACACGAATGACCGATAAGGAGGGGTTCATCTTGAGCGAGCTTAAGCGGCTCCAAAGCGAGATCGACGTGCTTAAGGAAGTCTACGCGCATTATTTAGATGAGGGACTGAAGCGCGAGCAACGGGTCAAGGATGCAATGAATAAGACGCTCACTATAGTAGAAGAAGTTACAGAGGCCGATAAGGAGCAATTAGAAGAGAATATCACGCACTCGAAGGGCACGGTGGAGAAGATTGAGGAGCTGGAGGAGAAGATTGAGGAGCTTGAGGAGAAGATTGAGGAGCTTGAGGAGAAGATTGAGGAGCTGGAGGAGACATAACCAAGAGCACGTTTTTCACGTATAATTGAGAGATTAAATCCACTCTCTCTTTTTTTAGTGTCTTTTTTCTAGATTTCGAATGGCGTGGAGCCTTCACATTACGGAGCAACCGTAGACGGTTCCTTTCCTCAAATACTTCAGAATGTTGAGTAAGCACAATAATCAATTTGGTCAGTTTACAGCCGCTTAACAAGGCCCTCTTTTGCAGAGCGTTTCTCTTCTGCCGATCGCAGCGATTAAACGAGAGCGCTGACGAGGTGCTTATTCGATCAATGCCTACAGCCCTTTGTTGATTAACCAGAATTTTTGATGCACAAAATACAGGCAGCAAAATCTCTATCCATCGTGCAAAAACAAATTACCCCTATCCAACAAGATGGGCGTCCCGTCGCTTTTGCGCGCTTTTGAAATTCACAAGCGCAGTCGACGAACAGGTGGCAGCAACTATAAGCCGGTGCGAGTCCATATATAACTAGTGAAGAAAAACAAAGAAGACAAAGCTACGCTGGCGTATCTCGAGAAGTTGGTTGGTCAACAGGGCCTTGACATGATCAAGCAACTTTCAAAAAATGAGTTGACGGACCAGCAGATAGCAGAAGAAACTGGTTCTGAATTGAACACCGTGAGGCGGACACTATTCACTTTGTACGAGCATCGCCTTGCTTTCTATACGCTTCAGCGCGACAAAGAAACTGGATGGATGCTGTATCGATGGCTCGTAGACTTTGAGGACATTGAGCGTCGCCTCGCTGATGACGCTCACAAGCTTCTCTCTAAGCTCGAGACGTGGCTGGATGAAGAGCTGAACACCGCCTATTACACGTGTGACAACCACTGCGGTCGCTACACGTTTGACATGGCGAGTGGCTACACGTGTGGATACCAATTTGTGTGCCCTGTATGCAAGCAAAGCCTCCACTACGACGACACGTCAGAGCTGACCGACACTCTGCAAGGGAAAATTAGCGAATTAAGAACCGACGTCCAAGCCATCTTCTATCCGGAGAACTCGTCGATTTTTGATCTTGTCCAGACAGAAGAAGAATAAAGAGCCTCGTCGGGCGTCAAGTCTGCTTCGTTCCTTTTTTTGCGGTCCACCGGTTGAAGTCCCCGTGTCTTGGAATAGAGACCCGTTCTACGCCTGCTGAGTCGTAATAGCGGTCAGAAGTGGTCTGCCGGGCGGCTGGCGACTGCCGGCGAAACATTGTGAACCCGATTGCAGAAATATAGCCTCACCGTCGTTTTCCGGATTTATGAAGTCTTCTCGCAGGTGCTGTAGGGCACGAGACGGGCCGATCAACGCCAGTCAAGCGCCTGACAAGCTTTTTTTCTGCAGGCGAAACCGGAGCGGGTCGAATAGCTCAACGAATTGGCTTTGTTGGCCTGTTATGAGGTCGGTAATTACCGTCGCAGCTATGGTGCCGTTATTCATGCCCCAGAATCCGAATCCCGTAGCGACGTATATGTCCTTTTGGGAGGTTGAGCCGATAATAGGCAAACCGTCATCGGATACGACATCTGTGCTAGACCAACGATGCTCGATAGATTCAACGTCAAGATGTAGGCGAGCGTAGTTTTCAAGGCGCCGGTAGAATACGCTCTTGTCCGGGACCTCTGAGGGACCATGTTCCCCTGCTACGATGATCATGGTGCCCTTATCGGTGGGTGTGGTTCGGTACGTGTGCAAGGGGTCGAAATCTATGAACATTCCGTCAGGAAAAGCGCCTTTGGCATACAATCCCAAGACATAGGATCGTGCCGAAGATAGATGGTCACAGAGCCCGTCAGGATCGTATACCGGTGTGTGAGTAGCAACAACGACGTTGCTGGCCGTGATCGAGCCGTGATCTGTAACTACTTCTTTCATAGCACCGGGTTTGACGGTGAAGGCGCGCGTTTTTTCAAAGACGTGACTGCCGTTGCCTGGCAGATCTTCAGCGAGGGCCAGGAGGTACTTACGAGGATGGAACTGAGCTTGGTTATTATACACAATAGCGGGTCCTGTTTCAAACGGCAGTGGAACCTCTTCAGTGTAGAAGACCGGCAGTCCCAACTCCTTCGCAGCACGACATTCGCGCTTAATTTTGTCCGCCTTCTCATCCGACTCGGTATAAATGTAAAGCGGCAGGCGGCGGAAATTACAGTCTATCTTTCGCTCTCGCACGATATCGGCTATTTTTTCCACCGCGTTCATGTTCGCAAGAGCAGTTTTTTGAGCGGTGGCCTTCCCGAACCTGGAAAGCAAACTGTCGTAAACTAGGTTGGGAGCCGCGCTAATCTTAGCGGTGGTTCCGACGGTCACGTCTTTGACGATTCTGTCAGCTTCCAGCACTGCCACGGTGTGCCCCGCATCCTTGCATAGCGTTGCCGCGGTGATCCCGGCGATACCTCCTCCTAGTACGACAACGTCAACCTCCACCCCCAATTCAAGCGTGGGGAAATCGGTCGCTGGGCACGTCTTCAACCAGTATGAGCCTTCTGCCGGCGTTATCTCGACATTTTTCATCGGGCCATCTTGCGTCTTAACGAGGTTGTGGGTATAAGACTAGATCGTTGGAGCATTTGGATCAACAAACGGGTAAGTTATTTTTGATGGTTACTCTGGCGGCACCATCGTACCGCTCGCGTACGCTGAATTAGTGTCGAGCAGGTAACCCCAACTGGGGAGATGCTCGCGGAATATCATGGCCATGGGCCATCCTTTCGCTTCGTCGCGTCGCCAGTCTGCCTGGAGTTCGGCAGCAACTGACCACCAGTTACGCACTTTCACCCCGGCTTGGCTTAGCGTCGCTACGGTTGCCGCGCGTTCGTGCTCGCTCACCGCTCCGCTCCCATCAATGACACCGTGGACATCAAAGCCTTCGAGAACCGCATCCAGGGCGGGAAATTGCAGACAGGTCGAATCAGTCATCGCTGCTATGATCAGTTTCGTTCGATTCAGTGCATCAACGGCCTCGCGAAACGCTGGCCAGCGCCAGGCGTTGATTACGCCAGGGCGTCGGATCGTCGCGACGTCGGGAAACAGCTCCTTTAGTTCAGGAAGAATCGGGCCGTTCGGGCCCCAATCAAGACTGGTCGTCAATATGACGGGCAATTCAAATAATTTGGCGGTTTTTGCCAGCCCCAACACGTTGTTTCTAAATTCTTCAGGGGAGGCGTCGCGTACCAATTGCAGCAGTCCCACTTGGTGGTCAATAAGCAGTAACGCCGCATTTTCTGGAGTTAACGCTTCGTAGGGGCCTCTATTTTCGGTATATTTGGTCATATTTATTCTCCCTTTTTGTTCTATGTGATTTGAGGCGTGAAATCTCACTTCACCTTACTCCCTACAACAGCCCCACGTAAAGAATTATTCGTTAATTGTGCAGTGTCCAGGCGGGGTGACGCGACGCAACAAGCAACAGCGGACGGAACCGGTCCTAGAAGAGCCCCGAGAATCAATCATGTGCATCCGCGTACACGGTCGAGCGTTCCTGAGCGGTGAGCAACCGTGGCGCTCCGCGAGCGCCCGAACACACCGCCGCACGCACTATCGCACAAGACCACGCGACCCATTTTTACAGGCGTTTCGCTGCTAGCGGCTGAAACAAACAGTCTCAGATGGATGCAGGTCGAAAGAGTATACTAAAAACTGCAAAAGACTTTAACTGAAATTAGAAATCGTCTAAAAAGATCGTTAAAGGAAAAACTGATGGAAAAACAACATCCTCGTCAAAATAACTAGGGCCGAACCCCACAACAACAATGCAGTCGATCCATCGTCAAAAACAACGTAGATAGCTAACCGAGGTTACTCGACTTCCCCTAAGGCTTCTACTTCCTCAGGAGCTTCGACGACCTCAGCGACCGCACAGTTGCGCTTTATGGCTTTGATTTCAATCTTAACTGAGTCGTTGACCTTTGTGTTTGGAACAAAAATCACAAGACCGCTAATGCGCGCAATGCCATCCCCTTGTCTGGCAGTGTCTTCAATCTTCACATCGTATTGTTTGCCAACGTCCACAGGAGCATCGTTAAACGATCCGCTGCCGTATTTGTTAAAACTGCTGCTGCCGAAAGAGCTTTGATTTGATCTATACATGTTTCACCTCCGTTTCTTGTTATGAGACACTATATGTTTCAATCATATAAGGTCTTATGCAGCGCGGCTTGTGCCGCAAGACGCATAGTCGCCCCACCACGTCAAATAGTGCGCCGACCAAGACCGGCAATTGTCGGCTAGGGCACCAACAACTCAACGTTTGAGGAGCCTTCTCACAACCGGAGTGGATACGGTAATGGCACCCTCCGGACATAGTTCCTGACAGCAATAGCAGCGTATGCATTTGCTGTAATCTATCGTCGGCCCCGCGGCTTTTGCGAACGTTATTGCTTTCGGCGGGCAGTCCTTGAAGCATTCTCCGCACCGCACACATTTGGAGGCGTTGACGACTGGTTTTACAGCTATGAACCTCTTCAAGCTGTTCACGAGAAACGGCGGTGCTCTCGAGAGTGACGAGGTCGACGTTTTTTCAAAATCACTCATAATGAGGGGCTCAACCTGCTCTCCAAAAAGTTCGATGTCTTCTAAGCGCGCTGGGCCGACGCCTCGCTCGTGCGCAAGTTTGACTGTCGGGACCGACATGGGATCGAAGCCTGCGATGGTTACCGCCACATAGTCCAGCGCCGTGCAGCTTTTGCTTGCGAGCACTAACCCGATTTTGCGCGGGTTCCCGTTAGAGGGGCCATCGCCCTCCATACCCACAATCGCATCCATAATCGTGAGAGCGGGCGGGCACGTTTCGTGCAAGTCCAGCAGCAGATCAGCAAACAGGTTTATGTCCCGGGCGGTGTGCAGATGAAACTCCGTCTTGAACATTCCGGGTATGCAGCCATACAGGAGCTTGACGGCCCCGGTGTAGTACGTGAGGCTGTGCGTCTTAAGCTTCGGGAGGCCGATGATCACGTCTGCTTCAGTGACCGCCTTAGCCAACGTGAGCTTCTTAAACGTCTTGGCGTTGTCTGAGGCAACTTCCAGTGTGGCCTCGTCAAATCGGACCCATTCGCAGCCGGTATCCTCAACCACCTGCCGAATTCCCGTCTTCTCGAGCAGCTTCTTATACGACGCGCTGGTGCTTCCACCGCCCGGAGAATCCCCGACTACCGGCGTCGCCCCCAGCTCTTGGACTAGCTTAATCGTCGCCCTTACTATTGCAGGGTGCGTGGTCACAGCAGCTTCAGGCGGCTTCGCCGACAACAAATTCAGCTTGATCAGTACGCGATCGGTCGTCTTGATGACCGACTCGAGTCCCCCCAAAGGTGCGAGGCTGGCTTCGACCGCTTTGCTGACCTTTGGATCATCATAGGAGTCGCACCCGTGAATCGAAACTTCGTATGGCATGCTCCGCTCTTCTGTTTCTGTGTTGCCACTCAAATAGCTTCTCTCCGGCGCACCGTGCCCGTCAAGTAAAACGTTTTATTCAAAGACGTCGACCTACTGTGTCGAGACAGATGCTTCGAGCCAAAAAAGAAACCCACGTCAACTCGTGCGCAATCGCCGACGACCGCCGGGCGCAGGCGGACACCGAGCATGAGGAAGAGGCAACGAAGGAAGCTCAGCTAGAACGAGACAAGGACGACCTCAAGAAGCTTCAAGAGATGAGTAAGCTCCAGCTGGCGATACTAATGGAGCTGATGCCAATCAGCCCCTGCGCGATACATTCAGAGGTCTTGCTTGACGCCTTAGCTCCTTTCCTCAAGGCTCAACGCAAGAAAGACCGACGGCGCGAATTCGAAGCGGCAGTCGCTCCTCTGGTGCAAGAAGGATTCGTACGATACTTCTGTTGTTTCATCGACAGCTACGCCATTAATCCACAGCGCACAAGCATTGCCCCCCACTTGACGCGTTCAGCGGCGAATTACCCTCCCCAACAATCAATATAGCACAAGAAACTGAAAACAAGAAAAAACATTGTCACGCACGGGGTCCGAGCGCGTCGAGCGAGTTACGCCACTAACTGTCCAAAATGGCGCAATGTCGTGTTCTCGTAGAGGAAGTGAAGCGATGTGTCACGAGAATGCAGCAAATCGCACTGCAGCGACGCGCGAACGACTGACTGCTGGTTTCTACGTGACCGGTCAAATGAAAGAGGGCACGCATATCCAAGGATTAACACGACAGCAGTTGCATTCAAATGGCGTAAACGTGAGAGGGTACATAAGGACGTCCTTTTGCTTAGTGATGGTGACCTGCATCAATGATTGACAAAGAACGCTGCTTTACGGTTAAGGAGGCTGCAAAACTCCTGGGCGTTTCGACTAGGACCGTAAAGCGTCGGATCAAGAGCAAAGAGCTTATCACCGAGGAGCGTATCGGTCGACGCGGGCTTGAACTTGTTATACCGCAGCGGGCATTGAACTTAGAAATAATGAGCTTCGTTCCTACCGTGCACCAACTCACTCTTTCTGATTTTGAAGCCATCGTAGTCAATCGTTTTGAGGCGATGGCCGCAGGAAGCGATCAACGCGTCTCCAAGGCGCTCAGGGAGTTGCGCAAAGAGTACGCCCAACTTACGGCCGAACTCAATGGATTCCAAACGGTTTTTAGCGAAGCTACCGCGTTGCCGGCTGCAGAACGCAAAGCAGAGTCATCTGTCAAGCAGAACCTGAGAACGACACAATCATCGCCGCCACACCGCGCTCGCCGAGTTTTCCGCTTCTCAAAAAATGAATGAAGCCGGTCACGGAGTCGCGTGAACCGCCGCTCAACTTACGCATCGGCGTTCACGGTCTATGCCGCGGCTGTGGTTCCGCGGCGGTTTCTACGAGCAGCTCCCTCGCCACGTGAAGCGCACTCGCGCAACCGATGACGCGAAACCACGGACCTGCAGGCATTAATGTTTAACCACGCGGACACGAGCGCGACGCGTAGCCCGCTAAGTCCGCAAGATGCTCAAAAGGATTCTCGACCAATATGGAGAACTTAAGTAGGCACCGCACCTGTCAGATGGTATGAGTTCTCATCAGCCTACCACGACATCTGCTTTGCTATTCGGCGTTTTCATTTACCCGCACGTGACGTCCTCAAAAGACACTACAACAGGCCGTATCATCGAACTACTTTTAGGCGTTGCAGGTGGGTTCGGCTCAATCACTACCGCAGAGAGGGGGCCAAAATCAACTGAGCCGTGATCTTCGATATTTGGTCTAACGGGCCCTATTTTAAGCTGAACAAGGCAAAAAAAGGCGAGCATATTAGTTTTGCTTTAGATTCCTTCGTCTCCTTGGCGTCTACTAATCATCGACCCCACGGATATCAACGCTGCGAGTGGTATCTGCCTTAGAACTGTATTGAACCATCTTTGACGATAAGCACGTGCTGCATGCAGCTTTGACAGAAAACGTGTACGTGCCCATCAGTAAGTATAGTTCTGCTCGCTGCGTTCGCGCTTATCGCAGTGCCACACTTCTCACAAGACAGTTCAATATCGTCGCTTTTGTTTATGTTCATAAACCACGCTACTAGTCTCGGTTGTCGCGATTCTCGAAGACTGCATATGCTGTCGGCACGGATAAGCCTTGCCAACTCGACGCAGGTGCACTGACTATGAGCACTAACGTGAGCAACCTACAGTTGTCAAGACCGCCCGGACGCCGCGACGTGTGACTGAGCTACGAGTAATGGAGACTTACCAGTTCGGCCGTCCTTTAAGCACGGCTTACGATGCATGCGAAGGATTCGTCACCCGACAAAGTCACTCGCCGCAAACAACGCTTCAAACGGATACCCGTTCGACTCTATCCGTTCTTTGGCCCCGCTCTCGCGATCCAAGATGCACACGACTTTTGCAATCGTGCAACCAAGCTGCTCAACAGCAGCTATTCCTGAGAGGACTGATTCTCCGCTCGTCGTAACGTCCTCAACGAACGCAACGACATCCCCTTGCCTGATGCAGCCCTCTGTGCGGCGCATCCGTCCGTGTTGCTTCTCGGCCTTTCTCACAAAGAAAGCACGCACCGTTCCTGATTTAAGGGCGATTGCCGTGGCGATGGGTATCGCACCACTCTCCATCCCCCCTACAGCATCTACGCTGCCCAAGCGTTCCAACATGAGTTCGGAAACCAGTGACGCGCCAAGAGGGTGCATCGTGACGCGGCGCAGGTCGAAGTAAAAATCGCTCAACTCCCCTGCCGACAATCGGTATGGGCCGTCAGAGAAAAAGGCGTATTTCGTAACTAGATCCTTTAAGTCGTCGTAGGCTTTTTGCACGATTACCTCCTTTTTGGGCGTCGCTGCCGAAAGCTCTGCAAGCCGTAGATTGGGCTTTTTAGCTCATAAGCATATAGGTCCACGCCTTTTCACAGAGCCGTCAAAAAAAGCAGCACGCCACAACCACGGATACTTATAATAGCGCTTGAGTCACACTAGAGGCGGGAATGCGAGACTACGTTGACCATAGATTAATCGTCCATGATTCGGTAGAGGCCCGGGCATATCAACTCGCGCTTGCCGAATCTGCCACGCGCGCCTCCACTATGATTGTGCTGCCGACAGGGCTTGGCAAAACCATCGTAGCGCTGCTCGTCATCGCTAAACGCCTCGAAAACGACGGGCGGGTTCTCTTTCTGGCGCCAACAAAACCGCTTGTGGAGCAGCACGCTGCGTTCTTGCGTTCGCACCTACTCGCAGAAACGACCATCTTCACCGGAGAGATTCCTCCCGATAAGCGAAGAGAACTGTGGAAACAGAAGCAGCAAGCGATCGTTTCGACACCTCAAGTCATTGAAAACGATCTTAAGAAGGCGAGGATCGATCTTTCTGATGTGAAACTCATTATCTTTGACGAGGCGCACCGCGCGGTGGGCAACTATGCTTATCGCTTCATCGCCAGCACGTACGTCGAGCAGGCACCCGATCCTCTTATACTTGGGATGACTGCCTCTCCTGGTGGCACCATTGAGAAAATCCACGAAGTGAGCGAGAGCCTGTTCATTGACAATATTGAGATCCGCACCGAGTCCGATCCTGACGTGTATCCGTACACGCACGAAAAGAACGTAGAGACGCGCAAACTTTCACTGCCGGCCCAGATGGAGACCATTCAGCGGGATCTCAAGCAAGCCGCGGCGCAGCGGCTGCGCCAGCTTATGAAGTTAAAAGTTGTGTTCAGCGAATGGGTCTCTACGTCCGAATTGATCAAAATACAGCACAAAGTCGCCGCCGATAGGAACTACAGGGCGATGTCTCTAGTTGCTGAGGTGATCAAGTTACGGCACGCTATAGGATTGATTGAGACACAGGGCATCGTGCCGACGCGCAAGTACTTTGAGCGGCTGAACAGAGAAGCGCAGTCAAAAAAGGGTAGCAAAGCAGCGCGAAGCCTCGTCGCCGATGATCACGTAAAGGCGGCCATGACGCTTTCAAACCGTCTAGACGAAATGCATCCAAAGCTCGGAGCTTTGAAAGACGTCGTGGCGCAGCAACTGGCGCGCAAACCAGATTCACGAATCATCGTATTCACGAACTACCGAGATACCGCGGAAGTCGTCAAAAATACGCTCAATACGATGCGGGATATCCGGGCAGAGAAATTCGTTGGCCAAGCAAAGAAGGATGGGCAAAAAGGCCTCTCGCAGAAGGAGCAGGTGCAGCTCGTAACACAGTTCGTAAGTGGCACATACAACGTCATCGTCGCTACAAGCGTTGCAGAGGAAGGCTTGGACATCCCTGCTACCGACATGGTAGTATTTTACGAGCCGATCCCTTCTGCAATTCGCAGCATCCAGCGCGAGGGGCGGACAGGGAGAAGACGCGCCGGTCGTGTCGTAGTTCTAGTGACAAAAGGTACCCGGGACGAAACGTACAGCTTTTCGAGCACCCGAAAAAAGCGCGTGATGAGTGCCGAAATGAAACGTATGAGCGCACAGCAGGCCCCCACTGCAGAGCTCGTTCAAATCGATGCGGAAAGCCGGCGCGGACGAGTAGCTCGTCGAACGCTGCTCAGTGACGCGGACGATCTCACACTAACAGACGCGCGATTAGAGACCCAATGTAGCTTCCACGCAGAAAAAAATGTTCGACGCACTCAAAATCAAGATCAAGATCCTGACACTGCAAACGGAACGGCGAGCGCCATCTCTGAAGAGCAACAAAAGACGCTATTGGACTTTGATTCCCGCGAAAAAAAGGTAGGTACAAGCGCGATACGGATTGTCGCCGACCAGCGAGAAGCTCGATCGATACGGATTGTCGCCGACCAGCGAGAAGCTCGATCAAGAGTTATAGAAGAGCTTCAAGCGCTTGGGGCAATCGTTGACTGCCGTACGCTTCCTGTCGCCGACTACGTCATGAGTGACCGAGTCGCTGTAGAGCGGAAAACTGACCGTGACTTCACCGCCTCGCTAACGGGGCGTGATCTTCTAGGTCAAATCCAAGAGCTCGCCACAAACTACGAACGCCCTCTCATCATCATCGAAGGACCTGACCTCTTCACACAGACAGACGTGCACCCTAATGCGATCCGTGGCATGCTAGCTGCTATTACTGTGGATTTGGGGGTGCCGATACTATGCTCCCGCGACGCCGCCGAAACGGCCATGCAACTTTTTGTGATCGCAGAACGAGAACAACTGGACAAAAAGCGAACTCCCAAAGTGCACGGAAAGAAGATCCTAAAGACGTTTCAAGAGCAGCAAGAATACGTCATCGCTGCAATTCCCTCCATAGGGCCCGCTATTGCCCGCGCCCTATTGGAACATTTCGGCTCCGTTGAAACGATTTTTCGCGCGCAGACTCAAGAGCTCACCAAGGTTCGAGGCGTCGGCAAACAGACTGCACAGACGATTCGCAAACTCGCATCGGCATATTACGAAACCGACTCGGTTATTCGGAGCTCGGATGACAACGTCAGATAGCGTCTTTCAGCGGTAGCACGCCCAAAAAAAAATAAAGATGCCATATGGGGGCTTCTCTAGTCTCATGCAACGATCCACCAGTTCTCTCGATTTAAGGACCCGGGGTGCGCGGCCCGCGCAAAATCGATCAAGAGCAGAGGCTTGCGATACAAAGCGAGCGAGCGCGTGTGAGTTAAATCCGCTCGATCGTTCTGGTGAAGCGTTTTGGATCAGGCCGCTAAGCAAAGCGCGTCCGATGCTACGCAAACGCGGCACTGCGCCGTCGATTAACCTAACCCTTCCACCGGAGACGGCTCATTCGACCTCAGACGTTGCGGCCCGCAGAATCGCACGACAAGATCGGTCTAGAAGGCCACCTTCTCCCCTATCGAAAGCACAGTGACCCGGTGGCCTGCGTTTTCGGCTAGTTGCTTAAATCGCTGCGGATCCGCTTTGATCTGACTGAATGTGTTGAAGTGCATCGGAATGGCGGCATCAGGTTTAATGATGTCAAGTGCTTCGAGCGCCTCTTCTACGTCCATCGTGAAAAAGCCGCCTATTGGAATGAACAGCACGTCGACATTCTCCAAAGGTTGAACACCATCCAAATAGGTGTCGCCGAGATGTGCGAATCGAACGCCGCCGAGTTCGAAGACGTAGCCGGTTGGGTACTTGCTCTGATGATGGCTCGCACCGACCATGGTCACGCGAACCCCTTCAACAAGTCTAGTTTGCCCGCGTTCCATAACAACCGTCTTGCGGAATCTTCCTGCCATAGTTGGCGGAACGACTACCGTCGCACTAAACTTCTCAGCGGTCGTGTGGTCGAAGTGCTCGTGGGTGATAAGCACGACATCGGGTTTTCCGGCGTAACTGGGCGCATTTGGGTTTTCTTTGCTAAAAAATGGATCAAGCAGGAGCGTGTGATCGACGTCTTGCACCTCAAAACATGAGTGGCTCAGGTACGTCACGCGGACAGAGAGATCTTCTTGCATACAAGTACGTCACGCAGAGAAAATATAATACTTTGGCGTCATAAGTGGGGCGCCCCCAAACCAGAGCTGCAGCAGACCCTCTCCTCGTCCGCCTGCGGTACGAGCAAGCACCTCAATGTGCTCAAACCAGTGCAGCACGGAACGCTCAACGCAAATTACGCTTCGAGAACAGTTGGTCGGAGCTCATTCCAAGAACGCGTTGCACATCTGAGCCAGACACATCAAACACACGATAGCTAACTGACCGTGCAGCGGTCCAAATACGAATGTCTGGATCTTCGGAAAATGTGAGCCTGGCATTGCCCATTGTAGCCCTTGACACGCCGACGAGACCATCGGCCAAGTGAGGGTTCACGTTTCGCGGAAGCCGGAGATAGATATCGCGCACGCTTGCTTCAAGCGCCTGTGCAGCATCGTACGCGATCTTGGCCGAAACTGCTATCGCCGCGCATTTCTCCCCGTGAAAATTGAACGCTTCTCGGAAAAGCTCCGCGAGCACTTGCTCCTCGGCCATATATTGAGTGATCAACCCAGAGTGCACGTCTCTTGCCCAAAAAATTGTGTCCCATCCGGCTGAATAAGGCTTTATGTCCACGACCGGTGATCCGTCGATAAGGTCAAGCGGTTCGACGTAAAGCAGTGGGCCATCTACCTTCACTAGCCGTGTGGCTGTGAGAGACAGTGGATTTGGCCGTGTAGGCGAGCGCAGAGAGAAGACGCCCCGCTTTTCGAGCTGAGGGCTTATTTTTCGTGGCCTTACCATCAGCGGCGACCTATCAGCCTTGTCAAGCCAGCCGATGACATTTATATGAGTGTCGCTCTCTATGCCTGTCAGCCCCTCCAGAAACTCGTCAAAAACGTTGATGACTGCCGGAACGCCCTGCAGCGGCATATCACGTGATTGCGTCACTATCGACTGCACTGTGCCGATGGGCTTTAGGTCGTACATAGCAACCCCCTCTCACTTCGTTAAGGCAGTTCTGGTCGTTACTTTGGAAAGTCCTCCGCGACGCCTCGATCGACCGCTTCAGTGGTGCTCACGTAGCGGTCGATGAGTTCTGCGAGCTCTTTGACTTTTGACTCATATCCTTCTTTTTCCCTTAAGAGGCTCTTTTTGTGCCGATCTCGAGCGTAGGCGATGTGCAAGAAGGCAGTTTTTTTGTCAAGTGACAATGCAGCGCGATACTCCCGCGTGGCAAGATCAATATTGCCCTGTTGCTCATAGACGACGCCTAAGCCGCTGCGTGCAATAACATCATCAGGGGCCGCTTTTAGCGCTTTTCGGTAGCAATCTACCGCGCTTTCCAGTTCTCCTGACTCGTCGAGTGCAGCCCCAAGTCCGGTCAATGCCGTAGGATCGCTCGGATCTAGTTTGAGCGCTTCACGATACATCTGAATCGCTGCGCCTATGTCGTCGCTGTTCAAGCGGTCGATCGCTTGCGCGATATAGTCGTCGACTGAACCCATGAGCGAGAAGTGCTCTTCTGACTTATAAAGCACTTTCGAATGCGCGGGTTGCGTCGGCCCCCTCGCAGCGACCTAGCCGAGCAATTCCTTAATGTTTTCCGAGAATACCCGGCTCAGAGATGTTTCCGACAATCCCGTTCGCAGAATCGTCGTTATTTCATCCAGTTGCGAACCGTACGGCGTATCAGAGCCAAACAACACCCGAGTATCCCCAACAACCTGAACGGCTTTGGCAATGCAAGAGGCAAGCATGACGCGAGAGGTCTCTAAATAAACGTTGTCGTTGCCGCGCGCGACGCGAATAGCTTCCTCGACGCCGGTTGGCGTACAGACTTCTGAGCAACCCATGTGGCCCATGATAATCGAGAGCTCTGGAAAGCTTTGCGCCACTTGAGCAATCATTGGTGGAATCGGATCGTACGCGTAGCCGGAATGAAACAGTATCGGTACACGGAGCCCGACACACGCCTCAAGTATCGGCAGCGTTTGCTCATCAGATGGATTGAACAGCTGGCTGCGCGGGTGGAGTTTCAACCCTTTCAACCCCAGCTGCTTGACCGCTCGCCGGACCTCGTCGACTGCGAGTGGATGCTGAGGATCGGTGCGGGCAAATCCGATGAATTTTTCAGGGTGAGCTGCTACGACTTTCGCGATGTAATCATTTGCAGTTGAGAACGCTTTGCCAGGCTTAATCTCGTTAAACGGGAAGATTATGCACTTTTGAACGTGCGATTGTTCCATCTTACGCAGAAGGGATTGGGGCTGCTGCGTGACTCCCTCTAAGTCCATGCCGATGTGATTATGTGCGTCTATTATCGCCCCGTGATACAAAAGCTGCGAGCGGTGCGCTGAGCCCGCTCTGGAGCGCATCCCCATCTGTGCCTGTGCCATCCAATCAACAGTCCTATGAAGAGACGCTCTCATAAACCTAGCGTCTCAGCCCGCATAACGGCTCGCGAAGCGCAGAAAAAACTTATGGAATGATTGTGTGGCCCTAGATGGCGGCGCCGGGCTTCTAGGATCACGTTTGTACCAGCGAGTAATAAACGCCAGGCTGGAAGCTGTTCAGTGGAGCTTGTATCGTTTGAGGCGGAGTGAGTTTGCGACGACCGATACGGAACTCATCGCCATAGCCGCGGCTGCGAACTCAGGGCGTAGAAACCCCAGCGCCGCTATCGGGATGCCGATTGAATTGTAAACAAGCGCCCAGCCGAAGTTCTGGCGAATCGTCGTCATCGTCCTTTTTGAGAGCTTAATGCTAGCCACGACGCCGCGCAAATCAGCTTGCAGCAGTGTGATATCGGATGCTTCGATGGCAACGTCGGTGCCTGTGCCGATTGCAATGCCGACATCGGCCTCGGCTAGCGCGGCTGCGTCATTGATGCCGTCACCCACCATCGCCACGACATTGCCACCCTCCATAAAACGTGCAATTTCAGCGGTTTTGCCCTTCGGCAGTACTTCAGCGCGCACGCTCCGGATTCCGATCTGCGTTGCGATTGCACGGGCGGCCGCCTGATTGTCGCCCGTAAGCATGCCTGATTGAATTCCCATGTCCTGCAGTTCCTTGACAACGCCTGCAGCTTCGGCTCGAACTCTGTCCGCCAGCGCAATGCCTCCTGCTAGCGTACCGTTGACCGCAAGCAGCATGACGGTCATCCCTTGCGCCTCAAATTCGCGGATCGAGGCATCCTGTTCGACTTTTATACCGCGTGCATCCATGAGCGCCTTGTTGCCAAGTGCGACCTCGGCGCCATTTACTGACGCGATAACCCCCTGCCCCCCGACGGCTTTGAAATCTTGTGGGGGGCTCGAGTCTACGCCCACTTCCGCGGCACGGCGTAATACGGCTTGAGCGAGCGGATGTTCGGAGCCCCGCTCAGCGCTGGCGGCGAGCCGCAGGATGTCTGCTTCCGACAATGACGTGTCGCCAAAGACGTTTGTCACTGTGAGAACGCCCTCGGTTAGCGTTCCGGTCTTATCAAACACGATTGTATCGATGTCCTCGGCACGCTCAAGGTATTCACCCCCTTTGATCAGAATGCCGTTTTCGGCACCGAGACCTGTTCCGACCATCACTGCGGTTGGCGTCGCCAGCCCCAACGCGCACGGGCAGGCGATAACAAGTACAGCGATCGTCCGCAAGAGGACATCATTCGACGGGAGCCCCAAAAACGTCCATGCCGCAAATGTGAGAAGAGCTGCTCCTACGACGCCCGGAACAAAATAGCTTGCCGCTCGATCTGCAAACCGCTGTATGGGCGCTTTTGACGTTTGTGCCATATCCACAAGCCGGATAATCTGCGCTAACGTGGTGTCTGCCCCGACCTTCGTCGCCTTTATTTTCAGCAGTCCTTCACGATTGATCGTCGCACCGATCACTTCATCCCCGGGCTGTTTATCGACGGGCACAGCTTCGCCGGTAAGTAGAGACTCATCAACGGCAGACTGCCCCTCGGCGACGATACCGTCAACCGGAATCTTTGTACCCGAGCGAACAAGCACAATATCGCCGACCCGGACTTCGTCAGCCGGGACCGACTGCTCCTCCCCCTCCGTGATGATGATGGCAAATTCCGGCTTCAGCTGCAAAAGCGTGCGTATCGCCTCAGACGTGCTGCTTTTCGCGCGAGCTTCAAGATAGCGGCCGAGGAGCACGAACGCGAATATGAACACTGAGGTGTCGAAATACGTGTACCCAGGAATGAAAAAGGTGGTCGCCGTGCTGTACGCATATGCAGCGATCGTCCCTAACGAAATAAGAACGTCCATATTCGCGCCCCCGTGCGCGACCGAGATGAGTGCCCTCCGGTAAAACCCATAGCCAACGATAATCATGACGGGGGTCGTGACCAAAAACTGGAACACGGGGTTCATAAAGAACACCGGGATGGAAGCAACGTACGGAGCAAGCATCCCCAATAGGAGAGGTATGCCGAAGGCTATTGTGAAAATGAAGCGATTTCGATACTGTGCGATCTCACGTTCTCGAGACGCCCGTTCCCTGTCAAGCCGTGCCGTTTCCGCTGTTTGCGGGACTTCTGTGATGTCATAGCCTGTGTTTCGTATTGTTTGTATGAGCTTGTCAACCGTCACGATCGAGGGATCATAGTCGATGACCGCCTTAGCAGTCACCGGGTTCACGCTCTCATCGATGACGCCTTGAATTTCTTGCAATGCTGTCTCGATCGCCATAACGCACGAGGCGCACACGATGCCCACGACTTCAAGTTCTGCCCGCTCCGTGTCGACGTCATAGCCTACATCTCGTATAGCCTGCACGAGCTGTTTAGGGGCAACCACGTCAGCATCATACGTTATCGTAGCTTGCCCCAGTGCAAAGTTGGCGGTGGCGCTTGCAACCCCGCGTTGACCGAGGAGCTGTCTCTCAATCGTCAGTGCACACATCGTGCACGTCATGCCAAGTATCCTTAAGGTAACGGTGATCTCGCGCATGTTCTGCCAGACGTTTTCTGCCTATCGGTATGATTTGAAGTCTATTGAAGGTATCTTGCTGAACGCGACGTCCTTGGTTCAAAACTCAATAGCTTTCGTTGGCACGCTGCGCCGAGAGCAGCGCCGATCACTTGGCGCTGTGACAACCCGCCACACGCTCCATTCAGTGTGTTTTGACCTCAGTCCAGAGACCCCCCACGCCGCACTTTTTCTTCGTGGGACTTTTCCAAATCGAGGTAACCAGCTTGGATTATGCTTGCGCCAGATTACTGAGGGCACCAGCCATGATGATGGCATCGCCGAATGCAGCTCCAGACCGGGAGGTATCAACGAACGTGTAGGGGATGCCAAAAAAAGGCGCGCCGTGTCCCCTGCCGCCTCCTAGAAACACGAGCGTGCGAAAAATTAGGTTGCCGCTAACCCCGTCTGGCGCAACAAGTATGTTCGATGATTCTGTCGCGTCTTCAATAAGAATGTTGTAATTCGTTGCATCAAGGCCAGCGCCGCGGAGCTGTTTGGTTAACGCCTCTGCGCTTGCAAGTGTCCGATCAACGGCCTCGGTCCTGCCTTTATCCTCAGATCTTCCGCCCGACAAAACACCTACTTTCGGACGCACGTTGAGCGCGGTTAGGAGATGTGCTGTCTCTGTGACCAGATGAGCGCGTGCTATTGTCGATGTGCCTTCATCGATACCTACCGGAAGCAAAAAGAATTGCTTGCCGGCCGCGGTCGAGAGCAGCGCTGACCGACACATGTGACGGGCTCCAATCTGCAGTTTGAGGTGCTGCAGCGTCTTTCGTGCACTTATCGTGCCCCTTACGGCTGCGTCAATCGCGCCGTCGACGAGCATTTCGACGAGTTTTTGCTCTGGTTCAAGCGTTTTTACGACGTCTCGTCCCGCTCTTTCAACATCCCCTACGAGGACAACATCGGAGAAGCGGCTGGCCCTCGCTACTCCGCGCATGAGCCGCGTATTTGCATTTCCGACTCCGATGCCAACTCGGCTCCGGGATTGCGCGGCGCAGCGCTCAAGCTTCCTCAAGATATCGCGCGCCATTGTTACGCCGTGGCAGTAGGCTTCTTTGTATTGCATGAACGCCGATCTGCTGATAAATCCTTTTGCATCGCTCTGCCACGCATGCCGTCACAGCGAAAGCGGACAATACGTATATAAGACAAGGCCGCAAATCTTGGCTAAAATAGGCAAAAGGTGATGGCATGCGTATCGATGACATCAATAAGAAGATCTTGTACTTGCTCCAAAAAGACGCTCGCATGACGTATAAGGACATTGCCAGAGCGCTAAACAGATCAGAATCGACGATACGTGATCGCATCTCCATCATGGAAGACGAGGGCGTAATCAAGGGTTACTCTGCCGTGATAAACAAGGAGAAAGTTGGACTCAACTGCAATGCCCGCGCGTTTGCGAAGATCGATCCTAAAAATCTGGACGCCTGCATTAAAGAGCTACAAAAGATAGAATCGGTGTATCAAATCAACCAGATTTCGGGCGACCACAACCTAGAATTCTCAATCGCTGCAACGGATTACGACCATTTGCGGAGCATATTAAAAGAGCACGTATCTCCGTTAGGGATAAACGACCTAACGATCAATATCATTATGAGTTCGGTCAAAGAAGAGGGACCAATACAAATCCCGTAGCAACTGGGCCGTCACGCAAGATCCCCGCCAACTTTTTTGACAGTGCTGGCGAAACGGGCGTTTCAAGAGGACTTCTTATCAAATCCGTGGACAAGCATCTCACGCAAGCCGTCCGCTAGGGATTCAATGGAGCTCCGCACCTGTTTCGTCGTGTCTCTATCCCTAATGGTTACCGTCGAATTCTCGATAGTCTCGTGATCGATAGTGACTGCGAACGGTGTTCCGATCTCGTCTTGTCTGCGATACCGTCGCCCAATCGTGCCTGAATCGTCGTACTCGACTAAAAGACCCGCACGTCGAAGGAGGCGAAAGACCTCCAAAGCTTTTTCGTTCAGTGCTTTCACCAAAGGAAATACCGCTACTTCGACCGGGGCTATATCAGGGGACAACCGCAGCACGACTCGCCTTTCGCCGTCGATTGTGTCTTCATCGTACGCGTGTTCAAGAACAGTGTAGACAGATCGGTCGATGCCAAAGGATGGTTCGATAACGTGCGGGGTCAAGAAGTCGCCTGAGACAGACTCTCTGACGGTTTCTATCGCGTAGCCCTCGGGGTCTACAACCTGTCCCTCGAAGACGATAGCCCCTTCGGGGTCACGGATCCCTGAGAGGAAGGCTGCCACCTGTTTAGCTTTGCCCTTATATTTTGGACCCAGATACCCCATGTTTGGACGAACGACGATCTGCTCCATTTCTCTCGGTTCCTCATAAGGCACAAAAACCGCCATTTGGAGGCCACTTTGCCGCTCATGTTGTCTCAGATCGTAATCCGTTCGGTCTGCGATTCCTGCAAGCTCAATCCACCCGTGTTGCGTAAGTCCCTCGGCATCCCAGCAGTCGACCGCATAGTGTGCCATCTCATCGGACAAGTGCTGTCTGAACCTGAGTCGGGATTCCCGCACGCCCACGCGGGTAAAAAACTCCTGACACCGGGCGATGTGGTAGGCCAAATACTCATGCGCGATGATGTTTCGTTCGCACGCAGATTTGACTGAGGCCGTGCCAACAAACTCCTTTGACAGAATATTGATTTCGACGTTTGCTACTTCATCAAACCGAGGATGATGGTTCTTTTCGCGTGGATCAACGAACACTTCAACTTCGGCTTGGGTGAATTCTCGCAATCTAATTACGCCTTGGCGTGGCGATATTTCGTTTCTGTATGACTTTCCAATTTGCGCGACGCTAAAAGGCAGTCGGTCTCTATAAAATCTCAGAAGCCTCGGAAAGTCAGCAAAAATCCCTTGTGCTGTTTCAGGCCGAAGGTATCCCTTTCGCTGCGTGCCCGGCCCTATATGAGTGTTAAACATCAAATTGAAATCGTGCACTTTGCCCAAAGGCCCTCCGCAATCCGGGCACGTAATACCGTGAGAATCTATCAGTTGCTGGGTCTTTCCGCTCGACGGCACGCACGCCCCAGCAATGCCGGGGTCGCAGAGATCGGCAGCGATTCCCCTACTTTTGAGATACTCAGTAACGACGTGATCTGCCCTCAACGCCGTGTGACAGTCCACACATTCAACGATGAGATCCACGAAGTTTGATAAGTGCCCCGAGGCGAGGAAAAGCTCTTCGACCCCGATAGTGGGCGTTTCAATCGGAAGCGCACTCTCGCCCACGACAAAGATATCTCGCCACGCGCTTTCGACTCTGTGTTTCAGCATCGCGCCAAACGGGCCGTAATCCCACAGTCCTGCAACTCCTCCGTAGATCTCATACGAGGGCCAGAGAAATCCGCGTCTCTTTGCCAGCTCTAAGACCCGTTCTTTCATGCCATCGATAGAGGTATCCTGATGTTTGTCAAGCTGCATAACGAGTTCCTCTTTGCCTCCATTTGCTTCGCTGGAAACCGCGCGCTTTGAGAATTCTCACGTCGAACGCCCGCATTGCCTGCGCGATTGGTGCAGGCTCAGCCTACCCGTGGCGCGCATCGCTGGCGAGAGAATCGATACCACGGATAAGCTGAATGATTCGGAGCCCGCGGTCTATGCATTCGAGCTGCGTGTGGATTCGCGCTAAGTCCGTTTCCGTTCTCATCTCGGTCGCCAAGTTTGATATTAGTTCAGTTATCACGTCGTCCAAGGACATACGTTGACTCGTGCTCACTGATTGCGTCGATTGGACCGCTTGTGTCGAAACCTCCGCGGGGCTCTCTGATGTCTCAATGGCGTTTTGCATCTTCCTGTACGTACAAACAGGACACGTCGTCTTGCCTTCAAACTTGAATAGGGGCGACTTACAGGCGACGCAGTGATCTGCAAGCATCTTGCCACCACGTTCGAGCATCTTTGATATTTGCTCCAGCTCTCGATCATCTAAGGGCATACGAGTTCTACATAGCAATTATTGTTGAAAAGCTTTGTGAAGGGCGCCAAACGACTGCCAAGCTGCGCTCGAGCCTCGTACCTGACAGCGCTCAAGCTGGCCTACATTCACGTCATAGCAGCGCGACTGAAAACGTCAAGGAGTGCCAGAACGTGCTTGTTCCCCCGATCTAACTTTTCGGCAAGCCTGAGGTCGAAAAGGCCCTCGCTGATTTCGCCAAGCGCTAGAAAGCAGAGACTGCGCAAAGCGTATACTGACCAGCTCATGCCGTGCGCGGAAATACAACAATCAGTACACGTCAGAGCCGCCGTAAAGTCGCCCAGTGCAATCAGTGAGATGGCCTTGTTATTTGAGATCTCAAACAAACCGGCTTGTATCGATTCTGCTGCATCAAAGCACTCGATCGCGACGTCGAACTCATCCAGCCTCTGCAACGTGCAGCCTTTGTTGTTACGCGACTCGACGTAGCGCGAATCGAGTGCGCTGGCTTTGTCAAAGCAGTGGATAGCACTTGCGTAGCGCCCTAGGAAGTAGTTGCACAGCCCCTTCTGATTCCACGCGTGCACGTACGCAGGCTCAAGCCTGATGACCTCATCAAATCGCGCGAGGCTTTCGAGATATTTGCCTGACAGCGCCAATGCATAAGCCTCGCGGTAGACCCACCCGACTCGCCTGTCTGACAGTTTTTTGCTTGCGTAGACGTGGGGCGCAGGCTGATGCTTCCTTACAGTAGCGACACTAGATGTAAGAAAACACGTGTCACGGGCAATCATCCTGAAATCGACACCAAACTGCCGTTTGAGATTTCCGATGCCTTGCAAGTCCTCTTGAGGCGGCGTTTGCATATTGTTCACAACCAAGCAAGCGATCAGCTATTGCTTTTCGCTTTCTTATGAAGTCGCGACCGACTTGAGAGCCAAAAATAGAGACGCTCGGTCACGTTCCGTTCGAAAATACGTCGCTAAAATCTGAGCTCCAATAATCGATGCCCATCTTCTTAAAGTCTTTTTCCGTCATCTTGTGAACAGGTACGATCAGTGCGGCATTCATTACATTGCAACCTTTGCACCCGTCCACGCAGAGCGCCTTTCTTGAGTGCGCCATATGTTACCTCTCATCAATTAATCACGTGCGCGCGATCCCCTACCATAAACATAAGCCAGTTTTTCGGATCTTTCAAACGAATGAGCTCGTACACGCCCTCAAGCTTCTTGCCGAGCAGGACGACCTTAATCTTTTCTTCTTTCTTTTCAAGCAAGTAATAATCCCCAAAATCGTATATGCGGACTATTCCGGCGCCATAGTCACCTTCTGCGATCTCTCCCTCGAACCCGATGTAGTTCACATCGTGATCCTCAACCTGCACCGCGAGACGCCTAACTCTCTTCTCGCGAGGAACTTCTTTGGGAATCGCCCAGCTCTTCAATGTTCCGTCCATTTCCAAGCGGAAATCGTAATGATGGTGCGACGAGAAATGTTCCTGAACGACAAAACGATTGCGCGGATATCGCATCAGTATACGTGTTAGGACAATGTGCAATAAACACTTTGCAGCAAAGAGTTTATTGATGCAGTAGGCAATAAATGTTGCCTAGCAGCTGCTTGCACCTGTATGCGCCCCTGTAAGCCCCAATTGAGCCTCGACAGGCGCGGTGTTCTGTAACGTTTGCTGAGAGGCCGCGTCGAAAGAATGAGCGATTTTGTGGCCCTTTTGTGAAACAGAAAGATATAATAGCGGACGACGCTAAGGACTGCTAAAGAATGTTGGAAGGTTTCAAATGAAGGTAAACGGCGTAAAAATTGACGATACCTACGCAGAGGCATTCCCTGTCTATGCCGCACGTGTTTTAATCACAGGCGCGACGACAGCGCTTGCCGAAACAGCCGCAACGGTTGCTACCGGATTTGCCACTTCAGTCATCGGCTGCAGCGCCGAAGCGGGAATTGATCGCTATGTGCTGCCGAGTGAGACTCCCGACGGCAGACCGGGGGTTATAATTATGGTTGTTCACCCGTCGAAGAAACAGATAAAGAGCAACCTTATCGAAAGGATAGGAGAATGTGTTCTCACCGCAGCAACAACTGCTGTTTTCAACGCGCTGGAATCTGAGGAAACCGTGCCCGTCAAACTCCACTTCTTCGGCGACGGCTACGAGTATCAAACCACGGTCGGCGGACGAAACGTGTGGGCAATCCCCATACTCGAAGGAGAGTTCATCTGTGAGGAGACCTATGGCGTGCAAAAAGGCGTTGCAGGGGGCAATTTCTTCATTTACGGCGAGACGCAAGGTTCAGCCCTGCTGGCTGCCCAGGCAGCTGTTGGGGCAATTAAATCCGTTGATGGAACTATAACCCCGTTTCCGGGTGGAATTGTTGCGTCAGGATCTAAGGTCGGTTGCCCAACGTATTCGACTTTTATGAAAGCCTCCACGCACCACCGACTTGCCCCGACCCTCAAAGACAGGATACCAGATTCGTTTGTCCCAGACGGCGTCAAGTCGATTTACGAGATAGTAATATGCGGCCTAAGCGAAGAGGTCATCGCAGAAGCGATGAAGCGGGGGATGCTTGCCGCGGCGCACGCACAAGGAATAATAGAGATCTCAGCAGGCAACTATGGGGGAGAGCTTGGACCGTTCAAGTTCAACCTTCACGAGATACTTAGCGATTACGCTGATCCAAAATAATCGCTGCGGGCTCAGTTTATCGATAGCGGCCTGCAAAAGCCTCAGTCCCAGCGGTAACCAAAAGAGATAAATATAGTCTCCCTTAACTTACGAAAGATAATGGTTCATGGGAACCACTGATTAGTTCTAAGGTGACAGGTGAAGGAAAATGGTGAAATTAGGAATCGCGAAAATAGGTAATATCGTCAGCGGTTTGATGACAGATTTGCTGCTCGACGAGCGCGCGGACCGCGAGGATTTCGAAGCGGTGACCGTAACGAGCGGCACGAAGATGAAAGAGGAAGATGCAGAGAAGGTCGTCGAAGCGCTGCTGAAATTTGAGCCAGACTTGTGCGTCGTGGTGTCCCCTAATGCGGCTCAGCCAGGCCCGACAAAGGCACGAACATTGCTGAAAAATGCCGGGAAGAAAGTTGTCGTAATCACAGACTCAGGCAAGCTTAAGGACAAGCTTGAAGAAGAGGGAGGGTTCGGATACATCCTCATAAACGCCGACGCAATGATTGGTGCTCGCAGAGAGTGGCTTGACCCCATAGAAATGGCCATTTACAATGCCGACCTGATGAAAGTTCTGGCCGCGACCGGTACTTTTAGGGTGCTCCAAACTGCCCTCGACACGTGCCTTACGGCTATCAAAGAAGGCAAAGAATGCGAGCTACCCAAGATTGTGATGACGGCGGAAAAAGCGACGATCAATGAGTTCAGTAACCCGTACGCCCGCGCAAAGGCGATAGCGGCGTACGAAATGGCCGCAAAAGTTGCCGATGTGAACGTTAAAGCCTGCTTCATGACGAAAGAGTGGGAGAAGTACGTCCCGCTCACGGCTGCATCTCACGACATGATGCGCACTGCCGCTAAGCTCGTAGACGAAGCTCGTGAAATGGAAAAGGCTGATGATACCGTAAAGAGAGCACCTCACTCGAAAGACGGTGCTATTCTTAGCAAGACCAAGCTGATATCAAAGCCTGAGTAATAGCCCTCTCTATTACTCACTTTTCCTTTTTTTGACCGCGTATGAGAGGCTACTTCTCTTTGTTAGCGATTTAGTTTGACCGCAGGCGTTCGTAGCAAGTGCGCTAGTCGAGTATGAACGGGCTCATGTAGAGTCCGTCTATCCGTATCAGACGTTTTAAAGAATCAGCTTTAAACGGGATTATCCAGGCACGTTCCGCGCTGTCCCATCGAGACCCAGGCACTTGCTTTAGCGTGTCCTCGATCTCGTGCGTATCCCCTAGCACCTTGACCCACTTCTTGTTGCGCGTTCCCACGGCCCACGTATTTTGCGAAGACGTGCACAAGCAGTGCACGGTCGGGTGCAATACGACGCCTCCGTTCTTCAGGCCCTCGATCGATGCTCGATTGATCGGAAATCGCCATACCCTTTCCTCTTTGTCCCAGGACCCCCCTTTTATAGCGCTTGGCTTATTGCGTGCGCTTAGAGTGCTTCCGCGGACAATCAAGGTTGTGCAGTCTTCATCAAGTTCGCACAGAAGCCTGCTCTCTGGGTGGTGTTCCCGCAGCGGCGTGTGCACCAAGTTTCTTTTTAGATCCTGCGGGCCGGTTTTTCGCGGTTCTTCGGTCTTCCCGATTCGATCTTCTTGAGAGGTGTCAAGAGTTTTTAGAGCGATTCTCGCGTGCAGCTTAACGTCTTCGTGCGCGCTCTGCGTTGCCGCTTGAGTCAAAATGTCGCGTGCCGCCGAATCCGCGTTGCCAGAGGCGAGCGCAACCGCTTCGAGTGCATCGACGGCTTTAAATCGCTGGTGCTCATTTTCATCATCTAGTGCCTTTGAAAGCACGTCAACTCTCTTGTAACGGGTCAGCCGATCAAAGTCATATTCACCCATCTCTATCACCAGCGATTCGTCTCTTATCTTAATATGTACGGGAGCAAAATATAAATATTTACCTAAACTATGCGCGGGACACGCTCACAGGCCTTCCTAACAGCCTAGGACGCGATATTGAAAACCGTCGCCCCCCGACGCAGTCGTATTGTCGCACATTTCAAGCAAAAAAAGGCACCTAACGTGAGTCTTGGCTCGAATTGGTTGGATTGTCTGCGTGAGCGCCCGCGGTCTGTTCTTCAGACGACTCTGGCGTTTTGTAGTTGGGAAACATCCATTCGTCCTTTTCGATTGCGCGCATTTGTTCGCACTTTGCTTTTGCAGCCTTTAAAGCGCCGCGCCACGAGCCGTAGTCTTTAACCGCTTTGTTGTACACGTCCGGGTGTTCTGCTTCGGCACTGATTGCCGTCATATCGGACCGATTTCGGTACAGCGCAATAATGTCCTCAACGATGTCGTAGTTCAGGGCTGCTTCGAGAGCTCTTTCAAGGGTCCCATAAATGAGCTCAGCTACGAGTGTCAATTTCGGATTATCATATAATCCGTCCACCCCCAGCTGCCGAATTTTCTCTCGGATGAATTTTTCAAGCTCAGCGTCCGACATTCATACCCATTACGCCGTATGAGTATAGAAGCATTACGGTGTCAAAAATCGTCTTAAGCGACGGCCAGCGCTTTGAACTCCGCCTTGCGACAGAAAGTTGCTGTTGCCGGTAGTCACTCACTTTCGCTCACGTAGTCTTTGGCGGCTTCTAAAGCTCTTATGAGCTGATCGAGTGCGGCAGGCGTGACCTGTATTGCGAAACCGTCTTTTGTCGGATAACTTTCAGTGCCGCGCCGGATCCATTTGCGAATGCTGAGTACCTTGGTCGCAGTGTCTTCCCTCTGGGATACGCTAATCCTCAGTGCGACGCTTTTTGAGCTCTCAATCTCAACACCCCACAGTTCTTTCCATTCCATGTGACCTCCGCTTGCCGTTGTGGCGATCAAATTCTTTTCTTACAATCGGGCGCCTTCGAGCGTGCGCGAGAGTATCTCGATCAGATCGTGCTCTTTGACTGGTTTCGCGCCGACCAATGAGTGATCTTGGTTAATGCTTTCATAAATCCGCACTGCTGCGGGCTGTTCCAGACCGGCCCTAATCAAGATAGCTTTGTCGTAGAAGATGTCGCTTGGCTTTCCTTCCGAGATAACGTGGCCTTCAGCTAGCACATAAATGCGATCGGCCAACCTTGCTGCCAGATCCATATCGTGGGTCGTAATGACAACGCTCATGCCGTAGTTGGTTTTCAGGTCAATCAGAACTGATTCAATCCGACGCGAATGGACTGGGTCTAAGTCGCTTGTAGGCTCATCTGCTACAATCACCTTAGGATCCATCGCCAGAACCCCAGCAATCGCGACAAGTCGTTTTTCTCCCTTGCTCAAAAAGTACGGTATCCTATTTATTAGGTGGGCGGCTTGAATACTTTCCAGCGCATCAAGTGCAGCCTTGCGTGCTTCATCCTCGGAGAGCCCTTTGTTGAGCGGCCCGAACATCACATCATCAATTACGGTCGGTGCGAAGACTTGGCTATCCGCGTCTTGAAACACCACTCCAACCTCACTAATGATGCCCGTTTTCTGAGTGACCTCACGCTGCAGTACAACAAGCCGACCTACGCTAGGCTTCAAAAGCCCGTTTAGGTGTTCTATCAGTGTGCTTTTCCCCGCTCCGTTTGAGCCGCAGATTGCCACAATTTCACCCTTGAACAATGAGAAACAAACATTGTGCAAAGAACTGGTGCCGTCAGGGTAAGTGTGTTCAATGCAGTCGACGTGAATCAACTCGTCTTGTTCAACTTCGCGGTAATCGCACGCGCTAGCCTGTGAATTGCGGGACATCTTCAACAGTCGCTAGATAAGCGAGAACCTCCCGTATGAATAAAGGAGTACCGAAATGAAAGCAGCTGAAAGTATGAAAGCATATCCGCCGTACGAGACTCTCGGCGGGCTATAAGAGGAGATAAGCCTCCCATCGTACGCTCTCGATTCCATCGCCTTTGCGACGCGTTCGGCTCGGTCGAATGATCTGATGAACGCGAGGGCAAGCACAGAACCATAGAACGTGGCGCCTTCCTTGAAACCAGAGAAGTTCAGACCGCCTCGACTTTTCATTGCCACGATCGTCGACTCCAACCCGTCTAGCATCAGAAAAAGGAACCGATACGTGAGCAAGGCAATTTGGTCCAGTGGGCTTGGCATAACTTTGGAGATTATATGTGTGAGGTAGTTGTATTTTGTGGTCATGAGCAACGTCAAACCGTACGTCACCCCTATCAGTGACCTTAGAACAAGTATTGCGAGGAACTCCAGCCCTTGGACCGTCAGCTGTAACGGACCATAACTGATCAAAGGTGCGCCTGGAACCGCGAACATAAGAAAGAATGCAATGCTTACGACGAAGAAGAGAGGCGTAGTGTACCAGTATATGAGCAACACAACCGGCGACTCCGATGCCACCCAAAAAATGAATACGGCCAGGTACATGAAGAGGAGGAGAGTTCCGCTAGAGACGACCGTAAGATCAAATATTATCAGTGGGAGCAGAGCGAACTTGATCCACGGGTTGATACGATGGACGGGACTGTCCCCGAATTCTGAATAGTGCGTGATCAAGCCTAAATCAGGTATGTGCTTGCTAAAGCCAAGTCTGGTCATTATTGTCTTTCAAAGCCTGCAAGATGATCTCACCACCGTAAGGCACGGTAATATCGTTCGCAAAACGCATAAAATTACGCGATAAATCGCCAAACTAACTGCCGCGGCCATATTGACCAGCCAACTTCGACGAGGCCGTAATGGCGTGCAAGATTGCAAGCGTGCGATCATCGGCGCCTCGACACGTAAACGGCGCTACCGATTGCGATAACAAACAAGGTCAGTACAATCCCGAGATATAGCAGGGTGTGGCCCCCCTCGATAATACTCTCGTTCAAGAAGAAGATAGGCTCCGGCGAGGAGTTGGCTCCCGAGGAGTTTGCTGGCGAAGATAAGGTCTCTTCAATGTCGACCATGTTGACGTGGGTGGCCGTCCAGAGGGCGATCACTGCAGCACCGAGGAAGATCAGAGCAAGGATGAGGTACTGCCACTTCATATCACTCACCAGGCACCTGAGGCACGAGCAGGTCGTGTGCTACCTCACCGAGTAACGTCTTTGGCGCGACCAAGTCGTGCCGCACCTTACCTAAGTACTGCACCACAAACCCGGTCAAGATCGCCTCGATCACGGCCACGAACATGTTCAGTATGGGAACCTGCAACGTGTAAATGGCCAACGTGGCACCCGAAAGCGTGCTCCCCTGTATCCCCGAGATCACTATAATGAACACCGCAAGCACGTTACCGACCATCAACCCACCGAACGCGGCGACTGCGCCGCGGGTGAAGAGCTCATATCGCCGGGTAGCAAAGTAAAAGAGATAAAACCCACTGATGACTTCGCTCGAGTTGACGATGGTGTTTGCGCCGATCAGCCCCCACCCGCCGTGGCCTATAAAGGCACTGAGTAGGTTGACGATAAGCACAACCATCGGCCCGATGACGGGGCCGGCTAGAATACCGATGAGCGGAGTAAGGTTCATGTGCACTCCACCGGCGAACGGCAGGTTTATCTGAAAAATCGCGAACGATGCTGCTGCCACCATCGCCGCAGTAGTGAGCCGCTGCGCCGTGATGGTCTGCCGGCGCGCGATGATGAGGGTTATCGTAATGAGGGCGGCCGCGAGCAGCCACCAAACGAGTATCCATTGAATCGAAAAGACCCCGTCTGGCAAATGAATATGTGCCATCGACAATTCCTGCGCGGTGCGTCGCTGCGCAATGCACAGCGCGACCCCACTATGTGTGTTATCCTACTCTCCTACTCTATACGGATAAATATGTTGCTGCTGACTAGAGTAGGAATTCTCCTGCGCAAAAAAATGGTACCACCGCGCGGTCTTTGCGAGGAACTCACTCCGCTGGTTGTGCAAGCAATTCGACTTCCTGCCGTAGCGCTTTGAGAGCTGCGTCAAGCTGTGCTGCACACGCTTGGAGCATTTCATCGATTTCGCGTTGCTTTTTCCAATCCGCGATGCCCTGCCGCACCTCGCTGAGCCGTTCCTTGGGTACGTAGCGCCACTTTCCGTGCTGCCGCGAGGGCTCAAAATAGTAGTAGGGGCCGTGCAGTGCGCCCGTCTTGCAGCGGCAACCCCGCTTGCCACATCGCATGTGCCTCTTTCGTAGTGAGCCTGGAAGCGGATTCAGCGCAGCGCGCTTGTCGGTTAGCGCGGCAATATTATCAATAAGTTCGCTGCTCTGGTGCAACAAACGTCTCACACTGGCGATCTCTCTACCGGCACCAAGTGTATCCTCCAACGCGTTAGCCAAGCCCCCACGATCGTCTGTCATCATGACAGCATTGCATTACCTATACTAAACATATTTCAATCGGTTGCCCACTGAGTTGGGCAATTTTGGACCTCGCGCGTTCAAATCTATCCTCTTAAAAACCGTAAAACTGCGCTTAAACACTGCTGGATTGCATTTTGCCAGCTCAGATATCGAATGAGAGGAACAAAAGCGTTATAATGCTACAAGGGCTATTCCTAAGCGAGAGTCCTCAACGTTATGCGCGCGTTTTACATAGGCCGTTTTCAGCCGTATCACTTCGGACATCAAGAAGTCCTCGAAGAAATAGCCCGCGAATGTGAGGAGATCATCATCGGTGTCGGCAGTGCTCAGCTGAGTCATACGTTTTCGGATCCGTTTACGGCCGGCGAACGAATACTAATGATCACGCGTTCGCTAACAGATCTTGACGCCTTACTGTACGTGATACCAATCGAAGATATCCGTAGAAATGCGGTATGGGTATCGCACGTGATGACCATGACGCCTCTCTTTAACGTCGTTTACACTAACAATCCGTACGTTATCCGACTCTTCAACGAGGCGCGATTTGAGGTCAAGTCGTCTCCGCTTTATCAACGTGAAGTCTACTCGGGCTCAGAGATTCGAAAAAGGATGCTGCATAACGAATCCTGGCAGCATCTCGTCCCCCAAGCTGCGGTCGAGGTTATTGAACAAATCGACGGCGTGAATAGGCTAAAAGAAGTGTCTAGAGGGGATAAAACGTCTGATCTTGGCACGCTGTAAGCGCGTCTGGAGCTTTTCACTAACTATTGCTAGCACACGCTCAGAGGTATCCCAGCAAATGAGCAAATGCCGCCACCATCAAAAGCGCGCCCTATCAAAAGCGCGCCCGCGCAGAGTGGAATCATTGATAGCCTAGATTCCAGACTAGTGGCCCGTTCGCTAGACGAAGTTCGGCTCTCGCCTTTACGTGGTCTTGTCGGAGGCATATAACATGACAAAGCGCAAAAGGTTCGGTTGCCGCAAGATACTGCAAAGAACGTAATTGACTGCGTCCTCATTTTCCGCAATCGAACAAAAAAAAGTTGTGATGCTTTTGGCAAGGTTCCGGCAAGGTAACAAAACCTCCACAACTGCTGAAAAGCGCATTCTTCGCTCGCGCAGGAACGCTGCTCATCTTTGATCCAAGCGCCTTGCCGAGGGTCAACGTTGCGTTATGTTAACTAAGCGAACGACGTAGTTGTTGCCAATTTGCTCCCACTTGTAATTGTATTTGTACTGCGGGAACTTGTTTTCGAGTTCCTTCAGCTCGATGAGTCGTCGGTCCAAGCAGCGCTGTGATTTGCAGACGAATACAAACCTCCATTTTGGAAGCGCTCGTGGATCGTCAATAAGTTTCGCCATGCGAAAAAGGCTTTGTTCAATCACCATGCAGTGCTGGGTTACCACGCGTCGCTAGAGTCTTCAGCGTGGGCAACTGAGGGCGGGCGTTCTTTCTCGATCTCAACGAGTAAATGGTAGCTTTTGCAAGATAACGGTTGTGGGAACTGTTGGAGCCGGCTCGTGCTAACGCTCTTACCACAGTGCGAAGTAAACGGTAAGCACCGTTGACGCTAGACTTCAAAAAATTCGTGCGTCATGCACGCGCTGGCTGGCCGGCGTCCCAGCACGCAGCCGATCGCATTTTCCGTATATGCCCCACATTTGGGCTCAAATACTTGCAGCTAGTTTTTATAGTAATGTGAAGATATATACTTACAATGCACCTTGCTAGAGATGAAGAAGATGTCCTTTCGGGCGAATCAGGCGCCGTCAAACAAAAAGCGATGGAGATCTTAGTCGCACTCGGCAATATTTACAACGCTGAAAGACTCATCCCAATCGAGAGTGCGCAAATCGCTGGTGTTTCCTACAAAACAATTGGCGAAGCTGGGCTAGAGTATCTTACAGACCTGAGTGGAAAAGTCGTCGTTCCGACAATGCTTAATCCCATGGGCATGGACCGATATAAATGGAGACAGATGGGAATCGACGAAACCTTCGTAGAAAGGCAACTGGCCATTATCAGGCGATATGAACTGCTCGGAATCGATGCCCAGTGCACTTGCACGCCTTATTATGTTAATGCTCCACGAGCTGGGGCCCACTTGAGCTGGGCTGAGTCCTCCGCGGTTTCTTATGCGAACTCCGTTCTTGGGGCGCGCACCAATCGAGAAGGAGGGCCTAGCGCACTTGCTGCTGCCCTCGTCGGGAAGACACCTGACTACGGCTACCACCGTGACGAGAACAGAGTTCCAGATATCTCAGTGAGAATAGATTTTCCCTTGGCCGGAAGTGATTTTGGCGCACTTGGATACGTAGTCGGCAAAATGGTTAGATCACAGGTGCCACAGTTTTCCTTTGTTGCTCCACCGAACGCTGATGAGCTGAAAGCCCTGGGTGCAGCAATGGCCGCCTCAGGCTCTGTGGCTCTTTTCTTTGCGAATGAGCAAGCGAAGCCACGTGAAATCCTCGAAGTAGACCGCTCAGACGTTGATATCTATTCATCGAGCGAACCCGAGGTCGTTGTGCTGGGGTGCCCACATTGCTCACGCTCGGAACTCGCAGAGATCGCACGCCTTTTGGAAGGACGCACGGCCGTGCGGCCTCTCTGGATTTGCACCTCGCGGTTCGTGGCCGATCGCTCCGGCTCGGTGATATCGCGCATTGAAGCGAGCGGGGCCCGCGTGATCTGCGATACTTGCATGATCGTCTCTCCAGCGTTTGAAAAACGGCGCATGATGGTTAATTCCGGAAAAGCTCTTGAATACGGGCCAAGCTTGTGCAATTCGCATACATTCATCGGAACGACGGCGAACTGCATTACGGCCGCGTGTACCGCGTGAACCTGCATCGCAACGGGGTTAGCCATGCTCAAGCGCATAAAAGGACGAATAATAGCGAAAGGAATTGGCGAAGGGCCTGCGGTGGTTACGCGTCAACCGCTCTCGTTCTTAGGAGGCGTCGATCCCAAACAAGGAGTCATAATAGATCCACTTCACGAGCTGCGCGGCACGTCAATTGTAGGAACGGTTCTGGCTTTTCCGCAGGGCAAGGGGTCGACCGTCGGATCTTATGTACTTTACCAGCTTAAAAGAAACGATAAGGCTCCGGCCGCAATTATTAACGCATTAAGCGAAACCATTGTTGCTGTCGGGGCGATCATATCAAACATCCCCCTCATCGACAAGCTTGAGCTAGACCCGATCGCCGCAATCAAGCCCGGATCACACGTTCTCGTAAACTGCGTCGAAGGTTTTGTTGAGGTGGAAAAGTGACCGAACAAGGCGATTTAGACCGAATCAACGCTGTGTTCCAGGTGTACGAAGTACGAACCAGTGGGTCTGCCATCAAGTATTACGGCGAACCTAAGGTTGACAGCAAGACGCTTTTCACGCACCTTTGGAACGACTTCGCCCAGAGAGGTTACGATATCGAACTGCGGCGCGAACACGGCGAATATGTGCTCCTGGCTACGCCTGTGAACGACGCCGGTGAAAAAAAGCACGTCAACGTTGTTCTTGCCGTCGCCACCGTTTTTGCCATAATGCTCACCGGCGCTGTCCTGTTTTACGGAGTCAACCCTTTTGCACAGCCTTTGCTCATCTACAAGGGTTTGCCCTTCGCGGCTGCGGTCATGTTTGTGCTAGGCTCGCACGAGCTGGCTCACTATTTGGTAGCAAAGCGGCGCGGAATGAGAGCAAGCTTACCATTCTTCATACCGCTACCGTTTATTTCGCCGGTCGGAACTCTCGGCGCACTCATACAGCTCAAGGGGGCTATTCCAGATCGAAAGTCACTTTTTGACGTGGGAGTGGCCGGTCCACTCGTAGGGCTTACGGCAGCCGTCGTCGTCACAATAGTCGGATTGCTGCTTCCCCCCATCACCCCCGGTACCGCGCTAATGCCTACAGTGGCCCTGGGCGTCCCGATTCTCTTTGCGCTGATCGAAAAAGTTGTTCCCACCGCGTCAACAGGCTTGCATCCAATCGCGTTTGCGGGATGGGTGGGCATGCTCATAACCAGTTTGAACCTCCTCCCAGTCGGACAACTCGACGGCGGGCACATCGCCAGGGCTCTGTCCGGAGAGAAGACGACGTACATCTCGGCGGCGGTTCCACTCATCCTTATGACCGGCGGCATTTACTACTCTTTGAACGGTTTAAACGGAGAAATGCTCTTATTTTGGGGGCTCTTCACGTTGTTGTTCGCAGCCGGGGGACATCCGCAGCCGATCAACGATATGAAGAAGCTCGATCCTAAGCGCGTGGTCTTAGGAATCATAGCTTTCGGCTTATGCATAGCTTGTTTCACCCCAATCCCGTTTCAAGCGTGACTATACGCTTTGACAAGAAGAATATGTTTAGCTTGGCAGCCATCCAAGCAATACTCCTCTCGCGGGGCATTGAGGTAAACTTTTCATTGAGTCCGCGCGATGGCATAATGATTTACAGCCTCGCAACGCCGCAAGCACCCGACGTCTATCGAGAGGTAGCAAACGCACACACTCGGTCCATATTCATCGCCGGCGGCCCCCATCCTTCAGCGAGAGCAACCGAGGCACTAGAGCACTTTGACTTCGTAGTGATCGGTGAGGGCGAGGAAACGCTCCCTGAGCTGATCTTTGCACTGAGAAGCGACAGCGACGTGGACGAGGTGCGGGGCATTGCGTTCAGAAGCCCTGACGGAATCCGCAAAACCGACCCAAGACCTTACGTGAATCTCGACGCTTATCCGCCGTTCATCGAGAACTTGCGGGCCCCTATCGAGATCAGCCGTGGCTGTCCATACAACTGCAAGTACTGTCAAACACCGCGCTTATTCGGCACAAAAATGCGGCATCGCAGCGCGCCTGCTATTGCTTTCTGCAGCAGGTATCTTTCAGACATCAGATTTATCTCGCCTAACGCGTTTGCGTACGGATCAGATGGGCGTCACGCCGCATTCGACCGCGTCACTGAGCTCCTCACGTCGCTGCGTGGTCCGGTGTATTTTGGCACCTTCCCCTCTGAAGTGCGGCCAGAATTTGTTACAGATGAGCTTCTTGAGATCCTCACAGAGCGCTGTGCAAATACTTCAGTCCACATCGGAGCGCAGTCAGGCAGCGATGCCGTATTAAGCGAAGTACACCGAGGACACTCCCGTCGTGATGTTGAAGCAGCGCTCGAAATATGCCGCGCCCATAGCGTCACTCCGATTGTGGATTTTATCTTCGGACTTCCGACCGAGGTCGCGGTAGATCAGCTGGACAGCCTCGAGCTCGTCGACACGATCGTCGCGACCGGCGGACGAGCACGTGCTCACTACTTCACCCCTCTACCAGGGACGCCGTACGAAGACGAGAAGCCCGCGCCAGTGTCGAGTAAAGTGGGTAAAAGACTTGGCCAGCTCGCGCGCGACGGCAAGGTTTCCGGACGGTGGGAGCCTCCACGTCTGCGACACAAAAAGACAAACGATTTAAAACAGAGGCCGTAATACGTACTGGCAAGATTTGTGAGAGCTTATGAAGTTTTTAGCCCTTTCGGATGCACACGGCGTCTATTCTCATATAGCCCAATTGCTATTTAAAGCGGGAGACGTCGACGCCGTTTGCGTAATAGGAGATATTACAGATTTCGGACCCAATGCCCTCGTCCAAGAGCTACTTTCGCTCATCGGGGAAGACGTGCCAACACTCATGATACCGGGGAACTGCGACCTGCCTACGATCGTTGAAACGATTGAGGAATCTCCCGCAGTAAACCTACATCTAAAGAGTTTTGACTATGATGATATCAGATTCCTCGGCATCGGCGGATCAAATCCAACGCCATTTAACACTCCCTTTGAACTCAGCGAAGCGGAATTGCAGACTTACACTGCTAGACTCTTGAACGACGTCGGGGCTACCACGGTTTTACTTTCACACACCCCCCCCAAGGGATTCTTGGACGCGGTTGACTCAAGGCACGTCGGAAGTGAGGCAATTCTCCACGCCGTGGGGATCGTCGACGTACTGGCCTGCGGACACATACACGAGCAGCGAGGCGCGCTTGTCTCGGGCAAAACCACGATCGTGAATCCTGGAATGGCTGCGCGAGGCTTTGGTGCCGTCATCGAAATTCGTCCGGGAGAGAGTGCAAAAGTCACGCTGATTCAGTCTTAAGCTGTTTACATTGAGGACGTCGTTGGTTTCACTTATCAGACAGCAGCCGAAGGCGATGCGCATTTTGACGCCTAGCCTGCCGCGAGGCTTTCCTCACGTTATAACTGCCCTGGTACCAATTTGAACATTTTTCCCGTAGCATCGAATCGACCAAGCATAGCGAGCTGATAGGGAGCCTGTGCGCAGATGTGACAGACAGTTGCTATCGACTCGCCAACACAAATAAAATCAGCTTGAAAACGGCCTTAAAGACTTCGGCGGAGAGCAGCTTCATCAAGGAACTCTGTCCTGCCAGAGATAAGGGTTTTAAATAGGAGACACAAGTATCCCTTATGAGCGTTGAACGGGGCGATTTCATCAGCTTGTCCTATACCGGGCGATTAGACAACGGCGATGTTTTTGATACCACAGACGAAGATGTCGCTAAGGAAAATGGATTATTGGCAGAGGGCGTTAGTTACGCACCTATAACTATCGTGGTCGGAGAGAACATGGTAGTCAAGGGGCTTGACGAAGATTTGATCGGAAAAAAGGCTGGTTATGAAGGGCAGATCAAAATTGCACCACAAGATGCTTTTGGACAGCGAATTCCTGAACTAATTGAGGTCGTCCCAACGCGTAGATTCGAGAAGAGACCGACGCCTGGAATGCGTGTTACACTCGATAATAAAGCAGGAACCGTCGAGAGCGTAATTGGAGGACGCGTGCGCGTTGATTTTAATTCACCGTACGCAGGCAAGACCGTCAACTATGAATATAAGATTGAGGCCGCCATTATCGATACTGTAGAAGAAGCCAAAGGGTTGTTCAAGTACTACTTGAATAGGGACTTTGAGGTATCGATCGCTGATCATCGAGTGATTGTCGAAATGCCCTACGAACTAGGATTCAACCAACAGGTGCAGTATTACAAGAAGCTTCTGGCTGAAAAAATCATTCAATTTGCTGGCGCGGAAGAAGTCGATTATGTGGAAGTTCATAAGCGACCCGAACCGGTCAGTGAAGAAATCGCTGCAGGTGCCGAACCGGAGTCTAAGGCACCGGAACCAAGGAAGCGCACCCGCCGGACTAAAGCGGAGGGAGTCCCAGCGAGTGAAGAAATCGCTGCAGGTGCCGAACAAGAGTCTAAAGCGCCGGAACCAAAGAAGCGCACCCGCCGGACTAAAGCGGAGGCGGCCCCAGTGAGGGAAGAAGCCGCTGCGGGTGCCGAACAAGAGTCTAAAGCGCCGGAACCAAAGAAGCGCACCCGCCGGACTAAAACGGAGGCGGCCCCGTAGTTTAGCTTCGTAACAAGAACCGACGCTTTTTGATCAGTGTTGAGCAGTCAGTGAAACGTTGTATGCAGCAGACGAGTGAGCGGGTCGAGGAGCTCACTGCGAGTCTCAGCAGGATTATGTCACTCAAAAAGCCATCCATCTTTAGCGGTTGAGCTCAACCAGTTTCAATGATTTTCCCTCGGGGCACGCTTCTGGTGTGTCGCCAAGAACTGAAGAAATCACGTACTTGTCATCCCGCCTGAGCCCGTTCGGATGGCACAGTTCGTAGATCTTGCAATCAAGGACCTCGCAGTCGTTCTGCTTGTACAAGATTCTCGAGCCCACAAACGCGCTCTTAGAGTCGATTGCCGCTACACTGGGACTTTCAACCACTTCGACCGCTTTGACCCCGATGTCGTGCAGTGCGCAGTCGTGCTTCATACTGCCGCGCACGCCGACTATTCTGTAACGGCGCCCAATGTCTAAATTCAGACACGTGTTCTTAAGTTTGCACGTCTCGCATTCGTTTGTCGGCCCGTTAAATACGAACTCTACGCCGAGCTTGGCCAAGCCCAAGCCGATCAGCGTTATGCGAGCGTTTCCTTTTGGCATGCTATCAATCCTGTACCTGTAACCTGCTGATGCTGCAGTCTGACGCAAATAGGTTAGGCTGTTTTATTATAAAGATACCAATGCGGCCTACTCGATCACCAAGGTGAACCTCGCCAACTCTTCAGCGGCTTTTCTCGTGAGTCCCTCCCCAAGAATGGTGTAACGCTCAGGTCGCACGTTCTTTGCGTGAAGCAACGCTTCAACGATGTACTTATCCTCGATGCCCAAACCTTGAGCATCAACTGGCGCGCCAATGCTGTTTAGCGATTGTCGAATTCGTTGCCAGTCACCACCGTGCAGATACGCCATCATGATCGTTCCAACCCCGCACTGCTCGCCGTGCAAAGCCGGTTTGGGGGCTTTGACGTCAAGTGCGTGACTGAACTTATGCTCGCTGCCTGAAGCGGGACGGGACGACCCCGCAATACTCATAGCCACGCTGCTTGAGACCAAGGCTTTCACTACCAGCCTGACAGAGTCCTCCAAATTCGGCTTAATTTGCGTTGCCGAGTTGAGTATGATCTCAGTCGACATAAGCGACAGCGCAGCGGCATATTCACTAAACTCCTCACCTCGCAGCTTCCTCGCTAGTTCCCAGTCCTTCACCGCCGTATAGTTCGATATTATGTCGCCGCAACCGGCGGCGAGCAGCCGATATGGCGCTTGAGCTATAATTCTCGTGTCTGCGATAATTGCAAGAGGGGTTTGAGCTTCGATGGATTGGGTTCCCTCTTTGAAACGTATAGAGGCGCGCATCGATGCGATTCCGTCGTGACTTGCTGCTGTAGGCACACTAATGAACGGCAAATTCGCGCTGACCGACGCGATCTTGGCGATATCAATGGTTCTGCCGCCGCCGACTGCGACCACGAAGTTCTTGTCCGAAGCGCGACTTGCGACTCGCTCAACTTCTTCCATCGAGGCCGAACCGACGATGAACACCTCGGAGGGATATTCGTTCCCCAGGATGCCCGCTATTTGCCGTCCGAATGAGCACGTGTGCTGTCCGCAGACTATTAGCCCGTTCCCATCAAGTTTAAGTTCTGTAAGGACCTTGGCAGTATCGCGTATAGCATCTTGTTCCATCACTACAATTCTAGGGAGCAACATCCATTGTTTCATCGGTGATCACTTGGCGGTCGATTTAGGGAATTTTATCAACCAGTTAGGCAATTTTGTCAACCAGTACTATATACACCCCATCATCTACGACACTGGATATAACCCAGTCAACACGATAACATGGGCTATCATTCTCGGGCTAAGCCTGTTTGGAGTCGTTAAGCTTCTAGACAAGTTAAATATAACCGTTGATGAGGTTTTCATATTCGCGGTATCCCCTTATATCTTTGTGGGGGGTTCCTTACGCGTGGTTGAAGATGCCGGCATCGTCGCTGCGCCACTGAAGTATCTCTTGATCACCCCCCTAATATACTTCTTCATCTTTTTTGTGTGCGTCGCGATCCTGATACTATCCGTAGGATTAGAGCGCGTTTCGCGCATCAAGTACTACTGGCCCTTCGCGCTCGGCGGCGTGGCATGGAGCATTCTGAACGTCTGGCTCCTTTACACGACAGCAAAGTCGTTTGACTGGACCATATTCGTGCTCATATTGTCAGTCGGCGCAGCCCTGAGCTTCTTGGTCTTCGTCATTGCTCGCCTGTTGAACTTCGCGCTTCTAAAGGATCGCGTCAACGCGTTCGTGCTCGACGGACAGCTGCTCGACGCCACGGCCACGTCGTTCGGCCTCACGTTCCTCCCTTATGCAGAGAAACACGTGCTTCCGAACTTCCTTATTGAAGCCACCGGCACGGCGTTCGTTATGTACCCGCTCAAGCTTATCGTGACGATTCCGGTGCTGTTCATAATAGATGAATACTTAAAGGGCGAGTCAAGAAATCTGACTGGCCTTGTGAAGCTTGCTATTCTCACGGTTGGCCTAGCGCCTGCCATCAGGGACACGTTACGGATGACCCTCGGCGTATGACATCTTTTGTGACGAGGCCACGTTCAGATTCGCGCGTAACTGCATCGGAGTGGTAGAGTGAAGAGAGACAATTTCAGCGAGTGGTTCAACGAGTTGCTGGTCGACGCGGAAATCATGGACGTGCGATACCCAATCAAAGGGTTGTATGTATGGTTTCCCTTTGGCTTCACCTTGCGAAAACTGACGTACGATATGCTCAGATCGCTTCTCGATCGAGAGCACGAGGAAACATATTTTCCCCTCCTCATACCCGAAAACGAGCTGCTAAAAGAATCGGAACATATCAAAGGATTTGAGGAAGAAGTCTTTTGGGTGACCCGAGGCGGCTTTACAGAGCTCGATGTGCCACTTGCTCTTCGGCCGACTTCAGAGACCGCAATTTATCCGATGTTTAGCATTTGGATACGCTCGCACGCAGATCTTCCGATAAGGATCTACCAGATCGTCAACACTTTCAGGTACGAAACGAAACACACCCGACCGCTGATCCGCCTGCGAGAGATAACTAGCTTCAAAGAGGCCCACACCGCCCACACCTCTTGGGAGGAGGCTAAGAAGCAAACCGAAGCTGCCGTGGCGCTGTACAAGGAGTTCTACGACAGGCTGGGTATCCCCTACGTCGTCTTGCGTCGGCCGCAGTGGGACAGATTCCCTGGAGCCGACTACACGATCGCGTTCGACACGCTTATGCCCGACGGGAAGAGCTTACAAATCGGAACGATTCATCATCTGAGCACAAACTTCGCAAAGACGTTCGATATCACGTACGAAGATCGCTCCGGCAACCAGCAGTACGTCAATCAGACGTGCTACGGAATTTCGGAGCGCTGCATTGCTGCCGTCATTTCAGTTCACGGCGACGACAAAGGTCTGGTGCTACCCCCCGAGGTAGCGCCCACTCAAATTGTCATCATCCCCATTTTCACTGCCCAAGCCAACTCCGAAGCGGTGTTGAAAGCGTGCAACGAACTCAAACACGAGTTGTCGCGCTACCGCGTCGTTCTCGACACGGATGATGCCCGACCGGGCGCTAAGTTCTATAAGTGGGAAAAACACGGGGTTCCCGTGCGCATAGAGGTCGGCCCGAAAGACATTTCAAAACGCGCCGTAACGCTCGTGCGACGGGATACGGGAAAGAAGGAGCTCGTCGAGCGTTCTAAACTACAAGCGCGAGTCGCTGAAGTGATGACTGAAGTACTTAATACCATCGCTGAAAGGGCGCAAGCGGTTCTGCGTTCACACATTGTCGCCATAGAAACTCCCGAGCAAGCAAAAGGCATGAAAGGCTTCTTTCAGATCTCTTGGTGCGGGTCCGAGTCATGTGGCCAGCGGCTTCAAGAGCTGAGTGAGGCTGATGTACTGGGAGAGACCGAGCTAATGGAGGGCCGGTGCGCCGTATGCAAAATGCCAACGAACGTAAGAGCCTTTTTAGCGCGGCCATACTGATACAGACTCCGGGTCAAGCCTATATCCTCACTTTCTCTCGAGAATGTCGCCACGCTACACGACGATGTGAGCTTCCAGCGAAAGTGGGTTCGCAACCTAGCGGAAAAAAACCGATGGAAGTAGCAAAGGCTTTTTTTCCAGCTAAAACAAAACTGAAACCCGATGAACATCAGAACGCTCGATCGAAAAATAACCGAGCTGCAACTTGACGGCTATGTGCTGTATGCGGCCTCGTCCCAGGATGCGAATCTGTACTACTTGACTAATTTCCTGGCAGAGGACCCCTTCTTGTTCTTGCGCGCCGACGGGCAGTCGTTGCTCGTCGTATCGAGTATGGAGAGTGCGAGGGCAATTCGATCCTCGACCGCCGATCGGGTGCGCTCACGCGAAGAGTTCCAAAAAGATTCGCACGAAGTGGAAGGCGACCGCGCGACAGTTGATCTGTTTGTCTCAGTGCTAAACGAGTACCACATTAAGCACTTAGGCGTTGACGCCGCTTTTCCGATCATTTTGGCTGACGCGCTTCGAAGCGACAGTTACGAATTACACCCCGTATCTGGTTCGATTGAACGCTTGCGCTCCATCAAAACAGCGCGCGAGCTCGGACACATGACGACCGTACAGCGGGCTAGCGAAAAGGCATTCGCTTCCGCACTGGCCATCTTGCGGCACAGCGACATCATCGGTGATACGCTGCGGTACGACGGGCAGGTGCTTACGTCGGAGCGGCTAAAGGCCACAATCGGTTGTTCTCTCATAAACGACGCGTGCACGTCGAACGACGTGATCGCTTCGAGCGGCTATGACTCTGCGTTGCCTCATCTTACCGGTTCAGGGCCCATCAAAGCGCATTCTGCGATAGTCCTCGATATTTTCCCTCAATCGATAGAATCGCGATACCACGCCGATATGTCGCGGACAGTGTTGCGAGGTGACGCCCCTCAGGAACTCGCTGAGATGTTCACCGCAGTTCATGAAGCGCAAGAACTCGCCATTCAGAGGATCCGACCCGGGATCAGCGGAGCCGAAGTCCACTTGGCGGTCGCAGATCACTTCGAAGAGAGCGGCTTTCACACTGACCTCAAAAAGGGTAGCGGGTTCATTCACGCAACAGGCCACGGACTGGGATTGGAGGTTCACGAACTTCCGTTTCTAAGCAAACGAGGGGGGGTCCTAGCAAAGGGCAACGTAGTCACCGTCGAGCCTGGCCTCTACTATCCGAGCGTCGGGGGGGTGCGCCTCGAAGACGCAGTAGTTATTACTCATAACGGGAATAGAAACATCACGCAGGTCAAAAAGGAGTTTGTGATTTAAGTGCCAGAAGCCGATGTTTTAGAAAAATACCGCGAAGCCGGCCATATATTGGCAGAGGTTCGCGCAGAGGCCGTTAAAAAGATTAAAGTCGGAAAAAAATTGCTTGACGTAGCCGAAAGCATTGAAAACGCAATTGAGCAAAAAGGCGGTGCTATCGCTTTCCCGACGAACATATCCGTGAACGAGGAGGCGGCGCACGCCACTCCTTCTAAGGGAGATGCGTCAACGTTTGGGACTGATCTCGTCAAGCTTGATATTGGCGTCCACATTGACGGCTATATTGCCGACACCGCCGTCACCATTGACCTGGGCAACAATAAGGAACTAGTCGACGCCTCGAACAGTGCCCTCGAGCGAGCAATTGAAGTCGTGCGAGCGGGCGTTGATCTGGCAGCAGTCAGTGAAGTAATCGAAGACACGATCATCAATTACGGGTACCTCCCGGTCGCCAATCTTACGGGCCACGGCCTCGAGCGCTACACACAACACGCCCCGCCAGCGATTCACAACCGACGAACTCAAAGCGGAACGAAGCTCAAAGAAGGTCAGGTTGTGGCCATTGAACCTTTTTCTTCCGCGGGCAATGGTCACGTGTACGAAACAGGCAAAGCGGAGATCTTCAGCCTCGTGAAGGCAAAGCCTGTACGATCGCCTGAAGCTCGAGCCATTTTGAAAGATATCGACGCTTACAAATCACTACCATTCGCCAAGAGATGGCTAAAAGGCCGCGTTGATTTGGGCTTGAAACAGCTTGAAACGGCGGGAATAATCCGCGCTTATCCGATACTTAAAGACCGAGGACTCGTTTCGCAGGCTGAGGATAGCCTCATTGTAACGAACGACGGAAGCGAGGTCATAACTAGGATCTGATAGGTCTTTAGGACCCTTTTGGCCGTTGCCTGCGACCTAATCTTTATATGCTTTTCACGCACATAAAGTTCGCTTATATATCAGGATGATGCTAGATGGAAGATCCCGAAAATCAGGTCCTTGACGTCATCGAGCTGCTGCTCACAGCGCATATCTACAATGACAATGATCAGCTCGATGAAAATGACCTACCCCCCCATATCAGAAAGAACTATTGGAACTCCAAAGAGCGAAGAGTGGACAGACCTATCATCGTCTCAGAAAACGCCGTTGACAGAATCTACGAGATACCGCACGGATGGCATATGATCAAAACGCTGCCATTTGTAGCCTTCGAGGAGTTTGGCGCCCGGATCAACCTTACGGTGCTCGACCTGGCTGCCAAGTGGTTTGCCACGCAAGACTCGCTATCCCGCATCAACCAAAACCCTGCCCTGGCTTTCTACTATTCAAAAAACGACTCGCTCGACGTCGATTACGAACGGGTGCGTCGGCTGAACAAGCCTAAAGAAATGGACAGGGAGTGGATATTTTCCTTAATAGACGAGATCGCCGGCGAGGGAGAAGAAGCAGAAGACATGCTCAAGCTTGTCGCAATCTCTGCGCCTGAAGACGTTCGCGAGAGTCTCGATAAACTCGTCCTCACGCAAGAACAAATAGAGGAAGTCGCGAAGATCGTCAAGGCAATTCAGTACAGAGACTATTTGAGGGAGATAGAACTCTTCGAGATAGGGAAGCTCTTGTTTGTTGGCCCACCCGGAACCGGGAAGACGTCGGTCGCTCGAGCCCTTTCAAAAGAGTTGGGGCTTCCGTTTCTGGAGGTGCGACTATCGATGATTACCTCACAATATCTTGGCGAGACGTCCAAGAACATCGGAAAAGTATTCAGTCTCGCCAAGCGATTAAACCCCTGCATCTTGTTCATCGATGAGTTTGATTATGTAGCCAAAACGCGGCTCTCTGATGAGCACGGCGCGATAAAAAGGGCCGTAAACATGCTGCTCAAGAGTATTGACGACATCAGCCTAGTCGATGACGGAGTGCTGATGATCGGTGCGACTAATCATCCAAGCCTCCTCGATTCAGCCGCGTGGAGGCGATTTGACAAGATCGTGATGTTTCCACTTCCAGACACCGCAATGAGAAAAGAGATATTCGACAAGATCATGGCCCGCATCAAGGGCACGTTTGACACCCAGAAGCTGGCTGAAATGACCGATCAATGCACCGGCTCAGATCTGAGGCTGATATTAAGAGAAGCCGTGCTCCAGGCGCTGTTTCAAGAACGGACGGACCTCTCACAAAATGATCTTGAGGAGGCTGTCAGTAACTTCAGCAAGCGATTTGAGCTCAAGATGGGTGAATACGAGAACATCTAGTTGGGCAGAGTCGCGGCAAAGACGAGAGCACGAACAACCTGACTGCGTCACTAAGAGCCCAAAAGCACGTCAGGCGGAGGTAGCAAACTTGGAAGCTTGCGTAAACATAGGAATGGTAGGACACGTCGACCACGGCAAAACGACCTTGGTATCCGCCCTTTCAGGCGTATGGACCGATCAGCACAGCGAAGAAATCAAGCGGGGCATTTCCATCAGACTCGGATATGCCAACGTCACCTTCAGAAAATGCCCGCAGTGCCCCGAGCCCGATGCGTACACAGTCTCAGAAGTGTGCGGAGTGTGCGGCACCAAGGCAGAAACGCTGCGGACGGTGTCGTTCGTGGACGCGCCTGGACACGAGACCTTGATGGCAACCATGTTGTCGGGTGCGGCGATCATGGACGGCGCAATACTTGTCATCGCGGCGAATGAACCGTGCCCGCAACCCCAGACCAAAGAGCACCTCATGGCGCTCGACATAATTGGCATTAAAAAGGTAATAATCGTTCAAAACAAGATTGACCTGGTCTCCCACGACGATTTGCTCGCGAATTATGAACAGATAAAGGAGTTTGTGAAAGGGACGGTAGCAGAGCACGCTCCAATTGTGCCTATATCCGCCCAGCAAGCAGTGAATATTGACTTGCTTATCGAACTTATCGAGAAGGAGATACCGTGCACGGCGCACGACGCGACTAAGCCCGCGCAAATGTCTATCGCGCGCTCGTTCGACGTCAATAAGCCCGGATCTGATATCAGCAAGCTGCTCGGCGGTGTCATCGGCGGCACGCTGAATCAGGGGGAGCTCAAGCTTAAGGACGAACTGGAAATACGACCCGGAAGAAGCGTCGAGGTCGGGGGCAAGACAGAATGGGTGCCCATTACCACGACTGTGTCGAGCATCGTTTCTGAGAAAGAAAAACTGAAGGTTGCGACGCCAGGTGGGCTGCTCGGCGTAGGAACGAAACTGGACCCCGCCCTAGTTAAGAGCGATTCCCTTGTCGGGCAGATTGCGGGGACGCCGGGAACGCTGCCACCCGTGTGGCAAGCCTTTACGATGGATGTCAAGCTTCTCGATCGTGTCGTCGGGAGCTCCGATGAACTTAACGTCGATTCGATACACACGAGCGAGCCACTCATGTTAAGCGTCGGCACCGCCACAACCGTTGGCGTTGCCACCAGCGCGCGGAATTCGGCCGTCGAAGTAGCCCTCAAGAGGCCCGTCTGCGCGGAAATCGGATCTCGAATCGCTATTTCGAGACGGATCGGCTCGCGATGGCGGCTTATTGGAGCGGGAACGCTCGCCAAATGATCGCCATATTGGATACCAACGCGCTTCTTATTCCCTGGCATTTCAGGATCGACGTGCTTGAAGAACTGCGCGGGCTCGGATTTGTGCCTGCCACGATCGAACCTGTGCGTCGAGAACTGAGTGTATTGATGAGAAAAGGCTCTGCGGGAGCAGGCGTCGCATTGCGCCTTTCAGAGAGATGCCAAATCATCGAAACCGCGGATGGATCGACCGTCGATGACCAAATCCTTAACACCGCCCTTAAATACAAAGCGGCGGTTGTAACGAACGACAAGCTTCTGAAGCGAGAGCTTCGTGAACACAGAATCCGCGTCGTGCAGCTGAGAAGCAAGAAGCATTTGGAGGTGGATATGTGATGAACCTGTGGAAAGACATCGAAACCGGACCCCGGCCACCGGAAGAAATATTCGTGGTGGTAGAGATTCCAAAAGGGAGCCGTAATAAGTACGAGTACAGCAAAGAGTGGAACGCAATTCATCTCGACCGCGTGTTGTATTCTCCGTTACATTACCCGGGCGAATATGGCCTCATTCCGAGAACCTATTATGATGACGACGACCCGTTCGATGCGATCGTCATTATGGATGAACCAACCTACCCCGGCTGCATCATTGACGCTAGGCCAATAGCATTGCTTAAGATGCTCGATTCGGGGGAAGCAGACGACAAGGTGCTTTGCGTGCCGCTCAACGATCCGAAGTACGCAGAATATACTGACATTAACGACGTCCAAAGTCACTTCCTCAAGGAAGTCGCACACTTTTTTGAAGTGTACAAGCGGCTTGAAGGCAAGGAAACAACGGTAATTGGTTGGGAAGGAGCAGACGCCGCCAAGGAGCGGATAAAGTACTCGATGGATCTGTTCAAGAGAGTGATCGATGTATAAAAAAGCGAAGTTGATCGACACGGTAAGGCTGCCGCCTGAACGGCTAGGAGAAGAGACGATAGCAGTCGTGAAAGATCTCTTGCGAGATAAGCTTGAAGGTCGCATAGACAAGATGCTCGGATCCATAATCGCCATTACCGACGTTTTGGATATCGGCGAGGGGCGCATACTCGCGGGAGACGGAGCAGTCTATTACGATGTCACTTTTAATGCGATCACATTCAAACCACAGCTTCAGGAGATACTGGAAGGCAAAGTCGTCGAAATTGTGGAATTTGGTGCCTTCGTGGGACTAGGACCGCTCGATGGTTTGCTGCACGTGAGCCAAATAGCTGACGACTACATTTCGTACGACGAAAAAAACGCGAGACTGGTCGGAAAAGAGACCGGAAGAGCCATTACGGAAGGGGATATGCTGCGGGCTCGAGTAGTCGCCGTAAGCTTGAACGAACGCGAGCCACGAGAGAGCAAGATTGGCCTCACGATGCGACAAGCAGCTCTGGGCAAGGTCGAATGGCTTGCTGAAGCGCGAGAAAAAGCCAAGAAAGAGGAGGAGGAGCAAAATGCCGGAACAAGTGTGTAAGACTTGCCATCGATTTGTCGAAGGACTGGTTTGCCCCGTGTGCGGATCGAGCTTACTTGGAAAAGACTGGAGCGGATACTTGATTATTATCGATCCGAAACGCTCTGAAGTCGCCAAGCGGATGAACATCGACTTGCCCGGAAAGTACGCGCTCAAGGTTCGATAAGAAGCTCATGCTGAACGACAAGCTCAAAGCTGAGCTCCAGCAACCGTTCGGTGATCTTTGTTCGCACTCAGATTGTGCAGAAATGTTAAGAGCTTTTAAGAGAATTGTCACGGTTGGAGACATAACGACGTATAATGTAGTACAAGCCGGCATTATGCCAGACGTATGCATCATTGACGGCATCACGATGAGGGCGACGGTGCCGGACGAGATCTACCATGTGATCAGCACCGAACCCCGCACCGTTTATGAAGTAGATAACCCCCCAGGCTCCATCTCTCAGCAGCTCCAAAATGCCGTGAGCGGGTCGATGAAGAACATCGGGAGGTCTCTACGCACGAGAATCGTCGTGAACGGCGAAGAGGATCTGGCGGTGATACCAGCAGTTATTGAGGCTCCTTTAGGAACAGCGGTCGTATACGGCCAGCCAAACGAGGGCATGGTTATTATTGTTACAACGCGAGAAAAAAAAGAGAAAGCGAAACGCCTCTTGCGCGAAATATTGCAACAACATTAGCGATAAACAAACGACGGAGCTACTATGCAGATAGAAGTTATCAAAGAAGAGAATAACAAATTACTTAACCGCAAGCAGCTGCAACTCAAGATTCAATACGAGGCGGCTACTCCGGCACGGAAAGAAGTTAAGGATAAGGTTGCGGCCGACTTTAAAATTGAGCCTGAGCGAGTGATCATCGACAATATGCAAACCGCTTTTGGCAAAAAAGAAGCTAGGGCATATGTCAAGATATACGAATCCGCTGAAGCCGCCCAACAAATAGAACAAGAGCACATCCTGAAACGGAACGCGCCGCTGACCCCTGAACCGAGCCCGGAACCGGCCGCTGAGCCGAGCCCGGAACCGGCCGCTGAGCCGAGCCCGGAACCGGCCGCTGAGCCGAGCCCAGAACCGAGCCCG